>Ga0105356_10000751_pt1 | contig 31528 bp, 22 predicted proteins | sample GOMGulsemesocosm_3_FD_83502 | JGI IMG/M metagenome (GOLD analysis project Ga0105356, IMG submission 83502) | Methane-oxidizing microbial communities from mesocosms in the Gulf of Mexico - GOM9D Gulf of Mexico | ecosystem: Environmental > Aquatic > Marine > Cold seeps | place: Gulf of Mexico...
AAGGTTTGTAAATTAATTCTGACTTCTTGCCATTCACCTAACGTTGAGGAATCAATAACTACATCACTTACAGCCGGCCAGCCACTATCTAGTTTGATATACAGTTCAACGTCTGCATCAGCACTGACAACATACATATCGAAGACTAATTCACTGAAAGCTCCGTAACCACTGATATCGAATGGTTCAGCTGAACTATCAAGGTACCAGTTACCTGTTCCACCGGTTTTAACCACTTCAATGACATTGCCACGGTCACCTTCAGCCATTTCAGTGGCGGTAACAAAGCCGTCTGGGTTATAGCTATTAAAAATGATATCGCCAATAACAGCATCGTCATACAAAGCTATCTCTACCTCACTATTACCTGGTGTTTCATAACGAATATTATCGAATTTAACGGTCATAACACCTGTAGGTTCCATAACAAATGGGTTAACTATATTAGTCTCGTCAGCAAAACCATTATCAAATGCATTTCCGTCAGCAAGTAAGGTTTGCAAGTTGATTCTAACTTCCTGCCATTCACCTAATGTTGAAGAATCAATAATGACATCACTGACATTAGGCCAACCGCTGTCTAGCTTGATATACAGTTCAACGTCTGCATCAGCACTAACAACAAACATATCGAAGACTAATTCACTTCCTGCTGGATAAGCGCTGATATCGAACGGAGCAGCTGAACTATCAAGGTACCAGTTACCCGTTGCGCCTGTTTTAACAACTTCAACCACATTGCCGCGATCACCTTCAGCCATTTCAGTAGCGGTAACAAAGCCGTCCGGGTTATAGCTGTTAAAGGTGATATCGCCAGTTGCAGCATCGTCATACAACATAGTCACCACTTTAGTACCACTATCACCTGCAGCAACAATACGAACATTATCAAGTTGAGCAACAAAGCCATTCTGATTTCCCCAAGTAGGGAAGAATGCTAACGGTGTATTTACATTGGATATGTCTAAAGAAGAATTAGTGTTGGCTACCAAATCAGCTAACGCTATGCTGTACGAAGTCCATACACCTTGCGCAGGCTTAGCAATAGCAAAATCACTGGAGCTACATGGGTGCACACAATCCATTTTTACAACAAAGCCATCAGCGCCGTTATCGTTTACCACAAAGATATCAAACTCAAGGGTGGCATAGCCTCTAAAGTCTTGTACATTACCGGGTTCAAGCTGGAAGTAACCTAAAGATTCATCTGAGTTAAAAGTGAACTGTTTAACGATGCCATGATCACCGCCAACATCAAGCTCTTCGATGGCAATCTCACCGCTAGCCGCATAATGGCCAGCTACAAAATCGGTATCTGCGTCACTAAACACGTCAAAGACAGTGCCAGGGGCAACAGGAACTGCTGCTACAGGAGGATTAGGCGCTTTACCTTCCACCAAAGCACCGTTTGGTACTTCGTCACTTGCTACTTGATTATATCCAGCTCGGATGGTTTCACAGCCTTTACCTGTGTGAGTATCCTGCTGACATTGATATACGCGAATATAGTCAATTTCAAAGGTTTGCCCATTAGCAAAAGCTTCAGGGTCAACACCTTTATTATTGGTATTTTCTGCCCAGTCGCCGCCTACAGCATTGTTTAATATCATGAAGAATTCTTGATCAAAGGGCGCGTTATCCCAGTGAGTTGTCATATCGCCAGTCACTGCATCATAATATTCTGCAAACCAACCTCTATGATTCAAACCTAACACTTCACCGTCAGCTTTGGTTTTAGCTCAGATGCACTTTGAGTTGCATATAAATAGTTATCTACATACCAACGGATTTGACCTTCTTGCCATTCGATAGCATAAACATGGAAGTCATCCGCAGGGTTAACACCAGCTGGTAAACTGTAAGCTGCACCTGAATGTGCGTGATTTTCTATATTAGGTCCATAATGTAATGTCCCATAGGCATTATTTTCAACAACACCTTCTTCATTAACGGTTTTTAAATTTACCGTTTCAAGAATGTCTATTTCACCTGAGTTAGGCCAGCCACCATATACGTCATCTGAAGGCATCATCCAAAATGCTGGAAAACTACCTTGTCCGAATGGCATTTTAGCTCTAACTTCAAAACGCCCATATTTAAAATTTACTTTATTTTGGCTGACAATACGTGCGGAGGTATAAGGTAGCGTAGCACCTTCTTCAGCAGGTAATGCAACGAGCTTAAGTGTTCCATCACTGACAAATGAGTTGCTCGGATCTTCGGTGTAACACTGTTTCTCTTGGTTACCACCACCGTCACAATTAACTTCATGCGTCCAATGAGCCGAGTTTATTTCATTACCGTCGAACTCATCACTCCATACCATCTGCCAGTCGCTTACTGGCAACGTAGGGTCAATGACGCTTGGGTCTGTTTTAGTTTCTGCACTACCACCACAGGCCATCAATGTTGATGCTGTAGCCAATAAGCACAACTGTGTAACCTTCTTTGCAACTTTAATCATAATTTGTCTTCCAAATACCTGACTATTTTGTTGTATCACTGTATTAATAATATTTAGTATTTTTATATTTAATGTTTTATTAACGAGGTGATTTAAATGTTAAGCAGGCATTCATTAATTTCATGCACACACTGCTCCCCTACAAACATCCTGATTTAAATAACAAACGGTTACAATTGATATGCGCTATGGCGAGGTACAAACGAGGTGTTATCGCTTTATCGACAAAAACTACGATAAAGCGACACATAATTACGACAAGAGGATTAAGACTGTTTAGATTCAACCAATGCTTGAATAGCAGAGCTAAAATTTCTACTGACTTTAAGCTGTACATCATCACCAAGCGCTAAAATACTTTCACTATTACGCAGAGCTCTAATGCTTTTAATGCAGTTAACATTCACTAAGGTTGATTTATGAATACGTTTAAAAATACGTTCATCAAGCTGACTCTCGAGCTTTTTCATGGTGATACGAACGATATGGGTTTCTTTCTTGGTATGTACACACATATAATCACCGGCGGCATCAATCCAGCGAATATCTGTTACCGGTAAAAATACTTTCTCATTATCACTATTTTTAATCACCAACTCCTGACAGAAGCTGGTTGGTAAAGGTTGGTCAGAGCCTAGCCATTCTTCTAACTCTGAAATAGCGACACCAGAAGATTCACCCAAGGCTTTTAATAATTTATATTTTTCTTTGGCTTGTTCTTGGTCGATATTTTCTGGCGAACGTCGCTCTAAAATGCGAGCAACCGTTTTTTTCAAACGTCCAAGATTAGCCGGTTTTAGCAGATAATCTATAGCATTAAGCTCAAAAGCATCTAAGGCATACTCCCCATAAGCACTAACAAAAACTATCATGGGTAAAATGTCTGACTGCAAGGCTTGTACAACTTCAATACCATTTAAACCTGGTAATTGTAGATCGAGGAAAAGAACATCTGGGCTTAGCTCATGACATAATTGAATAGCTTGATCACCATCACTCGCTTCGCCAATGACCTCAAGTTCAGGTATTTTTTCGAGCCTTAATCTAAGTCCTTCTAACGCTAGAGGTTCATCATCGACAATTACAGCTGTTAAAGGAGAGTTAATCATAGTCACTTCTCTATGGGCAAAGACATCTCAACCCTTGCCCCTTCTGCGGGCTTAGCAATTAAGTTAATTTCATAGTCTCCATTAAACATAGCATCTAATCTTGCTTTAGTATTACTGATGCCAATGCCAAATCCTTTTTTGCTTTGCTCATCTTCTCCATAACCGTCATCAAGTACACTAAGCACTAAGCGGTTATAAGTACACATTGCCTTAATAGTCACTTTACCGCCACTTTTTCTAGGCTCAATGGCGTACTTAATTGCATTTTCAACCAAAGGTTGCAGTAACATATTTGGCACTTGGCATTTTTTTGCCGAGTCACTAATTTCAAGCTGAACTTGCAAGCGCTTACCGAAACGTACTTTTTCAATGGAGAGATAAAGCTCTAGTAACTCAAGCTCTTTCTTTAAGGTCGTTTTACTTTTGGCTTTAAAATCTAAGGTATAACGGAAAAACTCACACAATTTATCTAACATTTCATTAGCTTTATCATTTTCATTTTTCAAGATAAGTGTTGAGATGGCGTTCATAGTATTGAACATAAAATGTGGATTTAATTGATACCTAAGCATTTGCAACTGTGCATCTTTCGCTAAGGTTTGTGCTTTTAAAAGCCTTTCATGTTCTTTTTGCAACTTAGTGTTGTAGAGCATAATAAAAAAGATTGAGGTCCAGGCAAACATGGTTGTTAACGAGAACATTAGCCAACCACCAAACTCCAACATGTCCCAAGCTTCATTCCATTGCTGATTATAAACAATAACTTTAAAACTACTGAGTTTAACAATGTTGTAAATAAGACCTAAAAAAGCGGCAAAACTAAAACTTAAAAACAATGTTTTCTTTAGAGGAAAATGGACTATTTTCCTAATGAATAACCACTGCAAGTAAGACAAAACGAAGCCACTCATTGTCTCAGCAATGAGGTTTATTATTTGTCCTGAAAGGTTAAATCCGGGGGTGTCAAATTGTGGACGAATAATAGCTAAAAAGACAACTAGCGCATAACCTGACCATCCCGCTATTTGTATGGTCCAGAACTGATGACTTTGTTTTGAGAAAGCCTTAGGTTCAATCGCTAAAAAGCTTTCGTCTCTATACTCTTTTACCTCGTCATTTACTTTCATATAAAACTGCTAAGCCATTAATTTTATTTTAATTACTATAGCAACGATATAATAAAACACGCCTACAAGTCACTATTTGCGATAAGGCGTGCTTTATATAAGTCAACAAGGGCCTATTATAAAGTTAGAAAAACGCCTGTAACCCTGTTTGAGCGCGACCTAGAATAAGGGCATGAACATCATGAGTACCTTCATAGGTATTTACCGCCTCAAGGTTCATCACATGGCGGATAATATGAAATTCATCACTAATACCATTACCACCATGCATATCACGCGCTTGTCTGGCAATGTCTAAAGCCTTACCACAAGAGTTACGCTTAATTAAAGAAATAGCCTCTGGAGCTAGGTTATTTGCATCCATCAAGCGACCCACTTGCAAACAAGCCAATAAGCCGGTACTTATTTCAGTTTGCATATCCGCGAGTTTCTTTTGAATTAATTGAGTTGCCGCTAAAGGCTTGCCAAATTGCTCTCGGTCTAAAGTATATTGACGTGCACCATGCCAGCAAAACTCGGCAGCACCAAGTGCGCCCCATGCGATACCATAACGCGCCTTGTTTAAACAACCAAAAGGGCCAGACAAACCAAAAGCATGTGGCAGCATATTTTCATTTGGCACAAAAACATTATCCATGACGATTTCGCCAGTAATAGAAGCACGCAGTGAAAACTTGCCTTCTATTTTAGGCGCTGATAAACCTGCCATGCCCTTATCAAGAATGAAGCCCTTAATAACGCCATCAAGTTTCGCCCACACAATAAATACATCGGCAACAGGTGAGTTGGTGATCCACATTTTACTGCCATTGAGTTGATAACCACCATCAACCGCAACCGCCTTAGTAGCCATGCTTGCCGGATCTGAGCCAGAATTAGGCTCAGTTAAGCCAAAGCAGCCAATATATTCACCGCTAGCAAGTTTAGGTAAATATTTCATTTTCTGTGCTTCACTGCCATAGGCGTGAATAGGGTGCATCACTAAGGATGACTGCACACTCATCGCGCTACGATAACCGCTATCTACCCGCTCGACTTCTCGAGCAATTAAGCCATAACTGACATAGTTAACACCGGCACAGCCATATTTTTCTTCGATAGTGGCGCCAAGTAACCCCAGAGCGCCAAGCTCTTTCATAATGTTGACATCAAATTCTTCATGGCGATTCGCTAATAAGATTCTTGGCATCAATTTTTCTTGGCAATATTGATGAGCACTATCACGTATTAAGCGTTCTTCTTCTGTAAGTAATGATTCAAGTAGCATTGGATCTTGCCAGTTAAATTGTGGCTTAGTTGCTGATTTTTTTTGACTAGCTTTATTAGCGTTAGTATCTGACATGATTATTTACCTAGAAATACAATTGGCACGTTATAGAGTGAAATAGTAATGGAAAGCTTTCACAAGTCAATCCATTGCAACAAGCATTATGAGCTAGAACAATAAAAGCTATACCCAAGCACCTCAAGATGTAGGATTGAGCTGAAATCAAGTATAGCAACTTACACTTTCTGACAGATAGCCGACAGTTTTTCGACACTTAGGTTACTGATTTACACACCTATGTACGGCAAAATTTATCCATAACAAATATTAATATTATGCGTATAACACTACATGAAAGCCAACAGGGACAGTTCACCCATGACAATATCATCAAGCACTCGCTTGGCCAGTTCACTTTTACTACTGTGCTTTACTTTACCTGCGATAGCCGAAGAAGCTGAGCTAGAAAACAGTAGACGAGAGACCAAGAATAAAAAAACTGTTCAACAAGAAGTTGAAATAATTGAAGTTATCTCTAGGCGCAATCAAGCCAACAGTGAAATGTCCGAGCAAACCGAACAACTAATGAGTGTAGCTGGTATTGGTAATGATCCGCTTAGCGCTATCTATAGCTTACCCGGTATTGTATATGCTGGTGGTGATACTGGCTCACCTGCAGTTCGAGGCTCTTCCCCTGATGATAATGCTTTCTATATTGATGACATGCCCGTTGGTTACATTTTTCACTTATTCGGCGATAGTATTTTTAATGAAAACCTCATTCAAGATTTTAACTTACACCCCGCCGCTTTTGGCAGTGAGTATGGTAATGCTACCGGTGGGGTTTTTGATGTACAGCTACGCGATCCTCGCCAGCAAGATATCAAGACCACCATTGATTTAAGCATGCTCAAAAGCGGCTTTATGATTGAAGGTGAAACCTTTGATGAGCAAGCATTTTATATGTCTTATCGTCGCAGCCAAATTCACCTATTTTTGCCTGAAGGCGAAGAAGATGAAGGCTATACAGTTTTCAAAGCGCCGGTAAGTGAAGATTACCAAGGAAAATATCAATGGCTAATTGGAGATGCTCACAAGCTTACTCTAAGTGCTTCTGGTGCAAGTGACACTGGTGGTATTAACATCTCTGAAAACTCAGAATCAGGTAAAATTGATCCCGATAGCATAGGTGATTTTAAGGTGACCACTCAATTTGATAGCCAAAGCCTTTCTTGGCAGTACTATGGAGATGAGCAAAAAATAATGCAGCTGGTCGCAGGGCGTACTGTTAATAATACCAGCCAGAAATATGGTAAAGGACAGTTTATAGAAATTGATGAAGAGCTTTATCATGTGCGATTTTCATCACAAATCACATGGTTTGAAAACCACAAGTTAGGCTTTGGCATTGATTACAGCAAAACTGATGTTGACTACAGTTTCGATGTTATTCCCTATTACTGTACGGAAAATGATGCAGACTGCAATAAAAGCAAAGGTGATCGTATTCAAGACGTAGCTAAACTTGTCGATGAAGATATTGCTATTTATATCCATGATATTTGGCAAATAAGTGAAGACTGGCAACTAACTGTAGGCCTTAGAGCTGAGCGTAATGACTATACCGAACAAGATTTTGTTCACCCAAGGTTAGCCCTTAACTGGCTTGCTACAGATAACTTAACCATTAAAGCCAAAGCCGGTACTTATAGTCGCTTTCCCGATGTTGATACTGCTTTAAAAAAGCTTGGCAACCCTAATATAAAATCACCTGAAGCGACACATTATTCCTTAGGGTTTGATTATGACCTAGATGGTTTATGGTTTACGTCTCTTGATATCTACCATAAAGAGTTAAGCGAATTACCGCGCTCTATTGATGAACACACTCCTGAAGTAGATTGGCAGTCTAACTATACTGATGATACCTCTGGTGATGCACAGGGTATTGAGTGGCTAGTCAGACGTGAGCGTGAAAGTGGCTGGTTTGGCTGGGCATCTTTAAGTTGGTCACAAAGTCAGCGCACTGATGATTTAACTAATACCACTGCCGATTACTACTTAGATACCCCTTTAGTTGCCAATGTGGTTGTTAATTATCAGCTAAATGAACGTTGGGACTTTGGTCTACGCTTCACCCTGAGAAGTGGTGCAAAATATACGCCTATTATTGGTTTACGGGAAAACCCTGATTATGAAGATCATTTTCTACCCGAGTATGGCGAGTTAAACGCAAAAACATTACCTGTTTACCATAGGCTCGATTTAGAAGTGAATTACAAAACAACTTACTGGGGTTACGATGCTCAGTGGACTTGGGCAGTAATCAACGCCATGGCACAACAAAATGTATCAGGCTATTACTATGAGCCAAGTGATAACGATAGCCTGACTGAGTACAACATTTCAGGTGAAGAAGATATTGGCATATTTCCCTATGTTGGTTTAAAAATGACTTTTTAATCAATATTTAGCCGTTTAGTTTTGTAAGTTTACTTACACTTTTTAAACAATAAAATAGCCTCTAGCGCGCAAGTAACATTTACACCGTGGTAACATATGATTACTTTTTGTAAATTTACTCTGTGTAGTTATGGTCATTAAAAAAAATAATATCAGACTTAACCAAAAACACGGCTTTAGCTGGCTAGTTGCCCTTAGCTTATTAATACTTTCTTCTTTGGCATTTAGCCCATTAAGCTATGCGCAAGAAAGTAGCGAAAACGAGGTGTTCAGTGCTAATAAACCAGTAGTTAAAGACGAATTTGAGTGGCAATTTATACTCGATCTTTCCTTGGTGTATGAGCAAGAAATAATCGCCGGCATTGAACAAGAAGAGTTATTGCAGTACTTCATGCCTGGTATCTTAGTTGACATATCCTATAAAGGTTTTTTTCTACAAAGTAACCAGAGGCGCTCAAATGCCTTCTTAGGCGGCACTGAACTTGGATACCAACTACTCGTTAGAGATGACTGGCAACTAGACCTTATTGCTAAAGCTTATATGCAGGGTTATGACTCTGACTCACTGATAGAGTATGGTGGCGGTGATGATAAATTACTATCGGGATTAAGAGAGCGAGAAGTAACTGTCGGCATAGCCTTACGATACTCTCAATATTTTGATAATAGCCTGTTTACCCTAGACTTGGCTTCTGCCCATAGCGGTGATGATGAGTATGGTGAACATGTTAGTGGTTTAATTATTGATAGTTTTTACAGCTATTTATTACCCTATAGAAATTGGGATATTTATTTTGGGGCCGGCTTAACCTACTTTAGCCAAGATATTGTTGATTACTATATTGGCGTTAGTGCTGATGAAGCAACCGATATTAGAGCAGAGTACACTGCAAATGGTGGTTTTAGAGGGCAATTAGAAATATATGCTCAGCATCCCTTATCAGCAAGTTGGTCTTTTAATGCTGGTATTACCCACAGCATATTCTCTAATGACGTAAAAGAGAGCCCACTTGTTGATAGAAACCAAGTAACCCAAGTTATGCTTGGAGTGCTTTATGTATTCTAAAATTGGCAATGGAATTGCCATAGTTTATACAAAAACAACACTATTAGTGCTCTGTAGCCTACTGGCTGTGAGCCCTGCCAATGCAAAGGACAATGAAGCGCTTAAAAGTACTCAAGTAGCCTTCACTGCACTGCCTGAGCAATGTGTAACCCTAAGGCAAGGTCGCGCATGCTTTGCAACAGTGGAACTAAAATGGCAATCACCTGCCAAGTATAGTTTTTGTTTGTATCAAGAAGGAAAAAAGAAACAGCTAGCTTGCTGGCAAGATAACGATGATATTCAAATAAAAGTAGAATTTGAATCAAACAAAAGTGTGAAATATCAATTACGCACAGTAAGTGATGACAAGATCATTGCAGAAACCCAAGTTGAGGTTAGCTGGCAACATAAAAGCACCTCTCGTAAGCGTCGCTGGCGACTCTTTTAATTAACCATAAAGTTGCATTCAACACATTGCAGGAAAGAGAATATGCACAATATTTTACTGGTAGAAGATGATATTAGTCTTGCTGATTGGGTATGCGAATATTTAACAGAACAAGGTTTTAACGTCACTCATGTTGCCCGTGGTGATCTAGTGATTGATGTAATTAAGAAGAATACTACCGATATAGTGTTGCTAGACGTTATGTTACCAGGACTAAATGGTATTGAGGTATGTCGTCTAATTCGCCAGCACGAGCAAAGTAAGCAAATTCCCATTATTATGTTAACAGCCCGGGCAGATGAGTTTGATGAAGTTATCGGTTTAGAAGCTGGCGCTGACGATTACGTGATAAAACCAGTTCGCCCTCGTGCTTTATTAGCTCGTATTAATCGACAACTCAGCCATAATGACAAAGTAGATAATACTCCAAGCACCCAACTTACCTTTGGTGAACTCACCATTAATCAAGAAGCCAAACGCGTAATATACCAAGGGAAAGAGGTGGATATATCTACCTCCTTGTTTGCCTTCCTCACTTACTTAGCTGAGCATGCCGGTAATGTAGTTGATAGAGACTCTGTATTTAAAGCGCTAAAAAAACGTGAGTATGATGGTCAAGACAGGCGCTTTGACGTGATGTTATCTACCTTACGTAAACTCTTTAATGATGACCCACAAAAGCCACAAAAATTTAAAACTATTTGGGGTAAAGGCTATTTGTTTGTTGGCGATGCATGGCAAGAAAAATCCAACCAAGGTATTGAAGAGTAAATATGCGCGGCCTCTATATTAGTATTATTTTTACCGTAGTAGGTTCATTATTTTTTATTGGCTGGGGCTTAGATGAACTTGTCGCCTACTCAACAGAAGATAAAACAACTGAGACACAAACAACAACGGTTTACCGCAATTTACTCGATGGACTTACTAATGAAATGAGCATACTCACTAGTGAGCAGCTCAATAAAAAGGTCAAACTATTTCAACAAAATTACCAAATAAAAACCAGTTTAGCCTTAAGTAAAAAAATTGCTCTACCTAGCTCTTTGGTTGAGCAATTAAATCAGCGAGGAGGTTTGTTACTTGCCTCTACAGACAACCAATACTTATTAAAAAGTATTGCTAATCACCCTAATTTTTTATTACGTTTAGACCTCCCTGTTGAAATAGTAGAAGATGACAACTTCAACTTTATTTTAACCTTGATCCTCTACGTAAGCATCTGTGTAATATTAATTTTATGGCTAATTCCATTAACAAGGCGCCTATACCTGCTCAATAGTGCCGCAGCAAAAATTGGCTCTGGACAACTTGATGCACGTATCGCTCACAGCCGTTTTTCTTATATCAAAATGTTAGAGCAAAGCTTTAATACCATGGCTAGTCAAATAGAAAAACTCGTTGCAGATAACAAAGTGCTCGCCAGAAGTTTATCTCATGATATTCGAACCCCTATGGCTTGTTTGCGTTTTGGCTTAGAGGCAGCCCTTGATAGCAAGTCAATTGAAAAGAAAAACAGCTACTTATCTCGCATGGATAATGAATTAACGTGCATGGAAGAAATGACCAGTGTTTTTCTTGATTATGCCTCCATGGAGCGCCAAGCCTTAAATTTAAAGAAACAACAAACAAATATTAGTGCTTTAATTACCTCTGCAATTAATGACTGCCAAGCACTAGCTGAGCATAAAAACATCAGAGTACTACTCGCTGACAATGATATTGTGAAGTACTCATTAGATTATCATTGGTGCTACCGTGCTTTAGTAAACCTTATCAGTAATGCTATTGGCTATGCTGATAGTCAAGTATTGCTCACTATTAAGAATAGTAGTTCACAAATCACTATCACCATTGAGGATGATGGCAAAGGTATAGCGGATGATAAGCTTGCTATTATTTTTACCCCTTTTGTAAAGTTAGACGCAGATAGGTCAAGAGAACAAGGACACTTTGGCTTAGGGCTTGCCATATGCAGTAAAGTAATGGACTGGCATCAAGGAAAAATTACAGCCCACAATAGCAAAAAATTATCAGGGGCTTGCTTTACCCTAACCTTTCCAAAATAAGTTATTTCCTTACGTAAAAACAGCATATTAATTAGGCTTTTTTCAATACTTTACTATGCTTTGTAGATAGTTATCTAACCTATAAAGTCCATCTTAAAGTTATGCTCAATAATGCAAAGCCAAAATCTGGCTTGAGATTCACCATCAAGCAAAAACTAATACTTAATGCTGTCATCAATATTAGCTTAATGATGCTAATAGGTCTGTATGCTTTAAATCAAATGAAGCGTATAGGTGCGGAGGTTGAAGAAGTCGCTAAAATGGATATGCCTTTGGTATTGGCTATTACCAATATTAAAAATAATCAACTTGAACAGGCATTGTATTTAGAACGCTTATTCCGCTTAGGCAGTCGAGATTATCATTCTGCATTAACTCAACAAGAATACGCAATAGCTAAAAAACAATTTAAGCAGTTCGGTAAGCAAATTAAACAGGAATTAGCCTCTGCAAAAACCAAAGCTAAAGAAGATATTGAACTCTCTCTTGTAGAGCAAGACAAAAAAGAGTTTCAATTCATTTTTCAGCAGTTAGTAAAAATAGACACTGATCACAAAAATTATCAAACCCATGCCGATAAAGTCATCACCTTATTAACTCAAAGAATAAACCAACAATTATTTAATAATAAAAAACAAACGACGCTAGGGATTGAGATTGAGCAATTAATTACTGAAATCGAGCAACAAGAAGCAAACTTAGACCATACAATTGAGCTGCTACTAAAAGAAATTGAAGACTTTACCTTACAATCTCTATTCGCTGCTGAACTACATGAAAAGTCAGCTATCCAACAAGTACTCATATTAATTATTATTGGTACTATCTTAGCCTTTCTCGGCTCTCTCATTATTATTCAACTGATTAATAAACCTATTACCCGCTTAAAGGCTCTGGGCAATAAAATGGCCTCAGGAGATTTAAGCCAAAAAATAACTCAAATAGCCAATGATGAACTCGGTGACTTGTCCGTATCTATTAATAGTACAGTTGAGTCAATCTCTGAAGCAGCTTTGCAAGCAGAAGCCATCGCCAACAGTGATTTCAGCCAAGATATTACGCCCAAAGGGGTGCAGGATAAGCTAGGCCATGCCCTACACAATATGAAATCACAAATTATTGAGCGAAATAATGACTTGGCAGAAAAAATAGCCCTCAATGATGGCATAGTTAACACTAGCCTAGATGCTATTTTGTCTATAGACGAGCAAGGGATTATTTTATCTTGCAATATTTCTACTCAACGCCTATTTCTCTATCACCCTAGTGAGATGATAGGCAAGAACATAAAAATGCTGATGCCTATGCCCTTTAGTGGTGAGCATGATAGCTACCTTCACAATTATAAAACTACTGGCATAAAAAAAATTATTGGTAGTGGCCGCGAGGTTCAAGCACTAAAAAAGGATGGTTCGGTATTCCCTATCGCCCTCTCTGTAGGCGAAGTAAAGCAGCAAGGTGATAAAGGCCTGGTTTTTACTGGTTTTATTAGAGATATCTCCCTAGAAAAGCAATTTGAAGCTGACCTTCAAAAGAATAACGAAGAATTAAGCAAACAAAATGAACGTAAGAATCAACTCGCGACAATTAATGAATTAACACAAGGAGCTACAGAGCTAAGCACTTTAAGCGACGATATTATTAGCTGCTTAGCAAATGCCTGCCAAGCAGGCCATGGTGTAATGTATGTAAGAGAAAATCAAAGCAGTGACAAGCTGCGACTTTCTGGTAGTTATGCTTTTCAAAGCAGAAAGAATATTATCGCAGATATCCTTATCGGCGAAGGCTTAATAGGGCAATGCGCAAAAGAAGAAAAAATTATCTTATTAACTAAAGTACCCAATAATTATATTCAAATAAACTCTGCTTTAGGTGAGCAAACACCGTTAAACTTAATACTATTGCCTGTACTTTTTGAAAGTAACCTATTGGCTGTGATTGAACTTGCTTCTTTTCATGTATTTACAAAGGAGCAACAAACTACCTTTGCTCAAATTACTCAAAGCCTAGGTACTGTGATAAATAATATTTTCAATCAACAACGAACAAAAGACTTACTCCATGAAACTCAACAACTCGCTGAAAAACTACAAGAGCAACAAGAAGAGTTAAAAAGCTCTAATGAGAATCTAGTAGAACAAACTCAACAATTGAAAGCTTCTGAAGAAGAATTAATGCAACAAAGTGAAGAGTTAAAAGTTTCAAATGAAGAGCTAGCACAGCGACAAAAAGACTTACAAGCTCAAAAAGATCATATATCAGCATCTGAGCAAGAGCTTACTATTAAAGCCAATGAGCTAATGATTGCCAGTAAGTATAAATCTGAATTTTTAGCGAATATGAGTCATGAACTTAGAACTCCTCTCAATAGTTTATTACTCCTAGCTAAAGGTCTAGCAGATAACAATAGCGGCCACTTAGATGAAATGGAGGTAGAAGATGCTCATATCATTTATGATGGCGGTCAAAGCTTACTAGCGCTCATCAACGATATTCTAGACCTTTCAAAAGTGGAAGCTGGCAAACTCAATATTCATATTGAAGAGTCAATGTTAACGCATATAAAAGAAAGATTACTGAAGTTATTTACCCCTTTAGCAAAAAATAAAAATCTAGATTTCACCATAGATATCTCAACTGATTTGCCTGAAAAAATAACTACAGATTGTCAGCGATTAGAGCAAATATTGCGAAATTTATTGGCCAATGCCATAAAGTTTACTGAGATGGGCTCAGTAAAGGTTCTCTTTACACTACCTGATGAGCAACTAGTGTTAAGAAATAGCAAATTGTCTAAAGAAAACTGCCTTGCTATTAAAGTGACTGATACCGGTATTGGCATCAGTGAAGATAAGATGCAGGCTATTTTTGAAGCATTTCAACAGGAGGATGGCTCAACCAGCAGAAAATACGGTGGGACAGGTTTAGGGCTCACCATTGCGAGAGAGCTAAGTCATCTACTAGGAGGTGAAATTCAACTAACCAGCGAACTACACCAAGGCAGTTGTTTTACCCTTTATTTACCTTTAGCTATTTTACCAAAACAAGTCGAACCTTTATCTAATAACAGCACATCTGCATCTAGCAAAAATACAGCTCAAGCATCTAATTTGCGTGTGGAACAAATTACTGCTGATGTTGTTACTGATATAGATACAGAACAAGAAAATGAAGTAGCTCGTGAAGCCATGAAAAAAGCAATATTTACCAGTAAAACTGATGGATTTATGAGTAATGGCTGCAACAATACCGACCAACAACTAAACCTTTTCATTGATGATGATAGAAATGATGTTATCCCTACTGATAAAAGCTTATTAGTCATTGATGATGATAAAATATTTGCCAAGATACTGAGGGACCATGCACGTAAAAGTGGTTACAAATGTTTAGTTGCCGGTGATGGCCGATCTGGTATTTACTTGGCCCAACACTATCAACCCAACGGTATTATTCTTGATCTTATGTTGCCTGATATCGATGGCCACCAAGTACTTGAACAGTTGAAATCAAGTATGAAAACTCAACACATTCCAGTAGAAATTATATCCGCTCATAGTGAAAACCGCAGTGAAGCTCTTGCTGGTGGAGCAATAGGTTTGCAAACAAAACCTGTTAGCAGTGAACAATTACAGCAAGTACTTATTGAAATAGAGAATCTTTCAAAAGCTAAGATTCGTCAAGTGCTTATCATTGAGGATAATGAGCATCATAGTACTGCAACTAAGAGGTTATTAGAAAATATAGGCCTTAAAGCTTCAACAGTGGACACTGGTGAAGCCGGTTGCGAAGCAATACTGAGCGGAAAGTATGATTGTGTCATTTTAGACCTTGGTTTACCTGATATGACAGGAATCGAATTATTACAAAAGGTAAATTCAGCGAATACAGCAATATTACCTCCAGTCATAGTCTATACCGGAAAAGAGATCACTGATGAAGAGCAGGCTCAGTTGGAACAATACTCTTCCACAATAGTAATTAAAGGTATAGGTTCACCAGAACGCCTACTTGATGATATATCACTATTTTTACATGGCATAGAAGAGAAGCTTAGTAAGGTGATGACGGCTAAAGATAAAGAAACGATGCGTTTACTCCATGATGAGGATGCCGTATTGCATGGCCGAAGGATATTACTTACCGATGATGACATGAGAAACGCTTATGCTTTATCTAAAAAACTAATCGATATAGGTTGTGACGTTGAAATGGCAAATAATGGCCAGGAGGCTATTGAACTGCTCAAACATGATGACAGTTTTGAAATTATACTTATGGACACCATGATGCCCGTGATGGATGGTAACCAAGCAACAATAGCAATTAGAGCTATGAAAAAATATAAACATATCCCTATTATTGCTTTGACTGCCAAGACGATGTCTGAAGATAGGGAGCAAGCAATTAAAGCAGGCGCATCAGAGTACTTAACCAAACCAATAGACTTTGAAAAACTTATTTCTATTCTACGTATTTGGCTATTTAAGCCACATTAACAATGCTATTTTCAAGCCATTAACAAGGTAGTGAAGCATGACGAAACCTACAGCAGCATCTTTAAAGGCCGTGGTATTGAGCCATCCGCCCTCAAAAGATGAAGTAATAGATTTTGAAATTAAGCTGCTTATTGAGGCGATCCAGTTTCAGTATGGCTATGATTTCAGTCACTATGCCCAAGCATCACTAACTCGCAGGATTGAAAGCTGCCTGAAAAAATCTGAACTTTCGAACATTTCTGAGCTTATTCCCAAAATAATTTACAAGGTTGAATATTTCGATTTATTTCTTCGAGAGATGTCAGTTACTGTCACTGAAATGTTTCGAGATCCTCTAGTATTTAAGGCATTAAGGGACAAAGTTTTTACCCAGTTAAAAACCTATTCACGGGTTAACATTTGGCATGCTGGTTGTGCCACAGGAGAGGAGGCATACTCCTTGGCAATAATGCTAAAAGAAGAAGGCTTGCTCCCCCGCTGTCAAATTTACGCTACCGACTTTAATAATCATTCGTTGGCCATTGCAGAGCAAGGCATCTATAAGGCTGAAAAAATACCATTATTCACCCAAAACTACCTACTTTCTGGTGGCAAAGCATCCTTCGCGGATTATTATCAAGCCAAGCATAGCCATGCAATTATGCATGATGATTTAAAGCAGCACATCACATTTGCCCATCACAATTTAATAAAAGATCAATGTTTTGCTCAAATGCACCTGATCGTTTGTCGCAATGTTCTGATCTATTTTGATCGCGATCTACAAAATTCAGTTTTGGGGCTATTCCACCACAGCTTATTACATCGAGGGTACTTATTATTAGGAGACAAAGAAACACTAGAGTTTAGCAACCAAAATGATAGTTTCACTGCAATTTCTCAAGAGCAACGAATTTATCAAAAGGTGACCTATGACTAAAAACAGAGACAGTAAGCCAGATGCAATCATCAATACATAGCTTACCGTATCAAGCCTTAGTCATTGGTGTATCTGCAGGGGGATTAAGGGCGCTTGATGAAATATTGCCTCAGTTACCTGCGAACTTTCCTTTGTCTATTATAGTACTGCAGCACCGTGGTGAAGTGGTTTATGATGCTGCCAATAAAGTAGATTTTTTCATTAATTACTTTCAAAAAAGTTGTCAAATGACGGTGAAAGAGGCTGTCGCAGGCGAGAGTATTATGGCAGAAACTATCTATATTGCTCCGGCTAAATACCACTTACTCATTGAAAAAAATAAACATTTTAGCCTAAGTTTAGAGCCGCCTGTTAATTACTCAATTCCTTCTATTGATGTACTATTTGAAAGCGCCAGTGCTTGCTACAAAAATAGGCTAATTGGTCTTATACTTACAGGAGCAAATAGTGACGGTAGCTTGGGACTTAAAACTATTCATGACAATGCAGGCTTAACGATTGTACAAACCCCGAAGTCTTCAGAAGTAGATTTAATGCCAAAGGCTGCTATTAATTCACATACTGTGGATTATATTTTACCTTTGAATGAAATAGCATCATTTTTATGCAACTACATTCAAAAAGGAATTTATTAACATGGACTTAGAAACGCAGCCTAAAATTCTTATTGTCGATGATGAGCCTAATAATTTGCGTGTTTACGAGCGTACATTGGCTTCACTTGATATTGAAATTATTAAAGCACTATCTGGACAGCAAGCCCTAGCAGTCGCTCATAAGCATAACTTTGCATTAATCCTCATGGATGTACAAATGCCCTGTATGGACGGTTTTGAAACCGCTTCACTAATCCTTGAGCACCCAAAAACTAGTCATATCCCTGTTATATTTATTACCGCCTTTGCTCGGGATGAAACATTTGAATTCAAAGGTTATGCCAGCGGTGCGGTTGATTACTTAGTAAAACCCATTAATGAAGATGTCGTTCGTAGTAAAGTATCAGTCTTTTTAGAGTTACATAAAGAAAAGCAAGAACTCGACCATGCCTGTAAGGTTCGTGCCAAAGCGGAGAATGAACTTAGAGTCCATAAAGAGCATTTAGAGGATTTAGTTAAAGAACGTACACAAGAACTGCAGAGTTCCATTGAAAACTTAATGGAGACTCAAAATCAGTTGGTTGAATCAGAAAAGATGGCTTCCCTGGGCCGTTTGGTAGCAGGTGTTGCTCATGAATTGAATACCCCAATTGGTATTGGTATTACTGGTGCTTCATTCTTACAAGAGAAATTACTTCAACTCAAACATACCTTTGAGCAAGGAGATATTCGTCGCAGAGATCTCGCTGAGTTTATTGAATCTGCGCCGAAATCAGCTGATATTATTCTAGCGAACTTAGATAGAGCAGCAGAACAAATTGCCAACTTCAAACTTGTTGCCGTTGACCAAACCAGTGAAAGAAAACGTAACATTAATTTAATCAGCTACATTAAAAAAGTAATAAACAGTCTGACACCTGCAATCAATGAAGCCCACCACACCATTGATGTAGTTGGTGATACAGAAATAGAACTGCACACTATTCCAGGGGATATTTCACAAATTATTACCAATCTAATTATGAATTCCATTTTTCATGCCTACAAAGACGACGAACAAGGAAATATGTTAGTTACCGTAAAACAAAGCAAGAACCGTGTATTACTTACCTATGCTGATGATGGTCAAGGCATGGCTAAGGCAGTTAGCCAAATGATATTTGAACCATTTTTCACCACTAAACGCGGCTCTGGTGGCAGTGGTTTGGGCATGTATATCGTTTATAACCTTGTTAGCCAAAGCTTAGCTGGAAAAATTACCTGTTTAAGTAAGCCAGAGCAAGGAACACAATTTATGATGGAATTTCCGATACACCATTAAGAGATTTAAAATGTGTAAAGGGTTATTTTCAAACACCTTACAACTTGCCTGCGGTGGTGATTCAACATTTCAGCATCATAACAAAACCGTTGTGGCACTAAGTACAGACAATTCTTACTTTAGCCTATCCAATCCGCAAGACAGTGTTCTTGTTGGTTAAAAAGTTACTGCACTATATGGTAAAAAAGAGTAATATCTTGAGCTAATTTATTAGGCAATACTTTGTCACACGTTAAAGTATTAACGTAAACAAGATAGTCACTAGAAAGTAAGTAGTAAAAGCAATGGATAACAAAGCAGTATCATTAAATACGGATATAGACACAGTCCTCAATAACTATGACTTTGATTTTTCTAAAGTGGAGATAACCCCTTTAGGTAATGGTCATATCAATAATACTTATAAGTTAACTACCCCTGATGCTGAGTTCGTATTACAGCAAATTAACCACGATGTATTCCCAAAAACAGTAGAGCTTAGCAGTAACGCACAAAAAATAAACCAACATCTGTTACAACAGAAGTTGCAAGGTAATTACCCACTGTCGGTGCCACAACAGCTATCCACAAAGGCAGGTGAAACCTGTATAAAAATCGGTGCTAACTATTGGCGACTAATGGAATTCATCAGCAACTCTTATACCCTAGAAGAAGTTGAGTCTCCAGAGCAAGCGGCGCTTGTCGCTACAGCCTTTGCAAACTTCAGTTGTGCGTTGAGTGACTTTCCTGCAAATGACATCGCTGTCATTATTGAAGATTTCCATGAAATACGGTTTAGAATGCGCCAGCTTAATGATGCAGTTGCTAACGATAACAAAGGAAGATTATCTTCATGCAAAGATGTCGTTGATTTTTGTTTTGCACAACAGGCCTTTATTGACCATGTTGTTGATATCAGCAAAAAACTCCCTCTGCACGTAACTCATAACGATACAAAGATAAATAACTTACTATTTACTAGCGGCGATAAGCCGTGTGCAGTTATTGATCTCGATACCTGTATGCCCGGGCTGTTAATGCATGATTTTGGCGATATGGTGAGAACCTGTTGTAGTAACTTAGCAGAAGATGATACTAGCTCTGAGAAGATGATTCTAAAGCTTGATATTTTTGAGGCCTTGATTACCAACTACCAAAATACCTTCGGTAATAAGCTGACGGCATTAGAAAAAGATAGCCTAATTGTTGGCGCTAAATTATTACCCTTTATTATTGGTACCCGCTTTTTAACAGATCATTTAAATGGCGATAATTACTTTCAAGTTAGTCGTGAAAACCACAACTTAGATCGCGCAAAAAGCCAAATACAACTATTTAAATTAGTATCAGAAGCTGAGCCAGAATTAGTAAGGTTAGCGAAATAGATCTATTGATAAATTAAAATATGATTATGTCTTAGTTAACTTATTATCTAACAATTAACTAAGCCACTAAAATAAAATAGTTATATCCTCAAGTTATTAATTTGCCCCCCTTGGTGGAGGCGGTGCATTTTTTTCATCATCATCATGTTGCTCTTCATGACCGTGAGCTTGAGGCGTAGTGTAACGACCATCTTTTGTTTTATTTGAACTGATAGGCGGTGGCGGCGCCGTTCGTACATAACTACTTTCATCAACTGAAGTCGTTTGTTGCTCGGTACTGCTATTACGGGCAATAGCAACCGCTTTATCTTCATGACCAGAAGAAACAGATTGCTCTTTTACCTGAAAAGCATCAACTGTCAATTGCTCTTGGCTTGTAACTGCCTCGACATCACTATTTAAATAGCCATAGCTAAAAGCAACTCCTAAACCAGCAATCAACCCCGTCACTAACAATGTGGTTTTATTCATTTTAAACCTTACAGATGTATATTGAATACAATCAAGGTAACATATCATAAATTAAAATAACAAGGTGCTATTGGTTATAATTACGCCATATTTACTGATGAAAATAAAATCCACCACTTTAATAGCGAAAAGCAGTTACTTAAATTCAACTTAATTAACATTTATTCAACAATCAAAAATTTACCTTGTTCTGCATAACTTCTTCTTTAATAACATAGCAATACCATCAAAGCATAACGATATATCGAGCGATAATAGCTAGTCCCAATGAAAAAAGATTAAATAAATCTGACGATTTAGTGTACAAACACAACATTCTACAATATATTGCATACAATTATGTTTCAAAAATGTTACATAAACACTTTTCTTTAGCTCATCAGTTCCTGAACTATTGAGAAGTATGTCACCAATGCAATGCTAGCGCTTTTCTAGCGAGAAGAGTCAAACGACCCGACTAAAGAAGTAACTTCAAAAAGCATCATAAATAATAAAATAGGAGGGGGTTGCATAGCCTTACTCCATAAAAAATGGAAAGACATATGTCAAATTCTATCAAAAACAAGCTACTCGCAGTTGCTACCGTAGTTGGTGCTTTAGCATCAAATACTGCTAGCGCGAACCAAGCAGGTCTATGTGGTGGTTCAACCACATCAGGCGGAGCACTAACTATAAATCAAACACAATGTATCTCTGGAAATGGGTTATATTTTTATGTTGATGTCGATGCTAATAATACTGAATTAGAGTTAAAAACCTCTGGTGGTACAGGTGAAGCAGACATCTTAATAAGTACTTCTAGTTGGGCAACAGATTCTAACTATTATAGGCGTACAAACAATCCCGGCACAGAAGAGACGCTTGCCGTTACTGCACACACTGGACGTTTGTATGTCAGTGTTTTTGGAATCCATGAACAAGTTACGCTAGATGTTATAGATATTAATGCTGGCGGTACTGATCCAGGCACAGATACTGGTGGTGGTAATACAACACCATCAATGTGTGGCGCAAGTACATTATCTGGCTATGACTTAACCTTAGAATCGCAAGAGTGTATTTCAGGCAATGGTCAATACTTCTACCTAGATGTTGAAGCCGATAATACGCCACTTATCATTGAAACTAAAAATGGCTCAGGCCAAGCTGATATTTATGTCAATACTGGTAACTGGGCTACTCGCAGTGACAATATCGCTTCTTCAGTAAGTGACGGCACTAATGAAACATTAAAATTAACGGCTAATTCTGGTCGCTTATACATCAGTGTATTTGGCCTAAATCAAGAAGTTAGCTTTAAAGTTAGCGCTGATAACGGCACGGGTACTAACCCAGAGCCAGGTACGGGTGATATTCCAACATTACCTGCAAATCCTGGTATGTGTGGCGCTGAAACACCGGTAGAAGGTAGAGTGAACTTCAACCAAGTAGAATGTATCAACGCTATCGCAGGTACCTCGTCATATGCTATTCATGTACCGGCTGATAACATCAATGTGGTTGTTTCAACAGGCGGTGGCTCTGGTGAGTCTGACTTATACATCAGTCAACAAGGCTGGGCGACTACGACCAACTACGAGCATATGTCTAACAATGTTGGTAATGATGAGTCAATTAGCTTTGTCGCAAACAAAGGCTGGTTATACGTATCACTTGATGGTGCTTCTGCTTCTGAAGTAAGTTTACTAGTTGCCATTGATCCAAAAGATTTACCTTCAACAGGTGGTGGTTCTTCTACTATTCCTGATGACGGATTTCCTACAGACGCGACTCGCTTTATTGGCTTAAATGGTACTGCGTTAGTTGAACGTATTGCACTTTCACACCCACAAAATGTTAGCCCGGTTTATAACATTAGTGGTCCTGATGCGACTGCGCTTTTCTCTGAAGCCAACATGTTAGCCATTGCCAATGCCATTAACAGCCGTGCGCCATCATATACAGGTGAAGATACAACAGGTTTAGAAGCATTATTTTACTTCTTCCGTGGTGCTTATTACGTACAGTATGCACATCCAGCAGATATTGGTGAGTATACGCCAGCGGTTAAAGCAACCATCAAAACAGCTTTACGTGCTTTCTTTAATAACTCTAGCGCTTGGCTTGCCAGTGAAACTAACGGTAGCGTATTAAAAGAAGCATTAATCACGGTTGATTCAGCAGGTTTAGGTGCTGATTTTAATGATGTTACTTTACGTGTGTTAAGTGAATATAATGCTGACTGGGAATCAAGTTTCAACATGAACGCCGCAGCTAACGCTATTTTCACGACAATATTCCGCGCTCAGTGGGATACCGATATGCGTGCATTATATGCAACTGATCACGCAATACTTACTGCACTAAATAACTTCCAATCAAGTAAACGCCATTTAATTGGTACGGGTGCTGATTATGTATTAAATAATGCGGCTCGTGAACTTTCGCGTTTATATCATATCCCTGAAATGGAAGCGCAAGTTAAAGTTTTAGTAAAAGGTATTTTAGATACCACTAGCAAAAACGACAATACTAAGAGTCTTTGGATATCCGTTGCTAGCATGGCTGATTATTATGACCGTGCAAATTGTGGTTACTATGATATTTGTGGTTTTGCTTATACGTTAGAAGCTGAAACATTAACCTTTAACTACAAGTGTTCTGAAACATTAAAAATTCGTGCCCAAGATATGTATAACGATCAAGCAGCATGGATTTGTGAAGTATTGGGTAACCAAGAAACCAATTTCCACACACTACTAGGCACTAACTATCAACCTGTTGCACAAGATAATAATGCTGCACTAGAATTAGTTATTTTTGATTCATCTGATGACTACAAAACTTATGCTGGTCAATTCTTCGGCATTGATACCAACAACGGTGGTATGTACTTAGAAGGCGCACCAATTAACGTTAAAAACCAAGCGCGTTTCATTGCTTATGAAGCTGAATGGGTACGTCCTGAGTTTCACGTATGGAACTTACAACACGAATATGTTCACTACTTAGATGGTCGTTTCGATTTATTTGGTGACTTCCAATTAGGTATGACAGTAAACACTGTTTGGTGGTCTGAAGGTCTAGGTGAATACATTTCTCAAGGTGATGGTAACGACTACGCTATTTCAGTCGGTAAATCTCAAGAAGTTGCTTTATCGGAAATATTCAAAAATGATTACAACTCTGGTCAATCACGTATCTATCGTTGGGGTTACTTAGCAGTTCGCTTCATGTTTGAACGACACATGAATGATGTTAACCAAATATTAAGCTTAACGCGTTCAGGTCAATACCCAGAATACCAAACGTTTATGGATAGCATTGGTACCTCTTATGATGCAGAGTTTAACGATTGGTTAGTGAACGGCGTTGTACTTGGCGCTAGTAACATTGTTGAAATAGGTCCAAATGATACTGACTCTACCGCTTCTGGCACTGCTGGTAACTGGGCGGGTGAGCCAGTAACAATTAGTACTGACTTCTCTCCATGTGTAGTTGATGTTCCTGCAAACCTGCATGATAAAAACAATAATGGTGTTACCACAAATCAAGTTGTTGAATGTATTAACTCATCTGGTGGTGGTGCTTCATTTATTATTCGAAACGACGGCGGTTTAGCAACGCGTTTTGAACTAACAACCTCTGGTGGTTGGGGTAATGCAGACATCATGTTCAAAGCAGGTGGTTGGGCTTCAGCGCAAGACAACAACGGCTATGCAAATGGCGACGGTAACTTCGATAGCTTAATTGTTGAGTTAGACCCGAATGCCTACTGGCACTACATTACGCTTGATGGCGAGTTTGGTGGAATTAAGTTAAGTATTAATGAGCTGTAATAACTTTTATTAACTCTCACTAGAGAATATAAATAATCGTTAATTTTTAACTAAAAAGCCCTAAGGTTTTATTATCTTAGGGCTTTTTATTGATGATTATCAACTATAAATGAGCTATTAAATTTTAAGGTCAGCTAACATTGTGTTTGAGCGGTCAATGCCAAGATGTTTTGCTGCGCATCAACAAGCTGCTGACTAACCAATTTATGATGTTTTACCGCTTCTTCAAGCGCGATAAGGTACATAGCATTATCTTGCTCTGCCACCATTACATTTGTTTTACCATCCATAATTCCTTGTACTGCAGCGACCCCCATCTTGGTTGCTAATATTCTGTCTTTCGCAACTGGTGAGCCCCCGCGTTGGATGTGCCCTAATATGCATGGTGTACATTCCATTCCAGAGTATTGCTTTAATTGCTTGGCCAATTCTGTCGCTCCGCCTTGCCATAAATTCTCAGCGATAACGATAATATAACTGGTATGACGAATTTCTTTTGCTTTAACAATTTCACTAGCTAGCTGTTGTAATTTTACCGCTGGATCTTCACCGCTAAAATTTTCAAACGTTAATACCTGCTCAGCCGCACAAGCTATGCCGACATTAAAAGTAATATGGCCACTATGACGCCCCATTAATTCAACAATAAAAATACGTTCAAAAGCATCTGCGGTATCACGAATCTTATCTATTGCCTCGATACCTGTATTTACTGCCGTGGCAAAGCCAATAGTATAATCGGTGCCATCAACATCATTATCTATGGTTCCTGGGATACCAATAACCTGACCAGACCAAAACCGTTGCAGCGCCAACAGTCCTTTAAAAGAGCCGTCGCCACCAACAACTATAAGTGCATCAATATTGTATTCATCTAATGTATTTGCAGCTAACTGTAAGCCTTGATCTTCTAACATTAACTGACAGCGGGCACTTTTTAATAAGGTGCCGCCGAGGTGAATAACATTATTAACCTCTAATAATGTTAATGCTCTAGCCTGTTCAATATACTCTTGACAGATTAAGCCGTTATAACCATGACAAAAACCTATTACCTCAATATGATAATGATGAGCAGCCAAGACCACAGAACGAATAGCTGCATTCATCCCAGGTGCATCACCACCACTAGTTAATATGCCTATTCGTTTGATTGCTTGAACATTTTTGCTAGTCATTTAATTATTCTATTCCTTAATAACCAATCACTCAACCAGTCTATTAGTCAGTCTATCACTCGATAAACTTCCCATTTAGGTGTACCAGAAACGACATAAGGTTCGAGGTTTTTGCTCCAGGCTTTATGGTCATCAATATCTGCCAATTTTTGCCATGCATCACTCAACTCGGTAAGGTTTTCAATAGTCACTTCTGTGATTATACTCGACTCTAAAGCACCAACCGAGCCAACCAAAATACGAGAGTTTTCCTTGGTCCAGCCTATTTGAGAGCCGATCTCATCAAACCAACGACTTAGTGACTCAACCACTTCAGGCTTATGACCAAATTTTGCATCAATACACCACCTTGCAATCATCATGACAGTCTCCAACCTTATAATATATCGATTAGATTAAGTATGATTGATATTGTTGGATTTACCATTAATATGGTTAGGTCGAAGGGGGAAATAGCAAGGTAACTTTATTAACCAATCACCTTGCGAAGAGAGAAAGAGCTTTAAGCGATGCAAGAAAAGCAACGCTCAAAAGCCCTTGAGTTTTATGATGAGTAACTTACAGCGACAGGAATAGTTAACACTTGTTTTCCTTTATGTTTTAACCAGAAGTAGATAATTACAAAGGTCAGTAAAGCAATAGCAATGGTTAAGCTAGCGGTTAAAGGTGCAGCAAAAAAGTTACCTAGTTGATAACACAAGGTCGCCACTAAATAAGCAAAAACAAAACTCCAAATGCCAGCAAAAGCAGCCCAGCGGCTACCCACTTCATTTTTAATAGCTCCCATTGCTGCGACACAAGGGGTATAAAGTAGAATAAATAACAAGTAACAGAACGCCCCTAATTGGCCAGCAAATGCCAACTGCATACGCTGGTAAGTTGTTAACTCCACATCTTGCTCTTGGGCTGCTACAGTCAAGTCGCTGACTTCTCCGACATCAATACCTAGCGGATCATCTGGGGCAATACCTAATAGGTTTTCTTTAATGCTGTCGCTCGCTTCTTGCCAGCTTTGCAGCAAAGACGGCTCACTATCACCCTCACCTGCTTGCGGAGAATATAAACTATTGAAGGTTGCCACTAAGACTTCTTTGGCAAAAATTCCGGTGATTATACCCACGCCAGCTTGCCAGTTTTCCTCTTTAACCCCCATAGGTGCTAGCAGTGGCATCACAACTTTTGCCCCTTGACTCAACACTGAGTTTTCACTGTCTTGATGACCAAACTCACCATCAGTACCAATAGAGTTAAAAAAGTTTAATAGGCAAACAACAATAACGATGGTTTTGCCGGCCCCTGTAACAAAGCCACTGGTACGTTGCCAAACCCTGCGACTCAGATCGCCAACTTTAGGCATTTCATAGTGAGGTAATTCCATAATATTTAACGAACTGCTGCCAGATAGTACCGTTGCTTTAAGTAAAAAACCGGTAAATATAGCAGCCGCAATCCCTACTAAATACAATAAAAACACTAGATTTTGACCGTTATCAGGGAAGAAAGCTGCAGCAAATAATGCATATACTGGTAATCTTGCGCCACAAGACATAAATGGCGACATCATTACCGTAGTAATGCGCTCCCGCTCACTATCAAGGATTCTTGCTGACATTACCGCAGGTACTGTACAACCAAACCCTACAATTAGCGGTACAAAGGCTTTACCTGGCAAGCCTATTTTTTGCATCACACTATCAACGACAAAAGCGGCTCTAGCTAAATAACCCGAACTTTCTAGTATGGATAAACCAATAAACAAGCAAGCAATCACAGGAATGAAGGTAGCAACGGTTTGGATGCCACTGCCAAAACCTTCAACTATGGTAAGTAACCATTGAGGTAAGTTTAGGGGGGCAAGCAGGTGTAACGGGTATTCAACAAATAATGTGCCACTGAGAATATCAAAAAAGTCGATAAAGGCACCACCAACATTTATGGCAAACATAAAGAGCAAATACATCACACCTAAGAAAACTGGCACTCCAGTGAACGGATGTAAAACTAGGCTGTCAATTTTGTCGGAAAATGGCTTGTTCGCACATTGAGGGTTAGCAAAAGCAGCATTGCTCGCCTCTACACTGCTGACTCGCTCGAGCATATCGGCAATATAATCATAACGAGCTTGCATTGTACTAATATTTTTTTCTTGAGCTGCACTCGCTGATTCGACAATCTTTTTATGGGTAATTGATATTTCATCATTTACCTGAGTCAGTGCATCTTGGATTTTTGCCAATGCACTCGTGCTTTGTGCACTAACCTCAACAACAGTACACCCCAGCTCAATGGATAGTTGCTTGGCATCAAGGGTTGAGTGTTTTTGACGATCACTTTTATTAAGCACTACGATCATCGGCACGCCCAGCTCTAATAACTGACTAGTTAAATAGAGTTGACGACTAAGCTGATTAACGTCAATGACATTAACTAAACAATCAATATCATTGTCTTTTAAAAAGGATTGCGAAATAGTGAGGTCTTTACCTTGTTCTGCATGACGCTCAAGTGAGCTTAAACCCGGCAAGTCTGATAAATAGGCTGATTGTTTTACTAAGTTGAAGCGAGTCTTTTTAGCTGCAACGGTAACACCTGACCAGTTTCCTACTTTTTGCTTCGCTTGTTTCTTGCTGTTTTGCTTATCACCTGAGAGTAGCAAATTAAATAACGTGCTTTTGCCTGAGTTGGCAAAGCCAACCAGTGCGAAATGTTTTGATTGTTTCACTGAAGGATTCTTTTTGGTTGCGAGTTGTAAATGAATGAGTTGATTAACTAACTATCAATGGTTAGCAGTTAACGCCAATCTGCTCTGCAATAGCGCGTTGAATACTTATTTTTGTATTATGAATACGAAATGCCATTGGCCCATTAAAAGGGGCTTTATGTGCTAATGAGATATGCGCTCTGAGAGAGAAACCTTGCTCGATTAGTTGAGCGGCAACTGCATGGTTTTTAGGTAGCGTGCTAATTTTAGCAGGCTTATTTAAGGGAAGATCCGCTAGCGTCATGGTTTTACTCCAAAAAACAAATCACATCTCTCTACAAGGTAAACCTAAGAGTTAATGATAATTACTATTATTTAGATAATAGCATTTAGTGAAGCAAGACAACAGAGCAAGCCTTTAAATGAGCTTGATTTCGATCAACTTAGCGCTGATAAAAGATCCAAGCGATGCCAAAACCGAGTGACCAGTTACTGTGCTGCTTTACTAGAGGACTAGCGTCATATTCAGCACCTGATAAATAATAATAGCGAGCAAAACCGCCCAGCCACCAATCATTAACTTTATACGTTAAGCCAAGGGAGATATCACTACCAGCATAACCGCCATCACTTTGATAGGCTTGACGTGAAGTTTGTTGAAATTGGCTATCTACGCCATAGTAATAGTTTATATATTTGTCATCTGAAAAGTTAGCATTCGCGCGGACAGTAAATTCAAACTCACCATTGCCTAGATTAATTGCTGAGCTTGAAAAAGCTTTTTGATAAGTAACACTTGGCCCATAGCGCCAACCAATATCAGTGAACGAACTAAAGTCTGTCGCTGTTGCTTTTCGAGTAAAAAATTCGGCATAAAGATAGCTGCTTTGTTGTGGGTCACCGCTAAAGTAGTACTTAATGGAAGGGCCTAGCTCAAAAACCCAATCAAGATCTGGCATGTCTTCACGTGCAGCATTATCTTCACTATTTACTTTCACACCACCCGATGCTGAAAGATCTAGGTAGAAATGGTTATCCTGCCAAAGCTTACCAGTAAATTGGTTACGGTCTATTTTAAAATCATCATCGAGGTAATAAATATAAGGAAGGGGAACAATATAGCTGTCGGTTTGATCTGAGCCTAAATACTGTGGCAAGTGCATGGCAAAAGCGCCAATACCAACCTCAAGCTTAGCTTCTTTTTGAATGGCTTTACTAGGCAAAGTATCACTTTGCTTCGCTTGGCTAGAAAAAGCAAAACACAGTAATACCGATAGCAACAAAGTCCATTGCCGAAACATAGCAGACATTAATCGTTGTAACGTTTGAAAATTAATGAGGTATTAATGCCACCAAAAGCAAAGTTGTTACTCATCACATAATCAGTATTGATTTGACGACCTTCGCTTTGGATATAGTCTAAATCACCACAAGCTGGATCAACTTCAGTTAAGTTAATCGTCGGCGCAAACCAGTTATCTTTCATCATATTGATACTTGCCCAAGCCTCAATACTACCGCATGCTCCTAACGTATGACCTAAGTAACTTTTCAATGAGCTAATAGCCACTTTACCCATGACATTGGCTGTTGCGTTAGTTTCAGCAATATCACCTTTATCAGTCGCCGTTCCATGTGCATTAACATAGCCAATAACAGAGGCATCAATGTTGGCATCCGCTAACGCATGCTCCATAGCAACCTGCATAGTTGCAGCGGTTGGTTGAGTAACATGCATACCATCTGAGTTACAGCCAAAACCGACTAATTCCGCTAAAATAGTGGCGCCTCGCGCTTTTGCATGTTCATATTCTTCAAGTACTAAGGTGCAAGCTCCTTCACCAATAACTAAACCGTCACGACCTGTATCAAAAGGCCTTGGTGTTAATTCAGGTGTATCATTTTTAATACTTGTAGCATATAAGGTATCAAAAACTGCTGCCTCTGTGACACAAAGCTCTTCTGCGCCACCAGCAACCATTAATTTTTGACGACCAAACTTGATTGCTTCATATGCATAACCGATGCCTTGTGAGCCTGAAGTACAAGCAGAGCTAGTGGTAATAACACGCCCTTTTAAGCCAAAATACACACCAACATTTACTGGCGCTGTGTGCGACATCATTTGAATATAACTCGTTGCTGTAACACCGTTCATATTGCCATTTTCTAGCATTTGGCCAAATGAAATCAATGGCTCAGTTGAACCTATCGATGAGCCATAAGAAATACCAGTGCTGCCATCGGTCAACGCAGGGTCATCCAATAAATTAGCTTGCTCGAGTGCCAACTCAGTTGCGCGAGTTGCCATCAATGACACTCGCCCCATAGAACGCACTTTTTTGCGTTTATAGTGTGCTGGTTTTTCAAAGTGATTTACAGGTGCTGCCACTTGGGTATTTAAACCATCCATATTGCTCCACGCAGGCATAAGCTGCACAGCATTTTCGCCCTTTTCTAGGGCCTCTTTGAATGTTGACCAATCATCACCTAAAGCGGTGATAGCTGACATACCTGTAACAACAACTCTGTTCATCTGCTTTCCTGTACTTTTTTGTTTTTCTAATTTAGTTTTTCTAACCAAGTTCAAGGCATTAATGCGAACTAGGCTTAAGCTATTGCGGCCATTATTACGCAAAATCGCTATAAATATGTCCCTATAAGCTCAA
>Ga0105356_10000757_pt1 | contig 31439 bp, 20 predicted proteins | sample GOMGulsemesocosm_3_FD_83502 | JGI IMG/M metagenome (GOLD analysis project Ga0105356, IMG submission 83502) | Methane-oxidizing microbial communities from mesocosms in the Gulf of Mexico - GOM9D Gulf of Mexico | ecosystem: Environmental > Aquatic > Marine > Cold seeps | place: Gulf of Mexico...
TCGCCTTGTAAGGGCGATGCTCTCCCAGCTGAGCTAAACAACCAAACAAACGTCAAACGTTCGTCTCAATCTCTTGAGGGCGCGAACTTTATCCAATCACAGTTGATCCTGCAAGCTGTTTTTCATATTAATTACAAAACAAAAAAAGCCAATAGATAAATAGGCTAAAAAACAAAAAGCCACGCTATTGCTAGCATGGCTTTCTGAGTGTTGGCGGAGCGGACGGGACTCGAACCCGCGACCCCCGGCGTGACAGGCCGGTATTCTAACCAACTGAACTACCGCTCCTTATATGGTGGTTGTTGCAGGGCTCGAACCTGCGACCCTCGCCTTGTAAGGGCGATGCTCTCCCAGCTGAGCTAAACAACCAAATCGCTAAGAAAACTAAAAGCTCTCTCAGCGAAGGCGCGCTAGTTTAATGCATCTTTAAGCGCTTTGCCAGCCTTAAAAGAAGGTACTTTAGAGGCCTTAATTTGAATCTCTTCTCCAGTGCGTGGGTTGCGACCCGTGCGAGCATCACGCTCACGTACTAGAAAAGAACCGAAGCCAGTTAGAGTAACCTGGTCGCCAGCTTTTAGTACGTCAGTTACTACGTTTAATACAGCTTCAACAGCTGTAGCAGCGTCTACTTTAGAAATTTCAGCAGAAGCAGCAACCGCTTCAACAAATTCAGTTTTTTTCATATCAATAAATTCCGATAAATTAATTTATAAAAACTACATCCACCCTGGATGCATACAAGATAAGAAGAGTGGCAGCATACAGAATAAGCAAGAAAAATAAAGGCCTCAACGGCGCTTAATTTTAAAATCAATCTGCATTTATAAACTCGCAACGCAGGCCAAGAATTAATCCTAAGCCATTGCCACTCCCCTTGCAAAGGCGTAGGCGCTTTATACCAAGGCTTTTAAAAAGCTGTCAATACAACACAGCATTTTATTTTCCTGCTAAAGCCACCTTATGCGTAAGCCTTTTATTACAAAGCTGAGCTAAGCGCTTGTTCTGCTTAGCATTGATCAGCTTATAAAATTTTTTAGTGATGCCTTACTTCTTTTGTAACAGCCTCATTTTTTTTCACATCGGATTCATCATCCGCTGCTAAAGCTGCTTTATAAGGGCTGCTGACTAAAGCAATTTCCAGCACCTCATCTACCCATTTCACGGGTTTCACATCTAGCACCTCAAGAATATCAGCAGGAATATCGGCTAAATCTTTACGGTTTTGTTCGGGGATAAGCACTGTTTTTATACCTCCACGATGCGCTGCCAACAACTTTTCTTTCAAGCCGCCGATGGGCAGCACCTCGCCTCGAAGGGTAATTTCGCCGGTCATGGCTATATCGTGGCGCACAGGAATATCCGTGAGAATAGACACTAGCGAGGTACACATTGCGATTCCTGCACTAGGCCCATCTTTAGGGGTTGCTCCCTCTGGCACATGTACATGAACGTCCTTTTTTTCATGAAAGTCGTCCGCAATACCCAGTACTTTTGCATGCCCCCTCACCACAGTCATCGCCGCTTGGATAGATTCTTGCATCACATCACCCAATTGACCGGTATAGCTCAGCTTACCCTTACCCGGCACTAGCGCACTTTCAATCGACAGCAGCTCGCCGCCTACCTCTGTCCACGCCAGCCCCGTCACCTGCCCTATCTGGGCCTCTGACTCGGCCTCTCCGTAGCTAAAGCGCTGTACACCCAGATACTCTTCTAAGTTATCTGCAGTGACAACGACCTTGCCGGCCTTTTCTTTCAGCAAGACAGCCTTAACCACTTTGCGACAAACTTTAGATAGCTCGCGCTCTAAGCTACGCACACCCGCTTCGCGAGTATATAAACGCACTATGCCCAGCATTGCAGCTCCATCAACCTCCAGCTCTCCTGCTTTCAGACCGTTATCCTTGATCTGCTTAGGCAGCAAGTAACGCTCGGCAATTTTTATTTTTTCCTGCTCGGTATAGCCCGGTATACGGATAACCTCCATGCGATCCAATAGCGGCCCAGGAATATTCATACTGTTAGAGGTGGCAATAAACATCACATCCGACAAATCATAATCCACTTCCAAATAATGGTCGTTGAAGGAATTATTTTGCTCTGGATCTAAAACCTCCAGCAGCGCAGAGGCGGGATCGCCACGCATATCCGTGGCCATCTTGTCGATCTCATCCAACAAGAACAAGGGGTTTTTTGTACCCACCTTACTTAGATTTTGCACAATCTTACCCGGCATCGCACCAATATAGGTGCGCCTATGCCCACGTATCTCAGCCTCATCGCGCACCCCGCCCAGTGCCATGCGTGTAAATTTACGTCCTGTCGCCTCGGCAATAGACTGCCCCAAAGAGGTTTTACCCACACCCGGCGGCCCCACTAGGCACAGGATAGGCCCTTTCAGCTTGCGCACACGCTGCTGTACCGCCAAGTACTCCAAGATACGTTCTTTGACCTTCTCTAGGCCGTAGTGCTGCTCATCCAACACTTCTTGAGCTTTTGACAAGTTAGCCTTGATATTACTGCGTTTCTTCCACGGTAAATCTAACAGTGTATCAATGTAGGTACGCACCACCGTTGCCTCTGCAGACATAGGCGACATCATCTTTAACTTTTTAAGCTCAGAAAGAGCCTTATCCTTAGCCTCCACTGCCATACCAGCGCCTTCGATACGTGTGGCTAGCTCTTCTAATTCACTGCCCTCCTCACCAAATTCCCCTAGCTCTTTTTGAATGGCCTTCATCTGCTCGTTCAAATAGTACTCGCGCTGACTCTTCTCCATTTGCTGCTTTACGCGGCCACGAATTCGCTTCTCAACCTGTAGCAAATCTAATTCGGCTTCTATCAAGCCCATCAGGTGCTCCATACGAGCACGTACGTCAACAATCTCTAATACGCCCTGCTTTTCCTCAAGCTTTAAAGACATATGTGCTGCCACGGTATCCGCAAGTCTAGAAGGCTCGTCAATACCGGCTAGTGAAGTCAGAACTTCAGGAGGGACTTTTTTGTTTAACTTTACATACTGGTCAAACAAGTCCATTAGGGTCCGACTCAATACTTCCGATTCGCGCTCATCAGTGTGCTCGTCATCTATTCCCATGACCGTTGCAGTGTAGTAATCCCCCGTAGACTCTAAAGACTCTACCTTGGCCCTCTGTACACCTTCAACCAAGACTTTAATCGTACCATCAGGTAACTTTAATAGTTGCAAGATAGTCGCCAGAGTACCTACATCATAGGTATCTTCGATACTCGGATCGTCGATCTCCGCACTCTTCTGAGCAACCAAGAGTATTTGTTTATTGTTATTCATAGCCGCATCCAATGCTTCTATGGACTTTTCACGACCCACAAACAATGGAATGACCATATGTGGATAAACCACAACATCGCGCAGTGGCAATACGGGTAAATGGAGATTTTTATCAGGCACGGGACTCCCCCTTAGGGAACAATAAAGCTTGTTGCTATATTATGGTTGATTATGTTTTTTTCAAGTGTGAAGCAAAGACTGCTACTACATAAAACCGACTAAAGCCCTGCGCTAGAATGCGTAGGGCTAGATATACTTTACTATTCGTCAGAGGACGCCGCTCTTTTAAATTCAGCGTTTTCATAGATCATATAGGGCTCAGAATCACCCCGTATAACGGCATCGTCTATGACGACCTTACAGAGCTCATCCATCGATGGCACTTCATACATGGCATCAAGCAATACATTTTCCAAGATGGTACGCAAGCCTCTAGCTCCCGTTTTACGCTCCATGGCTTTTTGTGCAATGGCACTCAAAGCTTCTTTGCGGAACTCGATGTCGACGCCCTCCATATCAAACAAGCGATGGAACTGCTTGATGATGGCATTTTTAGGCTTCGTCAATATTTCAATTAATGCAGCTTCGTCCAGCTCTTCTAGCGTAGCCACCATTGGCAATCGACCAATAAATTCTGGGATCAGCCCATACTTGACCAAATCCTCTGGCTCTACGTCATGCAGTGTTTCGCCAATACTAAGCTCTTCTTCCTTACTCTTTACTTCAGCGGCGAAACCTATACCACCCTTTTCCGAGCGTGAACGAATAAGCTTATCTAAGCCAGAAAAAGCGCCGCCGCAGATAAATAGGATATTAGAGGTATCCACCTGCAGAAACTCTTGCTGTGGATGCTTGCGCCCCCCCTGAGGCGGCACCGAAGCAACCGTACCTTCAATCAGCTTCAATAGCGCTTGCTGCACACCCTCTCCCGATACATCACGTGTGATCGAGGGATTGTCCGCTTTGCGAGAAATTTTATCGATTTCATCAATGTAGACAATACCGGTTTGCGCTTTCTCCACATCGTAATCACATTTCTGTAACAACTTTTGGATAATGTTCTCCACATCTTCGCCAACATAACCCGCTTCTGTTAATGTCGTTGCATCGGCAATAGTAAATGGCACATTAAGCAGGCGAGCCAATGTTTCGGCCAGCAAGGTTTTACCCGAGCCCGTAGGGCCAATTAGCAAGATATTGCTCTTAGCCAGCTCTACCTCATCATCCTTAATACCGCATTCAAGACGCTTGTAGTGGTTGTACACCGCCACTGCCAATACACGCTTAGCGCGCTCTTGACCGATAACATATTCATCCAGCTTGCCTTTGATTTCTTTCGGCTTAGGCAGATCGGTTCTACCCGTATCAGCCTGTTCCTGTAGCTCTTCACGAATAATATCGTTACATAGGTCTACGCATTCATCACATACAAATACGGAAGGCCCTGCAATGAGCTTGCGTACTTCGTGCTGACTCTTTCCGCAGAAAGAGCAATACAGCAATTTTCCATTATCTTTGTCGTCTGTGGTATCACTCATTATGAGTTAGCCTCGATTAAGTTCTTTGGCTCCGCTTAGGTACTAAACAGGGCCTATATATAAGTATAGTAAGATTGTTTGCCTTTGAGTCAACAAAGTCAACTACAGCACGGCTATAGGGCTGCCAATCAATCATAAATCGATTGGTTGCTGATAAAGCCACAAAAATGAGGGATAAACGCGGTCTAACGTGAGGTAATCACATCATCAATTAAGCCGTAGGCCTTGGCCTCATCGGCAGTCATAAAGTTGTCACGCTCCGTATCCTTGCACAATTGCTTGTAAGGCTGACCACTGTGCTTCGCCATTAACTCGTTCAAACGCTGTTTAGTTTGCAGAATATTCTTGGCGTGAATATCGATGTCTGTTGCCTGCCCCTGAAAACCGCCCAACGGCTGGTGAATCATCACACTGGAATTAGGCAGGGCAAAGCGCTTGCCCTCGGCGCCTGCATTCAGTAAAAACGCCCCCATGCTACAGGCTTGACCCGTGCACAGGGTGCTGACATTGGGCTTAATAAACTGCATCGTATCGTAGATAGACATACCCGCCGTCACCGAGCCACCCGGTGAGTTAATATAAAGAGAAATGTCTTTATCGGGGTTTTCAGCTTCTAGGAACAGCATCTGTGCAACTACCAGATTAGCCATATGGTCTTCAACCTGGCCTACCAAGAAAATTACTCGCTCTTTCAATAAGCGAGAATAGATATCATAAGAGCGTTCGCCGCGAGCCGTCTGCTCCACAACCATGGGAACTAATTGAGCCATAATATCTTTATTTAAATCGTGCATTGTCTGCCTTTCAATTCGTGTATTTAATTGCTGCCTATTAGACATCATTTTAGCCTCTGGGGAAAACCTAAATTTCACCCACGTCCTAACTCATTACCAGACATAGTGGCGGTTGATAAATAATCAACGCGGATAAGCTCATTTATTAGGCCCGCCTAACTCAGACACAAAAAAGCCCGCTGAGCGGGCTCTTCGTATGCAGTGAAGAAGGAGCCTTACTGCGCCTCTTCCTTCATTAGCTCATCAAAGCTAACTTTTGACTCTGTCACTTTAGCTTGGCCAAGAACCCACTCAACCGCCTGGTCTTCAACCACAACAGACTCAATACTTTGCAGCATCTGAGGGTTCTCATAGTAATAGTTAACCACCTGCTCGGGCTGCTCATAACTAGAAGCCATTTTCTCGATCATAGCCTTAACCTTATCAGCATCCGCCTTTAGTTCTTGCTGCTTGATGATTTCACCTAACAACAAACCTAGCTTTACACGACGCGCTGCATCTTCTTCAAAAGGCTCATCAGGGAAGTCTTCTAGCTTGATCGGCGCGTTCCCACCAAACTGCTGGAAGGCCTGCTCTTTCAAGCGCTGAATTTCTTGCTTAACAAGAGAGCCAGGCACCTCGATAGGGTTCTGCTCGATCAAGCCGTCCATGACAACAGTCTTAGACTTCGCCTTAACCTTCTGTTCCAACTCGCGCTGCATGTGCTGGGCCAAGTTTTCGCGCAGCTTAGCCACATCACCATCTTCAACGCCAAAAGCCTTAACAAAGTCAGTATCGACTTCAGGTAGTGTTTGCTCGGCAACCTTATGCGCCGTGATAGCAAACTGCGCAGCCTTGCTCTGTAAGTCTTCTTTGTTGTAGTCAGCCGGGAAAGTAACGTCAATCACCTTCTCTTCGCCTGCCTTCATGCCAACCACCTGATCTTCAAAGCCAGGAATCATTTGACCAGAACCCAAGGTCAAGGCAACACCTTCTCCTTTGCCACCATCAAACTCTTCGCCGTCGATAGTGCCGACAAAATCAACCGTAACCTGGTCGCCATCTGCCGCCGCACGCTCAACATCGTTCCACTGGGCACGCTGCTTGCGCAACGTTTCTAACATAGTATCGATATCTGAGTCGGCCACTTCAGAGCTGACACGCTCAACCTTCAACGTTGACGTATCAGCCAGTGCAATTTCAGGATAAACCTCAAATAATGCCGTATAAGATAGCTCACCTGAATCATTAAGGTCGGTAGAGTCAATTTGAGGGTAGCCCGCAGGGTTCAATTTTTCCTGGCTGATAGCCTGCCCCAGTGTAGACTGGATAAGATCAGACAATGTTTCCTGAGTCGCCTGGCCACCGTACTGCTGCTTAACTACCTTTAATGGCACTTTACCTGGACGGAAGCCTGAAATTTTTGCTGTGCGAGCAATTTGAGCAATGCGAGCATCAAATGCTTCATTGTATTTTTCAGCAGGAACCTGAACAGAAATTTTACGCTCTAGGCCCTGAGTAGTTTCAACAGTAACTTGCATGTAACACCTCATTAGCAGCTACGATTTTGACGCAGCCCAAATACAAAAAAAGCTTGCCGAGAGAATCTCAGAGCAAGCTATTGTAAGGATTTTCACCTTAAGTAACGGATAGGCCGTTACCTTCTAAAAATGGTGCGAGTGGAGAGACTCGAACTCTCACGTCTTGCGACACTAGAACCTAAATCTAGCGTGTATACCAATTTCACCACACTCGCAGGTATATCTACTTCTTTCCAACAATAATTATGGGGTGAACGATGGGGCTCGAACCCACGACCACCGGAATCACAATCCAGGGCTCTACCAACTGAGCTACGCTCACCAAAATTATATACTACATTTACTACTTGTAACCATCATACATCTTAGAGTATGCGCGCCCGGCAGGACTCGAACCTGCAACCCTCGCCTTAGAAGGGCGATGCTCTATCCGGTTGAGCTACGAGCGCAAAATCCGAACATATACTCTATTCTGTAAAATTGGTCGGGGCAGAGAGATTCGAACTCCCGACCCACTGCTCCCAAAGCAGTTGCGCTACCAGGCTGCGCTATGCCCCGACTTGTTTACGGGGCGGATAATACGCAGAGGAGCACTTTTCGTCAACGTTATTTTGAAACTATTTACATTCTTTTGAATATTTTTTCTTCTGGGGTTTACGACATATAATGAGTACAAGAAAGCATTAGAAATAAGGGCACGCTCATGCGAAAATCCGCCCTCATTTATCAGCGAAGTTGTGAGACACCATGAGCGCCACCTTAATTGACGGCAAAGCCGTATCTGCCCAAGTTAAAGATTCCGTCAAGCAACGCATAGCACTGCGCAACACTGAAAATAAACGCCCCCCCGGCCTAGCCGTGGTATTGGTGGGCGACGATGCCGCCTCACAAGTCTATGTAGGCCACAAGCGCAAAGCCTGTGAATATGTGGGCATTGAGTCTACTGCACATATTTTGCCTGCCGCCACTAGCGAAGTAGAGCTGCTAACGCTGATCGACGCACTAAATGCGGATAACCTGATCGACGGGATCTTAGTACAACTGCCCTTGCCCGAGCACATCGACGCCGACAAAGTCATCGAAACCATCAACCCAAGCAAAGATGTAGACGGTTTCCACCCGTATAATTTTGGCCGCCTTGCGCAAAAGCGCCCTACCCTACGCCCTTGCACACCCTATGGCGTCATGAAGTTACTAGAAGTGGCCGGCATCGACGTGATTGGCAAAGACGCCGTGGTGATTGGCGCATCCAATATCGTTGGCCGCCCGATGGCATTAGAGCTTCTATTAGCTCGCGCGACTGTCACCGTCTGCCACAGCAAGACCAAAGACCTAGCGGCCAAAGTCGCTGCCGCCGACATCGTTGTCGCGGGGGTAGGTATACCTAATTTTGTCAAGGGCGAGTGGATTAAACCCGGTTCCGTGGTTATTGACGTGGGCATCAACCGCCTTATAACGGGCAAGCTGTGCGGCGACGTAGAGTTTGAAACAGCCAAGGAACGTGCGGGTTTTATTACCCCTGTCCCTGGCGGCGTTGGCCCCATGACTGTGGCCCTTTTGATGCAAAACACCCTAGAAGCCTGTATTCAACGTGAGGAAGCTTAAACCATGACACTTTTTTCCAAGATCATTGCTGCCAGCCTACTTTGCAGCCTATCCGTTTTCAGCTACGCAGTAGAGGCCACCACCCAGCCAGCAGAGCCTGCGAACACGGCCAACCCCAAAGTCAAAATGAGCACTAGCCTAGGCGATATGATCATCGAACTAAATGCAGCAAAAGCCCCCAACAGCGTGGCCAACTTTTTGAGCTACGTAGACGCGGGCTTTTATACCGACACTCTCTACCACCGCGTAATATCCAATTTTATGATTCAAGGCGGTGGCTTTGACCTGCAACAAAATAAGAAGGCCACTCAGGCACCGATCAAAAACGAAGCCAACAACGGCCTGAAAAACAAGCGCGGAACGATCGCCATGGCGCGCACCGGGGACCCACATTCCGCCACGTCTCAGTTCTTTATCAATGTCGTCGACAACGCCAGCCTAGATTTTCGCAGTGAAGATCCCCGTGGCTGGGGCTATGCGGTATTTGGCAAAGTCACTGAGGGCCTAGATACCATGGACAAGATTCGCTACACCCGCACCGTGCGCTCGGGGCGCTTCCAGAACCTGCCTGCACAGGCGGTTGTCATCAACTCTGTCACTCGCATTACTACCGAAACTAAGCCTCAATCTAAGGAACCATAAAATGATCAAACTAACCACCAATCACGGCGACATCACTATTGAGCTATTTGAAGATAAGGCACCGCTAACCTGTGCCAACTTCAAGCAATATGTAGAAGACGGCCACTTCAACGGTACTATCTTCCACCGCGTGATCCCTAACTTCATGATTCAAGGCGGCGGTTTTGAAGAAGGCATGGTACAAAAGGGCACACGTGAAAACATTAAGAACGAAGCCAACAACGGCCTCAGCAACGAAGTCGGCACCCTAGCAATGGCGCGTACACCTGACCCACACTCAGCGTCTTCTCAGTTCTTTATTAATACCAAGCACAATGGCTTCTTAGATTTCACTAGCGAAACCTCTCAGGGCTACGGCTACTGCGTATTCGCAAAAGTGACTGACGGCATGGACACCGTCAAGGCCATCGAAGGCGTGAGCACAACAAACCGCCAAGGCCACGCTGATGTACCCGTAGAAGATGTGACCATTATTTCAGCCGAAATTATGTAAATCACAACACCACTGAGCTATCCCGTATCGCTCAGTGGTACAATACCCCATGGCCCATACCCTTTTCATCTCCGACCTACACCTCAAACCCACCCGTCAAGACCTCAACCAGGGCTTTATCGAGCTCTGCGAAAGCGACATAGCCAGAAGCGCTGATGCACTATATATCCTAGGAGATTTTGTAGAGTTCTGGATCGGTGACGACACACCCACCACTGGCATCAAAAGCAGCCTATCCGCATTAAAGAGGCTCGGCCAGTCGGGCGTTAAGCTCTACTTCCAACACGGCAATAGAGACTTTCTCGTGGGCCAAGGCTTTGCCAAAGAATATGGTATAGAACTGCTCGGTGATGAGGCAGTAATTGATCTATACGGCACAGCCACACTACTTTTGCATGGCGATACCCTGTGTACCGACGATGTGGACTACCAGAACTTTAGAGCGATGGTGCGAGAACCCGCTTGGCAACAAAACGTTTTAAGTAAGAGCCTTTATGGACGTATTCAATATGCCCAAGAGCTGCGCAAGAAAACCACTGAGGCAGTAAAGGAAAAGTCAGCTGAGATTATGGACGTGAACCAAGAGGCGGTGATTGAGGCTTTTCAGCGGCATCAGTTGCAACATATGATTCATGGACATACCCATCGGCCGGACCAACATGTGTTTACCCATGAAGGAAAAGAGTACTCGAGGGTGGTGCTGTCAGATTGGAATAAGCAGACGCATTATTATGCGGTTTATGATGATGGGCGGAGAGAGACTCAGGGCTTAGAGATTCAGAAAACCCTGACAACAAAAATAAAGACACAAACAACTAAGCTTGCTTTGGCAGGCTTATTACTTAAATTAGTAACGATGCATAGATAGCTTAATATACAGAGAAACTAATCCACTCAGCATCCAACAAACAAGCTTAGTAAGTGTAGTGGTTCAGCCAATTGTCCAGATCTACTTGTAGCTGCTCCACCGACTCGTAGATATGCTTGTGGCAAGCCCCTGGCATCCTAGACATCAAATGGAATACTCACCTCTGGCGCACTGTCTGAAATCACATTAGCAAATGAATCGTAATTAATTTTCTTCAGGGTATCGCCTGTTTCGTTAGTGATTGCTCTCGGCGTGCCCAAGTGACCCGAGATAATGTAGAACTTATTGCCATCCTGCGTATAGCTGGTAGGAGTATTACCCAGCACATATTCAAAGCGCTGCACCAACTGATCATCTTTGTCATAAGTCGCTAACAGAGTGATCTTATCCAGCCATAGATACTTCTCTACAACCTCACCATCAACCAGTTTAGCAACACGGTTACCCAGTGCATTGTGCTTGTACTCTATCGTCTTAGTCGGTGTTACTACCTTCAATAGGCGACCCTGGCTAGAGTACTGATACGTCGTGACTTCAGTGGTTGTAGGATCAACTACCGTGGTCTTCTTAGCGATATAGCCATCAGCATCATATTCATAGCTGTTGTTACCCATAGATATGAGTTGGTCACCGATGTTGTACGTTGCTGATTGATTAGTTACGCCGCGCGCAGTACTGGTTTGTAGCGTACGGTTGCCATTGGCATCGTAGCTATAGGCCTCGACTACCTGGTTATCCTTTTTGACTTCGACCAGATGGCGTTTGTCGTTATACACATATTCATACGCTTGCCCAACACCCGCAATAGTCTCAGTTTTACCCGTGATACGCCCCAGCTTACTGCGGCTTAAATCGTATTGGTAAACCGCCTTTTCATTGACTTGGCTCTCTTCGCTCAGCAGTTCTGCATAGCCATTGTAGCTGCGGCTTTGCTCAAGCTCGTCATTGCGGATAGCCTCTGGCAGGGCATTTTGCGCATTCCGATCAATGGAAATTAATTCTACTCTGACCCCAATTATTAACCATCGATGAAAGACCGGTAAACCCGTGCGCCACAAGGCGCTTTTTTAAAAATATTGTCGAGAGACAAGAGGAAAAAAACATGAACGAAGTAACAGAAAAAAAGACCGTCACAAAACGAGACAAGCAGGAGATCGGCAAGATCGGTTGCCCTTGTTGTCAGGCCAGCGAGCAAAGCGTCATCGATGACGGGCGCAAGTGCTTTATGATTTGTGAACACTGCGAGGTACAAACCACCTGGCAACGCACCAAAGCCCGCGACCGCATCCGTGCGCGCTTTATCGAGGATCAACCGGTCATCGATGACATACCCGCAGAGGTCGAGCGCATCAAAAACCAACCCGTCAGCAGGCTACCCGATACGGTGTTATCACTGGCGCAGGAGGAACAGCCAACCAGAAAACGAAAGGGGTTACTGTTTAACTTTCCTATCGCCTTTGACGAGGAAGAGTAGCGAGTAGTGAATGATTGGTTAGCCTATCCGCATTGAATGTGGATAGGCCAATTGATGAGGCGAAATTAAACCGTGGTCTGTCCCCGGTTATTCACTAAAATTAGGCAGTTCCTCCAAAAACAACTCGTAAATCCATCATTACCAAGCCACCTAGTAGCCTTCTCCAGTAAGGTGGAATGTACTCCTCAAAAACTCTATTGATACTAGTCATATCCAAGACATCCTTTTCATCCACAGGTCCTATCCAATAATCACTACTATCCCCATATGGCTCTTGTACACAACATTTTACAGAATCAAGTTCAAAAGAAACTCGAATATCATTAGACTGACTAGAAAATGCTTTTCTAGTTTTTATTCCACTAACACCTTCAACTGAACTAAGCAGCTCAGATACTTTCTTGGGACTAATGTATACATTACAAATTTCAAATGCATACAGCTGGTCGTTTAAGTATATTTTTTCTGTTTTCATACCTTTAGTCTCCTCCGCCTGTAGCGCCAGCGGCTCCCGCAGCACCAACCCCACCACCATAAATATTTACACCTGGATTTGTTTTACCAGCAGAGTGGCGTAATTGCGCTTGGGTTTTACCTGCCAAATTTGGTGGTCGCCACTTCCTACCAAAACCTAATCTAAATGCAGTTTTCAATCCTGCCCTAAAATTAGATGCAGCTGTTCCAGTTGAAGCAAGTACAGAACCAGCTTTTGCCAAACCAGCATAAGCTATCCTAGCACCACCCGCTGCAAAAGCAGTTATTGCTCCAGCCTTATATGATTTAGAACATTTACTGATGCCGCCATCAATACCAAGAGCATCTCTAATTCTATCTCCTTGCCCAAGTAATAACGCATCACCAAGCCCTGCTAAAAAATTAACAACACTTTGATTAACTAACCCAGTAGGGTCAAAGTAATTTATAGGATCACTAAACACATACCCATACAAGTTCGTATCACCACCCGCAAACCCTATCGGATCTCTTGCTGTCCAACGTCCTGTCTCTGGATCATAATCTCTATAACCAAATCTAACCAGCCCTGTATCACTATCTGCTAGTCCACCCGCAAAACCAAATGGGATGCTTATCTCTGGCGCACTATCTGAAATCACATTACCAAAGCTATCGTAATCCACTTGCTTCAGTATATCCCCATTAGCATTTGTAATAGCTCTTGGCGTGCCCAAGTGATCAGAGATGATGTAGTACTTATTACCGTTCTGCGTATAGCTTGTAGGCGTGTTACCCAGCACATATTCAAAGCGCTGTACTAGCTGGTCGTCTTTATCATAAGTCGCTAACAACGTGATCTTATCCAGCCATAGATACTTCTCTACAAACTCACCATCCACTAGCTTAGCAACACGATTACCCAGTGCGTTATGCGGATAGGCTAAAACCGTGGTCTGTCCCCTATTATCTTGGGCTACTCCATAGATACCTTTTATCGCTACCGTGATGCGGTAGATGATGGTGGAATGGAAGCCCTGCTGGAGAAAAACCGTAAGCGCCCCAACGTCAAAAACAGGGTCGATGAAGCCATTGAAAAAGCAGTCACTGAATTTGCTTTTGAGTGGCCTGCTTACGGTCAAACACGTGCCAGCAACGAGCTTCGCAAAGCAGGCGTATTTGTCTCGCCGAGCGGTGTTCGCAGCGTCTGGCTGCGCCATGGCCTTGAGTCATTAAAAAAGCGCCTGAAGGCTCTCGAAGCCCGTGTGGCCGAGGACGGCATCATTCTCACTGAAGCCCAAGTGGCCGCGCTTGAGGTAAAGAAAGAGCGCGAAGAAGCCTGCGGTGAAATCGAGACGGAACACCCTGGTTACTTGGGTTCACAGGACACTTTTTACGTCGGCAACTTCAAAGGCGTAGGCCGCGTGTACCAGCAAATTTATGTAGCCACTTACAGTAAAGTGGCTCACTGCAAGCTCTATACCAGCAAGACGCCGATTACAGCGGCAGACCTACTCAATGATCGTGTGCTGCCATTTTACGAAGCTCAGGGGCTGTCTGTGCTACGCATTTTAACCGACCGTGGCATGGAGTATTGCGGTAAACCAGAGCAGCACGATTACCAGTTGTTTATCGGCATCAACGACATCGAACACACGCAAACCAAGGTACGCCACCCGCAAACGAACGGCATCTGTGAGCGATTCCACAAAACAATATTACAGGAGTTTTATCAGGTGACGCTGCGCAAGCATATTTACGAGTCAGTGGAGCAACTGCAAGTGGGTCTGGACAACTGGCTGGATCACTACAATAATGAACGCCCCCATCAAGGTAAAAAGTGCTGCGGCAGAACACCGATGCAGACGTTAATTGATGGGAAACAAACCTGGATGGATAAGCAAATAAACGTGACTTAACCTGACAGAAAAACTGCGCTTTAAAACGGGCAACTGTCAGATCAAGTCTGAACCACTACAACTAAGCAATACACCTAAAAATATTCAAGTTGCTTGTCTATATACCTGGTTTATCAAAACACTGACTTCTTCAAATGTCATAAGAACGTCGTTGTGAAGTGTTGATGATCCATGACCGTAATGGTTTCTGATTTTTGGTAACTTATCCTTCAAGTAGTCACCGTAATCCCACTCATATTCATAGCCCTTTAAATCTACTGTAGAAACGTCAAATTCTTCATATTCAACAGCCCCACTTTCACGTAATTCCTTATAATATTCTTTTTCTGCTTTAATTCGCGCCCTATTCCTCCAGAACGAGAACTCTTCATTGACTACCCACCCTTGAGCATTAATATAGACAAGATAAGGCTTAAGTGTAGGTTCTCGCATAGTCCATTTTGGTGCATTTTCTTTGAACCAAGACAGTACTACCTCGTCATCTAATCGTTCACTTAAGGCAAACTCTAGGGTCGCTAAAACTTGTAACTCAGACACATTGTAGAAGCGATACACATACCACGAGTACAGATATAGGTTCTTAGCAGTTTCAAACTGAGCTTTAACTTTCTCAGGAACACAGTCTTCCAGTACATATTGAGAAATAATATTGTTATGCAGTTCCAATGCATCTGAACGAGTTTCACCAGTTTCTTGGTCTCTAAAGAACAAAAGAGTCCTTGAATCAGGCTTATCCATGTTGGCGACAGAGCGCAGGGCATCGTTGGGGTTAACGTTATTTTCTTCCATACCTATTCCCTAACTATTTTCCTATTAATCCTACCCTATTACACCTCCCTCTTCACCAGAACCACAACCCAAAAGCCACCAAATATGGCAGCTCTTCTTAGATGGTTCCAGAGAGATTTCGTAGAGACAGACTAAATCTGTTCCCCATCAAATTTCCAATGCTTCTTAAACTCAATATCCTCTCCCCAGATACTGCCCTTGTATTTGCTAGGCGCATAGTGCTCAAAATTAAATCTTAATAAACCAGTATCAGATTCATAGACGTCATCCCTTTTCATCCTATTAGTACTTAAACCAATCACGATTTGAGCCTCATGCGTGCCCTTTGAAACCTTAACATCTCGCACATTCCAGTAGCTATGGTCGGGCAATACAAAGAGCTTAATCTCTTTAGCTGGCACTGGGTCATGGTAGGTATAGCTAAAGTCGAGGGTCAACTTACTGTCAGTCTCTGAGGCGACTTTCACCCAATTCAGTTTGATAGTCTCACTTCCAGAAAGCTCACCTGAGTTCTCATATATTGTTGAATGATCCATATTAACGTACAGAAATGAGCCTACAGCCAAAATAACGACTGTGATAACAAAGGCGATTTTAGTGCTTACATCAATTTTCATCACGAACTTCCATGTTGGGGGTTCAGCGGGTGGTAATCCTACCCTATTCAAGCTGTCCGCACCCTCTTCTCAGTACAATACCAGTAACCGTTGTGGGCCTGGCGCTGGGGTGGGCATTAGAAGTTAGGGAATGCCTTATTAAACCAACAGTCCAACACAGACTCTAGTTCATCTTCAAATTTCTCGTTTAAACACTCAATTTGTTTTATTCTCTGCTCATATCCAGTATAAAAAGCCGTCGCCACTGATACCGCAGTAAAAGCTAAGCTCGTAATAATTTTTTCTGTCCAACCACCATAAATCATAGCTGCTATTCCTGTTAGCAATCCAAGCGCCCCAAATAAGAACACCATCAGCGTTGAAAACATATTAGTTCTAGCAATAACCTTAAATGCATCAATGGACTCTTGATTATGAATAGCAGGATATTTTGCCAAGAACTCCACTAAGTGCTTTCTTCCTGTGAAAATAATACCCAGCAAGCCAAATTCACATAGTAAAAATATAAGGAATGAACTTGACTTCAAGTCTTCCCACATTTCTTCTGTATTACCCAAATACTCCAAAACAGGGTATCCAATACTTATCATGACTACTATCAAAATAAATAGAGGCACTATAATTGGCGCCTTAAATACCCGTCGATTATAGTGGTCTGAAGCTTCTGACAAGTGTGTAGTAGCCCCGTCAGATTTCTGCTCTGAGTCAGTCTTATCAAGCCCTTTATGAACAACAATATCTGGCAAGTCTGTTGTCACCACCCCCAACTGTTCTATAGCGTAGTCGATGGCATAAGCTGTATCAAAATTCGCCATAAAGGGGGAACCCAAGTAATCCCAAGGGTGCTCTACATAGTTGCCATCAAGTTTTGTGATAACTTCTTTAGCCAGACTGTTCAAATCAGCCATATAGAAGCAAAAGGCATAGTTGTTGAATGCTTGAATATGCTCCGCTGACTCTAGACCTGTTTTTCTTATTTTCTCGTAGGCATTTCTAAGATCATCTCGAACGCTCTGCTCTCTGAAATATATCGCAGCCTGCTCATCTTCCTCGCACATCTGCAAGTACAGCCACTGTTCTATATGAGCCTCTGCAATGATGCCTGCTAGATGACTTCCCTCTTTAGCTTTGCTGGCTGCTTGGTGAGCAACTACGAACATTTCACCTTCTTCGCCACCCCACTTTTCAGCCACTGCATTGATCATACTGCTGTGAGCTGAGTAGTGATTTTCACAGTGAACCAGAGCCTTAGCGAAATAGCTCCAAATCTCTTCTCGCTCAATGCCCGTACCCATAGCAATGCTCATCAAGCCAACATAGGGGTCTGCATACTTATTCTCTAGTTCAATAGCGCGCTCTAGTTGCTCCTTAGCCATGAACAAACGTTCAAAGAAGAGTCCGATACCTTTATCACTCACTGTAGAGCCAAGCCCACCACCTCTGGCTTCCCATGCCCAATGTATGTAATGCAGACCTGACGCTATATGAGCCATAGCTGAATGGGGGCGTTCATCTAACCACTTATCTAGCGCTTTTGGTCTGCCTTCCACTTCAATGACAGACTCAATCACTCTGTGCCTATCATTGGACTCCATGTGCTTAAGATACGCTTCCAGCTCCAACCACTGACTATTTTGTAGATAGCCAATGGTCTTCTTCGCACCATCAGTTTCTTGGAAGTCTAGAATAGTGATTTTTGGCTTAACACCCACGATTTTGAGAACTCGACCAATTAGCTTGAGCGCTTTCTGAAACAGGTTGTGAAAACTGACCTCTGAAAATAGGTCTTTACCAAAATAGTTCAGAATCTCGTATGTGATGCCTATTGCAGCGCCCGTGCCAAATATGGCGTAGACGAAGTTAAATGGTTTGTAGTCCTCAAATGGAATGAGGATTAAGAAGTATATGCATATCCACATAAAGCCAGAGCTTTCGCGCCAATTCAGATAGAAGTATAAAGCTGCCATGACAGCTAGGTAGATGATGATTTCCGTGTTCAATTTTTGTTATTCCTTAATGCTACAAACCAACCTAGTCATTCTGTTTGACTAAATTGGTACAGATTATTGGGCTAATAGTGGGATGTAGGTGGTTAGTCTTCTTTCTCTTTTAGGATTTTAACCAACATTTCAGAAGCTCCTTCAACATCATCTTTTTCAGCTTCAGATATCAATTCAATCGCCTTTTCTATATCTTGCTCGTAACCATTAGACCCATAGTAGGTATTAATGCCTACAGACCATTTTGCGTACTTATAGTTAAGATCCAATGCGTTATTAAGATACCTTTTCCCAGTATCGACATCCATATCAACAGTGTCACCAACAAAATATAAAGCTGACAATTGGTACATAGCTTCTGGAACGTCACCTTTCGCAGCTCTAATAAGTAGCTCCACTCTCCTTTTATCCATCTCTTCTAATGATTCATCCCACTCTGCTAAGCTAAATGTGGAATAAAAATATAGGGCATAAGGGTCATCATTATCTAAAAATGGCTTTATGTATTCGTGAAGTTCATCCACTAAACCTCTATCGTAAATCTCATATGCCTTGAGTACTTCTTCTCTATCCATACTAAATTTTACCTTATACCCAAATCGTCTTCACTATGCCAGCAACCAAAAAGCCACCATATATGGCAGCTCTTTCTTAGAACAGGTTCAGAAATGGGCTGTGTGAATTGAGGTTAATATCTCTCCATCATCTTTTGACTCATCTTGAAGACCCTAATTGGCAGTGGGTACTCAACTTCAGCTACAAATGTTGCTCTCAGCTCTTGCGACAACATTTCGTTGATTCGATCAAATAGCTTATTCACATCTTCAATCTTTTCTGCAACCTTCATAAGTTGCTCTTCTTGCTTCTCAGAGATAAAGCACTGACCGGACAAGTATTGAACAAAAGCAGGCGAATGTGACTTAAAAGGCACAATAAGGAGCTGATGTTCTATATCGTAAAACTTCTCTTCCTCTATATTCGCTGATAAACGGTACTCTTCTAGTGCAGCCTCGTGCCATTGATCTAGCTCTTGCTCTTTGTATTCGGTAAACCCTTCTTTAACAACTTTATCAGTGCTATCAAATGGGGCATCGTCAGACATTGCTACAAACTCATCAAAGCTAACACCACCTTTTCTGACCTTAAATGCTATGTCCTTTTTATATGCCGACTCAAAATATTCTCTAAAGTTATCAGCATTAACATCAACAAAGTCATTGCCGATGCTATTAACAAGTCTATCTGCACTTTCATATATTTCTGAAATTGACGCTTGAGGATTAAATTCTTTGATAGTCTCTGGTCTGTTTTCCAGCTGACCACCCATAGGAGCATTGGAGAACGTGTATTCTTTACCATCAACCTCATCTGCAACCATATCTACCCAGCTACCTGCGACACTGTGTGTGTAAAGAACAGTAACCAAAGGAGCTTTATGGAAGGCTAATAGCGACACACCATCCATTTCATGTATTTGGTATGACTTACCTCGTGTAAAACCAAGCCCTTCTAGCTCCGCTACAGCAGCTTTCACAGGTTTGGTAGCAAGCCAATCAGGTTCTATCTCTTCGTTCAGATGTATATGGAGAGGCTCACCAGATGAGACCGTACTATCCAAGTTCAGGTACTTTCCAAACTTCCACTTGAAGTATAAGAAAGCTAGAACAGCCAAGATGACAATGGATAGCACTATGCCACCCAGTAGTTGTAGAAAAAACAGCATTATTTTATTGATTCCTTAATCATTATATTTAGATACATCATCCTTACTTACTCCCACCCTATTCGACCCAAATCCCTACAAGCCTGAACTTAATGTTCAACTACTACTAGCTTAACCCGCAAATTTGCGTATTCTTATAGTCATTTGGTTTGACTAAGTTGGTACAGATTCATGGGCTAATACAGGTGTATGGTTAGCCAACTACAAACCTTTAAACAACATCATATGAACAGCTCTGGTTTAGTTTCAATACTCCGTTGGACAGGCAAGCACTAACATCACCCTACAGTCATGTTGAAAAAGCCTATTTTACCGTAGTCATTGGCCCATGGAGCATGCCTATACATAAAAAATGGTGTCCCTAAAAACTTCCAACCTTCTTCTGTATATGTCACTTCAACAGCAAGAATATACTCCATCCAGCCTTTGCCTATTTCTTTCCAGTTCAAATCATTATTATTTTCACTGTCTTGAGTAAATACAATAATGGCATAATTCTCATTATTGTATGTATCAAATCGAGAATTGAACGTAATTGATTTTATAGTTTTGTTCTTAAAAAAAACATTTAGTGATAGAAAACTATTTTCAATATCATTAGCATCGAACTCAATATCATTAGGCATAAATCTTCTAAAAGCTATAGAGTCTTCATTTGTTATTGAAGCCACTAAAGCTTGAGCAAAATCATTAAGACCATCCTCTTTATCACTATTACAACCTAACAGTAAAAATAAAGCACTAATAAAAAACAAGGTTTTCAATATTTTCTTAGTCATAACATTCCCACATTATCAAGGACAGTGTGTTTTTAAATATGGCGCAGGGTCAACCCTATTGCCATTCGGATCTCTCAAAACAAAATGTAGATGAGGCCCAGTTGACTTACCGGAGAGATCTGTAGCCCCAATTACTTGCCCTTCAGAAACTGTATCGCCTACTTTCAAGTTACTATCAGTATGTGAATAACTACTTTCATAACCATTAGGGTGCTTAACTTTAATATAGTTTCCAGCTTCACTATGGTACCCATTAGAGGTTACAACTCCATCGTGAATCGTATATATATCACCACCCTTCGGACTTCGAATATCTATTGCTGTGTGTCTTCTCGAAGTTCCATTTATCGTACGATTACCTCTGGTAAATGGACTAGTAATTTTACGGTTAGTGGTAGGCCAAGCCGCTAAGCCAATCATGTCAGTGAAGTTCACAGGGTCAGACCATGTATACCCATAAAGGTTAGTATCACCACCCGCAAATCCAATCGGATCTCTTGCCGTCCAACGACCCGTCTCTGGATCATAATCCCGATAACCAAATCTAACTAGACCTGTATCACTATCTGCTAGTCCACCTACAAATCCAAATGGGATGCTAATAGCAGGAGCAGAGTCACTGATAACATTACCAAATGAGTCATATTCAACTTGCTTCAGAATATTGCCTGCTTCGTTAGTAATCGCTCTAGGCGTACCTAAGTGGTCAGAGATGATGTAGTACTTATTGCCATCCTGTGTATAGCTCTGAGGCGTATTACCAAGAACATATTCAAAGCGCTGAACCAGCTGGTCGTCTTTGTCATAAATCGCTAACAGAGTGATCTTATCCAGCCATAGATACTTCTCTACAACCTCACCATCAACAAGCTTAGCAACACGGTTACCCAGTGCATTATGCTTGTACTCGATAGTCTTAGTCGGCGTTACCACTTTAAGTAAGCGACCTAGGCTTGAATACTGATAAGTCGTGACTTCAGTTGTCGTTGCATCCACAGCCGTTGTCTTCTTACTCATGTAGCCGTCGGCATCATATTCATAGGAGTTATTACCCATAGATATGAGTTGGTCACCGATGTTGTACGTTGCAGCTTCGTTGCTTACGCCACGAGCAGTACTGGTTTGTAGCGTGCGGTTACCGTTGGCATCGTAGCTGTAGCTTTCAACATCTACATTGTCTTTTGTCACCTGAACTAACTGGCGCTTATCATTGTAGTGGTATTGATACTGCTGCGTAGCACCATTAATCACCTCAGTTTTACCCGTAATACGTCCCAGCTTGCTTCGGCTCAGGTTGTATTGGTAAACCGCCTTGTTATTGACTTGGCTCGCTTCACTGAGCAGCTCTGCATAGCCATTGTAGCTGCGGCTCTGCTCAAGCTCGTCATTGCGGATAGCCTCTGGCAGGGCATTGCCCGCGTTGCGGTCTATGTTATAGCCGTGGATAGCGCTCAACACCCCATCGTCATCATAGCTCAGGCTGCTGCTTGTGCCCGCGTAGTTCAGGCTAGTCAGCCAGAAGTTGTTGTCATAGACCTGGGTAATGCTCTGCGCTAGCTCACCCGAGTAATTGATAGCCTTGAGTAGGTTACCATCGTAGCTGTAGTTCAGCTGTTCGCTGCCCTCGGCTATTTGGCTGACCTTGCCACCACAGGCATAGTCATAATCTATATTACCCTCGGGGGTTGTGGTGCTTGTCATCAAGCCCCCACTATAGGTATTGCTAATGCGCTGACCTGAAGGCAGTGTGATCTCTGTTAGCCTGCGGTCGCGGTCATAGCTATAAGCAGTGACCTCATTCAGCGGAGTTTTCTCACTAGTTACTTTGTCCACACTGTTGTGGGTGAACTCATGATCATTTTGCGTCGGTACTACTAACGTCGTTAGGTTGCCGTTATTGTCATAACTGCTTTGAGTACTGTGCCCATCGGGGTAAGTCACTTTACTCACGCGGCCCATAACATCGTACTCGTAAGCTGTCTCCTTGCCATCAGGAGCTATGACAGTGGTAAGGTTACCCTTGCTCAGGGCATCGTTGTAGGTATATACCGTACTTCTATCACCCGTAATACTTCCGATACGACGACCGCGAGAATCATAGCTATATGTGGTCGGCAACAACCCTGCAACTTGGTTAGAGATAGGCAGTGTTGTTAACGGATCATAGTGCATCGTCTGTAATCGACCTTCAGCTGAAGTAATTTTTGATAACCCCGCTTCAGCATCATCATAAACAGTCATGATTTTACCGTTAAGACTAGTAGCTATTGTCTGCTTAGTTGTATCTGCACCATTTTCTGCATAGGTCTTAGTTATAGTAAGAACACTTTCAAGCCCACTAGGCAGCGTAGTTGTAATGACGTTAGGTATTTCATCGCCTGTTTTAGGGTCAACGACACTATCTACAATAGAAGCTATACCACAACTTGTTGTGGTGTCTTTTAACTCGTCTGCTTGTAAAACATTGGTAGACAATGTCCCGTTCAACGCAGTTGTGGCCTTTTCAACACCCCCTTCCGTACCCGTAACAACAGAATACAAGGTTTCATAGCGATTACCTTCAGCCGTGCTATAGCCATACAATTTCGACCCGTCCGGTTGTAATTCATTAAAGAAGTCCCAAACACCTCCTTCATCATCTCTCGTTTGCGTCACCCGCCCAGTTTCATTGAACACATGCGGAAACTGATTGTCGTTACGATCAATTTCTAGTGTCATTAGTGACACACTGTCGTACATGAACTGGTAAGTAGAGTTATCCGCATAACTTGCTTGGACTAGGTCACCATTATCATCAACCATAAGGTTTGTTACATAGCCATCTGGCGACTCGATTGAGGTCACCTTGCCTTCTAGGTTTCGGTGTACCGTAATCGTATTGCCAAACTGGTCTACGATTGATAACAAGTTGTTTTTATCATCATAGTTGAAGGTAGACAACACTGTCCCACTGTCTATATCAATCGTCTGCTGGTGATAGCCACGTTCATCAAAGCGATAAGGACTTTTCGACAAACTCAAGTCTTCACGCACACAGCGCACAGGGGATAAATCTGCCTTATTAAATCGCTCAGAGCTAAAAGAGGCGCTTTCCATGGCCCAAGCTTCACTTTGATCTTCGCTTTTAACGTTATATGTGGAGCTCCAATATGGGTTTCTAAAGCCCACAGTCGGCGACCAGTTTTCACCCGCTGGCAAGGTGGTCTGATGCTCAAAGACTGTATTAGGTAACGCGTAAGCTAATTCATTAATATTGGGCAGACGCCAATCTGTGAACCCTGCGTAATCTAGGCTTTCACAGTAGTTAATACTACTGCTCCAGTCCATAGAAAGGCTGGTGTTATCCGTGTTATCTTGCCACATCAGTGCATTTTCTGTATCAACAACGACATTGCGTTCCGGGTCTCGCTTCAAGCCTTTTACATAGCTGTCGTCCAATGTCTCTCCCTTCACGCATATTACTGATTTAGGCCTCTCAACAGGGCTAACGGTATACCGTGCCCAGAACCCTGATCCAATACTGTACACGGGTGATGAGTGATTAGCTCCAGACTTATCAATAGAGTAACCCTTCTCTTTCTCAGTAGGCAGCCTCCAACCACTATTCTTAGGCTCAGCTACATTTTCACAGTAATTTATGGCATCTGACTTATTAATAAACTTAGGTGGCGTTTCAATAAACTGCCACTCCAGACCTGTCACAGTGTCGATAAGCGTATTATTTTCAGTGACGCGATAGTTAATATCACTGCCACCTTTTTGATAATAGCCGTCGTCACCTTGCTGCTGGCTTACTTTAACACCGGTACGAAGTACCAGTGACGAGCTTCGCTCATCATCAACATCGCCACTGCCCATGAATACATTACCAATGGAACTCATGTGATGATTTGAAAGCGCCCAACCATTGGCAATTTGATGGTGGAAGGTGTTTTGCAAGGATATCTGGCTATGGTTCCAACTAGTAAACTGGTCTCGACCAGGGACACCCGTTGGGAAAGCACCCATTACATTCCAGGCATTATCAAAGCTTTCTAAAGGCTGGTTCAGTGTCGCCGCATTACCGAAGCTGGTATATAAAAGATCGTACTTGAAACCAATACTGATTATTCCACTGGCAACACCCTTCACTGGATTGCCTGATGTATCATTTCCATCCCATATGAATTCAGCTTTCTGATTCTCAACAGGTGAGAACACTTGCTCAAAGCGGTGTCCACCTATATCCAGTCGTACGGTTACTTCTAGTAATGAAGCAGGGATAGAGGCACCGGTAGCCTGAGTCGTAATTTTGTGCTTGTAGCCTTCTGTACGCTCACTAGTATAGTGTAAGGTTAAGTCTGTACCTGTGACCTCAATATCTTCATGGAAAGTTTGGGCCCCCGGCTTCACATAAGATGCTGTGCATGCCTTTTTCTTATCATTTTTATTCTCTCCCGAGTCGGTTTTTCCATCTTTAGGTGCTTCAGAACCTTCCGCTGTCGCCGACAAATTGGAATCTGAGACAGAGAAGTGACTAGTCACACTGCGCCAATATAAAGCTCCTACTTCGTAGTTCTCTATACCAGCAGCTTCATCTGTGGCGCTTCCATCTAAGTCGATATCATCTGCAATATCATCACCCGTGTAATCGACACCGTCTACTTGGCCATCACCATCACTATCAAGAAGCTTAACCACTACACCGTTATTATTCGCTATCCATTCACCTAGAACACGATCGTAATAACCGACAGGGATGATCTCCCCTATAGCAAAGCCTAGAAAGTTATCTAAATACGTAACAACGCCTTTATCAAACTGAACAGACTCGTCGTCACGCACACCAATAACCTCTAGCTCAGTACAATAGGTAAAGGCAGAATCTACAGGGAGCTCAGCGGGCATTGAGCTGGGTAGTTCATACTCAGTTGCACGAACATCAAACTCGGTCAATTGACGGGTGGTGCCATCTGGCGAAACTACTGTAGCTGTCGATATACCATCAAACACCAAGGTCATTGAGCGAGAGCCAAATTTATCAGTAATTACTGTCGACTGGTGAGTCTGAGTAGTTCCTGTGCCTAATGTTATTTTAGTTTGTTTGCTATCCACTTCCAGCATCACAACATCATCTATAACCGCCCAACTATGGCTGGCCAGTTTCTTAGGTCGATGTATGGTCAAGTAACCATGTTTGCGATATATCACTCGCGTTTCGCCAGCCTCAGCAGCGATAACAAAACGTCCCTCACTATCTGTTTTTACTTCACCGTACTCTGGCTTGTTATGAATAGAAACAGAGACTCCAGTTAGAGGCATTCCACTTCTGTCCTTCACTACACCCGTAAGCAAGCCAAATAGCCTTGGGTCAAAGCTACCAATGGAGGAGTTATTCGCGATGTATTCTAAATACTGCTCTCCGTAGGTTCCAGCTAGATTAGCTGTATCAGTAGTCGCTACAGAAGAATTCACCGTAACTTGGATGCGATTTGAAACAACACCTCCAACTTGAGCAACGACATATGTCTGCCCTTCCCGTAATGCCGTAAGTATTCCTGTATCAATGGATACGATTGACCTTGAATCAGAATTAAAACTGGCATATGAGGAAACCGTCTGTACTGATGAGTCACTATAATGGGCAACTACACTCAATTGCGCAGTGTCCCCAGCGTGTAATATCAAATCAGAGGATTGTATTTCCAAAGATACTAGTCCGTTAGCAACAGCTGGTGGTAGGTCAACAACTATATGGTCGTTACAAAGCTGAGCGCTATCAATATTTACCTTGGTGCCATTACTGTAATCCCATGTCTCTGATGGGTCAGCCGTGTTGAAAACAACAACCGCTCCATTAGTATCCGGTGAACTCTGGCCCGGACGGTAAAGCCCGATAGACACACCAAACCCTGCAATACCTTCTTCATACAGGCTACCACTATTCTCGTACAAATCAGTCTGAATTACCTGGTCTCTGTGCCCCCATGTCTTCCCCGACAGTGGGTACTTATCGGCATAAGTCCAATTATAAATTGAACGTACAATATGCTCGCCTACATCGCTTGACACAGCCCCACCAAAAGCTGAAGCGATGCTTTCAGGGTATATCCCAAGATCACTATTACTTCCAATCACAGGATTGTCATTCAAACGGCTATGCGGCGTTGAATTGTTTAAATAGTGGTCAATAACAAAATTATTCTCTCTTATATAATCACTATATTGCTGAGCCACTGAAACCACTTCCTCACTTATTACTGCATAAGGCTTGATTCCTCTCGACTGTCTCTCACTGTTTACTATATACAAGCCTTTTTCTTGGCCAGTCATAGCATCCCACTCAGCTTGTTCCGGAAGCTTCAGGTACTGAGTAATAGTACGGTCTATAGAACGAGCATGGTTAAACGCCTTCTCAATTTCACCTACAGAACTATAGCTTTTACCTATATAAGCAATATCGTCTTCTGGGTATATATCTACAAAGGAGCTATCATCCTCTACTTGATTGACAGGGCAAGTAACCAGCGGTATTCCAGCTCTAACTTTGATAATGCGATAGTCATATCCAGAGAACCCATCATTATCCGTAGTTTTCAATGTTATTTGGTAAATACCCTCAGTAAAGTCATCCTTAGCAAAGGCTACATCATTACTTAATATCGTTCCGAAATATGACCACTCATAAGCAACGATTTCTCCGTCTGCATCTGTACTTAATGACGCATCAAATTCGACAGTGTCACCTTCATTGATCTCCACGTCATCACCAGCAACAGCATCAGGAATATGCATAACTGTAACAGTAACGCTAGCACTTGAAGAGGCACCGTCATTGTCAGTTAAAGTGGCTGTAAATGTGTAAACACCTGGTTGTTCAAAATATCGATAGAAACCGCTGCTCGTACTTACTACCTCCCCTTCAAGCTCCCAGGAGTAACTTACAATGCTTCCATCAACATCACTGCTGCTGTACGCACTTAGCTGTACGCTAGTACCTTCCGCGATAACTTTATCGGCCCCTAAGTTAACTCTCGGGGGTTCGTTGACATTGCCCTCAACCGTAATATAGAAATCTTGGCTCGTTATGAAGCCATGTTCATCCGTAAGTTGGAGATTGATTCTATAGCTACCTTCCTTATAGAAAGTTGTTGCTATTGATGACTCCGGACCAACAGATATCAACTTAAACGTTTTCCCGTCAAACCAACGGTACTCTACAATCTTTGCATCATTATTATAGCTACCTGAAGCATCAAGAATAACTTCCGCACCAGCTTGAACAGTCCTGCTACCACCAGTAACAGCGACCGTTGTGTGACTATCACGCACACAACGAACATTATTTTTAATACCATAACCTACATTATGGTAATGGTGCTTAGAATAGCCAGTGAACCCACTGACATAAGCATAGAACACCCATGCATTTTCAGGGTTAACTGTATGTCGACTAGACGTCCACCAGTAAGGTGGCTCACTAAAACTGGGGATAGCATGTAGATGCTTAAAGGCAGGAGATCTGTCAGTGGAAAGCTCTCTGACAATGGTGTGAGATTCATTGACGTTAGGCAGACGCCAGTCTGTATATCCCGCTAATTCAAGATTTTCACAGTAGTTAATCGCATTAGACCAAGTCAAGGTCGTAGCTACTACATCAAGGTTATCCTGCCACATGATGTTGTTTTCACGGTCTTTAACGATATCAGGGCCCGATAATAGGTCAGCTTCAAACCTTTTCTCACTAATATTGCCACTAACACAGCGAACCCCATTTTTTGACGATGAGGAGGATGCCCCCAGCAGCCCTGTTCTGAAATCTATATCTACATTGTCATCTAAACTCCAGTAGTCATATGCACTAATAAAGAAACCGTCATCCCTTAAGCTATTTACAAACTCTACAGGCAGCTTAGGAGTACGGTCGCCATTATCGTCAACTGTTAACCCCGCATTAATCAATGAAAGCAGCTCATTGCGGGAGGGTAGTCCCCACGAGTCTATGCCTCCATGGCTTAGGTTTAAGCAGTAATTACGAGCATCACTATAGTTAAGATCTAAGGTTCCCGTTTCGGGGGTATCTAACCAAATCAAACCCGAAGACACATCTAACACTGTCTCTTTCGCATGATCTCTCTCATACTTCCGCTCCATACCTGCTCTTAGATAACCATCGTCAAATGCAGCAAACACCTGCTTAACACCTGTTTGATGAATCTTAGATGTAGTAAACAAAGATTCTTGTTGAGGCCTGTATACAATCACTAGTTTTTCAACTTGAGTGACATCGCCAGTTTGGTCTTGCGACGTATATGTGACGACGTATTGCCCTACTGTAGCTGTATCAACGACTCCTGATATCTGTACTGTATTACTTGTTGGTGTTTGACCATAAGTCAAAGAAGTAGCGCCAGCCTCCTCGTATGAGCTTCCAATTGGCAACCACAAAGGATTCGCTCCCTTCACACTTATAATCGGGGCGCCATCTAACTGAGGTGCTAAATGCACATTACGAGATACCGATGCAGTGTTCCCTAAGCTATCAGTCGCTGTATATGTAATTACAAGATCAGTTAGTGATGAATAGTTAGGGTCGCCATCTAATTCAGGGTTAAAAGTCGTTTTAATAGAAACGGGGCCATCTACATTATCAATAGCTATTGCACCGTAATCTAAAATTGAGCCACTTTTTTGCTTAAACACAAAAGAGCTGTCGCCTAGCAATGCAATAACTGGTGCATCTGTATCGACAAAGCCTGTTGGCATGCTAGTCGGATCTAGAGGGTCTGTACCTTGTGAGATTTCAACGGTGTTGGTATAGCCATCGTTATCATGGTCCATATCCGAGTTATCCCCTATTCCATCACCATCACCATCCAATGTTTCATATGGATTTACAGGGAAGGCATCTTCAGAGTCAATTACGCCATCATTATCATCGTCCTGATCTGCATTATTAGGGATACCGTCATTATCATTATCTACAGGCTTACTATATTTATTAAGCGGGTCAGTGCCATATTCAATCTCTAAGGCGTCCTCATAACCGTCACCGTCATCGTCCGTATCAGCGTTATTACCAATACCATCATTGTCTGTATCGACTGACTCAGTCGCATCTAGTGGGAACCTGTCTGAAAAATCCTCAACCCCATCATTGTCATCATCCGGATCCGTTGAATTCGGGATTCCATCTTTATCCGTATCAATTTGGCTATCATTACAACCACTAGCATCTACAGATAGGCTTGGCAATGTTCCTGGGCATAGGTCTAAAACGTTATTCACACCGTCACTGTCGTCATCTTTTTGAGACTCAGCACAACCGTTAACATCAACAATTTCACCTGGCGCAGTCAACTCGCAGTGATCTACAGAGTCTTTCACACCATCAGTATCAGTGTCACGTTGGTTTGCAGCACAGCCTACTTGATCCACTGTAAAGGCAGCTAGAGTATCAGGGCATTCATCAAGACTATCGTTAACGCCATCATTATCAGTATCTCTTTGTACGGCTGAGCAGCCCTGAGCATCAACGGTTGCACCTAGTGCAGTATTGGAACACAGGTCAAGTAAGTCACTTACATTGTCGCCATCATCATCAGTATCTGCATTGTCACCAATACCATCATTATCAGTATCAACCGTTTCGCTAGGGTCTAAGGGGAAAGCATCTTCAGAATCGATTACGCCATCTCCATCACTATCTACTGGAGCAAATGAGCAGCCTTCAAAGTCTACTTCAGTACCTTTAGGGGTCTCTGGGCACAGATCAAACTCATCAGGTACACCGTCACCATCTGCATCACTAAGTAGGTTTTCACACCCAAATAAGTTTACCGGTGTTTGAGGAGGTGTATTCGGACAACGATCTAACTCATCGGAAACTCCGTCTCCATCTGTGTCATCTTCCAAACCTATAGGGCACCCAGAACCATTAACCAATGTTTCAGGGAAAGTATTTGGGCATAGGTCAAGCTCGTCAGGAACACCATCATCATCGCCGTCAGATTCAAGTTCACAGCCATCTTCATCTACCAGTGTCTCTGGTCTTGTCTCTGGGCACTCGTCTCGGTTATCAGGAACACCATCTCCGTCAGTATCTTCGACTAGGATCTCTTCACAGCCCGATTCATCTACAAGAGCACCAGGTCTACTTTCTGGGCACTCGTCAAAGTCATCTGGAACACCATCGCCGTCACTATCAGCAATCAGCTCTTCACAACCTGATTCGTCTACCGTTGCACCAGGCCTACTTTCAGGGCACTCGTCAAAGTTATCCGGAATACCGTCTCCGTCAGTATCTTCGACTAGGATCTCTTCACAGCCCGATTCATCTACAGGAGCACCAGGTCTACTTTCAGGGCACTCGTCAAAGTTATCCGGAATACCGTCTCCGTCTCCATCTTGCTGCACGTTTTGTATTACTAAGGTGAAGTCTTGATTGTCTTCTCCACCGTTTCCATCAGAAACCTCAATTGCAAGCAAGTAACTTCCAGCATCATTAGCGTCTGGCAACCAAAAAATTGCACCTGTTGAAGCATCAATAGACATTTCTGAGACAAGTGTAGATAGTGAATACGTTAAATTATCATTATCTAAATCGGTTGCTATGACTTGATATTGATATGATGTGTTTTCCTGCCCGGTTGTAATTGGAGCAGATTGAATCACGGGCGCATCATTCGCTGGAGATACTGTGATACTTACCGCCGCTGCCGCTGAGTCAGCCGTACCATCGTTCGCGATAAAGCTAAAGCTATCTGCACCGTTGTAGTTGGTGTTGGGTGTGTAAATAACGTTCGGTGCTGTACCACTCAGCACTCCGTTGGTAGGCTGCGTTGCAAGTGTGAAACTCAGGCTATCCGCATCTAGATCACTACCACTTAGTGTGATTTCTACTGCTGTATCTTCAGCAGTTGTCACTGCCTGTGCA
>Ga0105356_10000758_pt1 | contig 31436 bp, 28 predicted proteins | sample GOMGulsemesocosm_3_FD_83502 | JGI IMG/M metagenome (GOLD analysis project Ga0105356, IMG submission 83502) | Methane-oxidizing microbial communities from mesocosms in the Gulf of Mexico - GOM9D Gulf of Mexico | ecosystem: Environmental > Aquatic > Marine > Cold seeps | place: Gulf of Mexico...
CGTCGCCTGTTTCTAGATGTTCGTGATGATCCGAGAGCATATCTGCGATGACTTGCTGGTCATCGGCTTCTTGTTGTCTAGCGCGAGCGGGGGGCTTGGGTGCATTTATATCAGCTTGGTTTTGCTTGACGGGCTGTACCTCGCCGACCATTTCCCTAAAAAGGTCCTTGTCCGCGGGGTCTATATCAGTATTTTTAGGCATAACTAACTATATATAGTGGTTTTTGTTTTTCCAACGAACTTTATACAGTATATTAGCGGCGATACGCTTTTATTAAACATTTATATTTAAGATTCAAACTCTATGCGCATTTTAGTCAGTAATGATGACGGTTATAACTCGCCCGGTATTCAAGCTCTTGCCAAGGCTTTGGTAGATATTGCAGAAGTTGATGTGGTCGCACCTGATAGCAATCGCAGTGCGGCGAGCAACTCATTAACGATTTACAACCCGTTGCGCGCTTACACAGCTGATAATGGCTTTGTGTATGTGAATGGAACCCCCGCAGACTGTGTACACTTGGCGCTAACGGGCTTGTTAGAGGTAGAGCCGGATATTGTTGTGGCTGGCATTAATAACGGTCCGAACATGGGAGAAGATGTGTTGTACTCCGGCACTGTGGGGGCTGCTATGGAGGGGCGTTGGCTGGGCTTTCCTGCACTGGCGGTGTCTATTTGTGCATTCGAGCCTCGCTATAACGAAACGGCAGCGCGTATAGCCAGTGACCTTGTAACCCGCCTAGTGGATAAGCCACTGCCAGCGGATACTATTTTAAATATCAATGTACCGGATCTTCCCTATGATGAAATTAAGGGCATAAAAGTGACACGCTGCGGTAAGCGGCATCGATCTGAACCGGTTGTTCAAGCTAAAGACCCACGTGGTCGTAGCTTGTACTGGGTGGGGGCGCCAGGCGAAGAGGCTGACGCGGGGCCGGGCACAGACTTTCATGCCATTAAAGCGGGATATGTTTCGGTCACGCCTTTGATGGTTGATTTGACGGATCGCGAGTTGATGCCGGTAGTGGAGGCGTGGTTAGCATGATGATAGGGAATAAGCTTAAGGGTTTTACCAAGCAAGAAATTATTGGTATAGGCAGCACGTCTCAGCGTGTACGCAATCAGCTGGTTGAGCGTGTGCGCAAGCAGGGTGTTAGTACTGAATCTGTTTTAGAAGTCATGAGCATGATGCCGCGGCACCTGTTTGTCGACGAGGCCATGAAGGACAGTGCTTACAAGGACGACGCACTGCCGATTGGACATGGGCAGACTATTTCACAGCCATTTATCGTTGCTCGTATGACCGAGGAGTTACTTAAAGGTAAAGAAAAGCCCAAGAAGGTGCTGGAGGTCGGTACGGGATCAGGTTATCAAGGGGCTATATTGGCGGCCTTGTTTGATCAGGTGTATACGGTGGAGCGCATAATGGAGCTGCACCAAAAAACCAAAATACTGTTTCAGCGCATGGGCTTTAAAAACATTCAGGCGACACACAGTGATGGCAGTTGGGGGTTGGAGCAGCATGCCCCTTATGATGCGATTATTGCCACTGCGGCACCGGATCAAATCCCTGAGCAGTTGCTATTGCAGTTGGCAGTGGGTGGGAAATTAGTTATTCCAGTGGGCTCACAAACAGCAGAGCAGCGTTTGACGGTGGTGTATCGTGTCTCTGATCACCAGTTTGAAACAGAGGAGCTGGAGTTGGTTCAGTTTGTACCTTTCTTAGGAGGTTCTGCATGAAGATTTTTGCCCCCCTTTATGAGATGACGCTGAAATGGGCGGAGCACAAGCATGCGCCCTGGTTTCTGGGTGGTATGAGTTTTGCCGAGTCGTCCTTTTTTCCTATTCCAGTAGACATAATGCTAGCGCCAATGGCATTACAGCGACCACGGCGTTGGGCTGTTTTTGCCCTGATTGCCTCTGTAGCCTCTGTGTTGGGTGGTTTGTTTGGCTATATGCTCGGTTTGGTTTTTTGGGATGTTATACAGCCGTACTTTGCAGCTTGGGGTTGGATGCCTGTCTATACCAGTGTCGCTGAGCGCATTAATGCAGAGGGTGTGTGGATATTGTTTATTGCTAGCTTTACACCTATTCCCTATAAGGTTGCGACGATAGCTGCGGGCACCTTGAATATGGCCTTGCTGCCCTTTATTTTTATCTCTCTGGTGGGGCGCTCAGCTAGATTTTTTTTAGTTGCTGGCTTGGTTGCATGGGCGGGGCCAAAAATTGAACCAAAGATACATCAGTATATCGAATGGGCAGGTTGGGCTTGCATGTTCTTGATAGTAGCGGCTTACGGTTTAAGTAAAGTCCTTTGAGGTGATTTGATTTGATACTAGGTGTTGTACATAAGCTTAAAACAGCACTACTACTCTGTGTAGTCGTCAGTGCGTTGTTTGCTTGTGCAACGACTGGCTTTAATAGTCAGCGCTACACCGTTAAAAGTGGTGATACGCTGTACTTTATTGCTTGGAAGTACAAGGTCGACTTCAAGCAGTTGGCGCAATGGAATAGCTTGTCTGAGCCTTACCGCGTCTATCCTGGCGATAGGTTGCTGATCAACCCGCCCAATTTTGTGGCTCAACCTCGATCGACCGCATCTAGAAAAAACAACCCCCCTAACTTATCCGCATATACCGTTAGAAAGGGCGATACCTTATACAGTATCGCTAGGCAACAACGCTTGGCGGTTGGGCGTATTGTTGCGCTGAATAAGCTGTCGCGCCCCTATACTATTTACCCTGGGCAGCGTTTGGCGTTGAAGTCAGGCAGTAGAGCCTCTAGTCGAGTGGTTGCTACAAAGCCGAGTTCCTCCTCCGTAGCTAAACAACCGGGCTCTAAGGTCGTAGGCTTGCCTAATCCGAGCAAGTGGTTGTGGCCCACAGAGGGGAAAGTGGTCAAGGGCTTTAAGGGCAGTAAAACAATTCAACAGGGAATTGATATTAGTGGCCGCATGGGACAGACTGTACGTTCCGCGGCAACGGGGGTTGTTGTGTACAGTGGTAGTGGCCTGGTTAACTACGGTCAGCTTGTGATTGTTAAGCACAATGAAAATTTCTTAAGTGCTTATGGTTACAATAGTAAGCTTTTGGTAAAAGAAGGCGACAAGGTTAAAGCGGGTCAAGCAATTGCTGAAATGGGGAAGGTTGGGCAGGGGGGGGCGCTACTACATTTTGAGATTAGAAAATATGGCAAGCCGGTTAATCCTATAGGGCATTTGCCGAAACGGGGTTAATAATAAGAAGGGGAAGGCATGGCAACACAAGAAGCTACAGAAGAATCTATACAAGAACCAAGTAAAGGCGATCTAAAGAAAGTAGAAAAAGCTAAAGAGGAAAGCACGCGCTTTGCTGCCAGCGAATTAACGTCCAAGGAGCTGGATGCAACACGTTTATACTTGAAGGAAATTGAATTTTCTCCTCTACTTGCCGCAGAGGAGGAGATTCACTATGGGCGCTTGGTACGCCAGGGCGATGAGGCTGCAAGGCGCAAAATGATTGAATGCAACCTACGCTTGGTGGTGAAAATTTCCCGGCGCTATATGAATCGAGGCTTGGCACTGCTGGATTTGATAGAAGAGGGCAATTTAGGCTTGATTCGCGCGGTTGAAAAGTTTGATCCTGAGAAAGGTTTTCGCTTTTCTACTTATGCAACTTGGTGGATTCGCCAAACGATTGAGCGTGGTCTGATGAATCAGACACGTACTATTCGACTGCCTATTCATGTGATCAAGGAAATGAACGTTTATTTGCGTGCGGCGCGTACCCTGCGTCAGGATATTGAGCGTGAGCCTACACCAGAGGAGGTCGCTGAATTTCTAGATAAACCTGTGGAAGATGTGAAGAAGATGTTTGGTCTGAATGAGCGTGTGGCATCAGTTGATGTGCCTATAGGCAAGGAAGGCGACAGCCCCTTGCTGGACGTGATTGCCGATGAGAATGCGATTGACCCTTCTGCGTTACTGCAAGACGACGAGGTTTCACACTATATAGACCATTGGTTGGATGAGTTAGATGACAAGCAGAAGGCGGTGGTGGAGCGACGTTTTGGTTTGCATGGTTTTGACCGCTGTACTTTAGAAGTTGTCGGTCAAGAGTTGGGTGTTACCCGTGAGCGTGTGCGCCAAATTCAAATGGAGTCACTAAGGAAGCTGCGCAAGATTCTTGAGTCAGAGGGTTTCTCTGCGGATATATTGTTTCGCTAAGCGGCTTGTAAAGCACATAAAAAAGGCCAGCATTAAGCTGGCCTTTTTTATGTCTAGTAATAACTACTTATTAGGTGGTGGTGAATTTCAGTTTGATGCCGGCTACTTCGATCACGTCTTCGGTCTTCAGGGGGTGGGCCTGTGTTCCGATAGATTCACTATTCACTAGTGGTGTACTGTTGTCTGAGCCGCCTTCCACGTGAATGATGAAGAAGCCCTGAGGGCGACGCGTGATAGCTGACACTTGAGTGCCTGGCTTGCCAATGGTGGTCAGGGCCTTGGTTAACTCAAGCTCTTTTCCAGCGTTAGCACCATTTAAAATTTCCAACTTGCCCTTGCGGGTTGCTGGCGCCTGGGGCTGGGCGGCAGCTTCTTTAGCCATTTTGGCTACCGATGCATTGACCTGAGCAGATGCGGCTTCATCCGTAGGCATGCCCGCTGCGTCTGGGCGAATGATCATGGTTTTTTCAAAATCGTTTTCATCACTAGCAGAGTCGTTGCTGTATTTTATTTGGTGTTTGCCAATGCCGATGACGTCACTGTCTTTGAGCGCATACTTCTTAACTAGCGTCCCATTAACGTAGGTGCCGTTAGTGCTGTTTAAATCTTCTAGAAAAGAGTCATTTAAAATAGTAATTACTTGGCAGTGGCGGCCGCTGACAGCGAGATTATCTACTGTAATGTCGTTGTCGGGTTTACGCCCTATAGAAATAGACTCTTTATCTAAATCGTGCTCTGAAATTGTGGCGCCGTTTAGGCTTAAAATTAGCTTAGCCGTCATATCTTTGTCCCTTCAGGGGTCTATTATAGGTTTTACTTGTTAAAGCGTTGTTAAAAAAACCAATTACTTACTTTATTCATCCAGCCTTTTTTCGCGGGAAAAGGCTTTAGTGGTCGTACTAAAATAACGGAAATGTTGTCCTTTCCTCCGTTATCGTTTGCCCTTTTGACCAGCTCTTGAGCCGCTTTCTGAAGATTATCACTAAACTCTTTGATAGTTAAGTAAATATCTTTGTCTTCTACCATGTCGTTCAAGCCGTCTGAACAGAGTAGGTAAATGTCATTGGGGAAGGCGATGTCTTCTTGAATATCCACCTCGACATCAGCGTCTACACCGAGTGCACGGGTGACTAGGTTTTTATTCAGTGATACTCGGGCTTCCTCGGGGGTGTAGAAGCCGCGATCGACTAACTCTTGCAACAGGGTGTGGTCTTTACTAATTTGCTCTAACTGGCCGTCACGCACGCGATAGATGCGAGAGTCCCCCACGTGGGCGATAGATATGCGGTTGTCATAGAACAGGGCGGAGACAACGGTGGTGCCCATGCCCTTGCATTCTTCATTGTGCTTTTGCGTGGTGTAGATGACCGAGTTAGACTTCTTGGTGACTTCTTCAAGGGCCAGGCTCTCCATTGAGTAGCCGCGCTCGCCGTCAATGATAGCTATATCGCCCTTGGCAATCATCTCTAAGTGTTCGCTGAGCTCGCTGACGACGGTGTTGACCGCTAGCGCGCTGGCTACTTCGCCAGCCTTATAGCCGCCCATGCCGTCGGCAAGCACCACTAGGCCCATTTCCAGTTCTGTGCCGATACTGTCCTCGTTGTGCTGGCGCTTCATACCCGTGTCGGTATAGCCTGCTATCTCAAGTTTTCCAACTAGGTCCATGATATCCTCTTAGCCTAGCTCTTTGATGAGTTCTTTAATATCTTCAGCCATTTGCAGGCCGTCGCTATAGCGCTGTTCTGGGGCTTTTTCCAGTGCCTTAATGATGATGCTGTCAAGCTTGGCAGGAAGCTCAGGATTTTCAACTAGGATGCTCGGTGTCTCATCATTAGTTATTTTAAACATCAGTGTCGCCATAGATTCTGCGACAAAAGGTAATTTTCCACAGGCCATCTGGTAAAGCATAACACCTAGGGAAAACAGGTCGGAGCGACCGTCTACCTTCTTGCCCGATAATTGCTCTGGCGACATAAATGATGGAGTACCGAGAACGACACCTGTCTTGGTTTTACTGGCGTCAGTAATGCGGGCAATGCCGAAGTCCGTAACCTTAGTGACCTTGCTTTCAGGGTCATACATGATATTCGCGGGTTTAATATCGCGGTGTACCACGTTGAATTTATGCGCATAGGCCAGGGCGTCTGCACACTCTGCAATAATGGTTAATACCGTCGGTAGTGGCAGTAGTGCGGCGGGCTTACAGTTAGGTGCCAAATCTTTGCCCTTAAGGAACTCCATTGCGATGTAAGCTAAGTCGTGCTCATCGCCCGCATCGTAAATGGTCACGATGTTGGGATGGTTTAGGCGGCCTGCGGTCTCGGCTTCACGGAAGAAGCGCTCTTTGACCTCCTCTAGTTCATCTTCGTCAAATTCTTGAGCCAAATTCATGGTTTTAATCGCCACGGTGCGGCTGATTTTGGGGTCTACGCCGAGGTAAACTACGCCCATCGCGCCTTTGCCAAGCTCTTTCTCAATTTCATAGCGCCCTAGCATGGGTTTCTCTATGCCGTCGCCTTCCATGATGAGTGTGGATGCATTGCCGCCTCCGCCGCCGCTACCCAGTACTAAGGTCTCATCGAGCTTCTTGCTGCGGGTAATACGCTGTTCAACGTCGCGGAACTTGATGTCGGCCTTGGCAATATGTTCGTAGGCATTGGCGGCTTTGGCGAATTGGCGCTTGCGCTCAAAGTCTAGGGCTAAGTTGTAGATGACTTCCATCAATGGCTCGTCCATGGGGCATTTGCGGAACTTATCAAAAGCCATATCTAGCTGGCCCTGGCCTTGGAAGGCCAGTCCTAACATTCTATTGGTTTCGGCATTGTCTAGGTCAGAAGCCATCTTGCCGCGCTCACTAACCAGGAAGCGCTTGGTGGTGACTAATAAATAGCCGATTAATAACAAGCAGGTAGGCAGCATCAGCTCGATCCATAGGGAGCTGCCCGTCATTAATATGTAGTGAGTAAGCATTAGGCCTAGGGCCAATACTACGGTTGCTATGGCGCTGTTACGTGCATTTAGCCTCGGAAGTGCAAACATAAGGAATGCGGATATGCTGATAAAGGCTAGCATTGTGATCCAGATACCCCAGTCTGGCTTAACAAAAAAATCTTCGCCCATTATGCTGGATACAATATGCGCTAGGGCGATGACAGGGGGGGTGCTTGGGTTAGTCGGTGTTGCTAGGGGTTGCCCTACACCAATCGCAGTTGGGCCAATCAATACCACTTTGTCTTTATACTTTGAAAGCGGGATTTTCTCGGTAACAATATCGAAGATAGAGTCAACGGGGAAAGCGCCTTCTTCATAGTAGAAGTTGTTCATACTGAGGTCGGCGTTAGTGCCAATGAATAGCTTGCCTAGACCTACACCCTCGCCTAGCTTTAGTTCTATTTTGTCTTGGGCTATACCTAGGTAGCTGGCGGCTATCTGTAGAGCAAAAGAGGGGTAGTACTGGCTGTTATAAGATATGGCTAGCTGCTCGGAGCGAATTTTTCCATCAACATCGGGCAGGATGGTTAAGTGACCCAGGCGCTGTGCAGCTTCTGCATAGCTTTGTATTGGGTAAGCCGCCTCCTGCATTTCAATAGGTATAAGGCCGTATTTTTCTGCACTGACACGGTCTGTAATGGTGCTTAGGGTGGCGCTTTGAATGTAAGGGGGCAGTTCATTCGGTGCGCGATAGGGGTCGCCAAAGCCAAACGACATCTGGCTGATGACGTTGCCAGCCGAAGCCATGGCTTGGGATAGCTGCAAGTCTGCATTCAGTGCGTCTTCAGCTTCATACAGTGTATAAAGTAGGTCGGCTGCATCGTTGGCCGTGCGCTTAGTAAATGGATCTAGGGCTGGTTCTGATTCGGCGTTTTCAGTAGGCTCATCAATGCCCGATAATAGATCGTCAGTATTCATATCTGGTTCAATACTAGATTCTGCCTCGGCCAAGGCGGCCAAGTCATTTAAGCTAGACTGCTCAAACTGTTCACGCATAGCGCTAATGTAGGTTAGCCCAGGGTCAGTTTGAGGCTCAGAAAATAGAGGTACATAGCCAATAACCGCAGGCTCACCTTGAGCGATGAAGTTAATGATTTCAGCTTGTTGGCTGCGCGGCCAGGGCCAGCGGCCAATATTGGCGATACTGATATCGTCGATAGCAATGACAGCAACCTTATCACTGGGAACCGCTTCAGAGTGGCTGACGCCAAAATCGTAAGCTGAGCGCTCTAAGCTGTCAAAAAAGGGTGTTGCTCTGCTGAGAATAAATACAGCAATAATAATGATGAGGCTGGTGAACCAGTCGCTCTTCCAGAAGGTTGATTTCATGCTATGTAGCCCGATTATTATAGTTCCGTGATGATAGCCCGATAATACCCCAACGCCTTGTATTGACAAGGTGTTTTTATGGAAATGGGCCACGCTTCACAGCCCCCGATTAAATCCTTTTAATATATCCAGTTAATTGCGCTAGACTAGTAGAAATATCTAAAAAACACATACCAATGAGCCTGCAACTAAACAAAATATCTCGCCTGAATGAAATTGGCATTGCCCTGTCTGCGGAGAAGGAATTGCCCTCGCTGTTGGAGCGGATTCTAAAAGGCGCAAAGGAGTTGACTGGTGCTGACGGTGGATCCTTGTATCGTGTCACCTCTCGGCAAAGCTTGCGTTTCGAGGTTATCGCTACCGACTCCTTAAATATTGCCATGGGTGGCACTACCGGCAAGGAGATCACCTTTCCTGAAATACCCCTGCAGACAGAGTCTGGTGCGAATCTATCCAATGTGGTGACCTGTGCGGTGAACGAAGGTCGAGTCATCAATATTGATGACGTCTATACAGCGGAAGATTACGACTTCAGTGGCACTCGCACGTTTGATCAAAATACGGGCTATAAGACCCAGTCTATTTTGACAATACCGTTGAAAAACCACGAAGACGATATCATTGGGGCATTGCAACTCATCAATGCTATCGACGCGGAAACGGGGCAGGTTGTACCCTTTTCACTCGAGGCGCAAAATCTCGCTAAATCCCTAGCTTCGCAGGCCGCAGTCGCACTGACTAACCAAAAGCTAGTGGATGATTTACAGCAATTATTTGAATCATTCATTCAGCTGATCGCTACCGCGATTGATGAAAAATCCCCCTATACGGGCTCCCATTGCCGACGCATCCCTGTATTAACAATGATGTTGGCCGAGGCTTGCCACGATATTGACAGTGGTGCTTTGGGTGAATTCAATATGAACGAGCAGGATCGCTATGAGTTGCGCACCGCGGCTTGGCTGCATGACTGCGGTAAAATTACTTCTCCTGAATATGTGATGGATAAGGCGACCAAGTTAGAGACGATTTTTGACCGTATAGAGCTGGTTGATACTCGTATTGAGGTGCTGAAACGCGATGCGGAAATTGCCATGCTGCGTGCGCAGCTGACAGGCGGTGATGCGGATAGCTTGGCAGAGCAATATCAACAGCAGTTACAGGAGCTAGATGATGAACGCGCCTTCCTGCGCACGGCCAATATCGGTGGTGAGTTTATGACAGCAGAGGCGCAGCAGCGTGTAGAGAAAATCGCTCAGCGCCTGTGGTGTAACCCCGACGGAGATAGTGTTTGCCTACTGAATGAAGATGAAGTGTATAACTTAAATATTGCCAAGGGCACTCTGACTCCCGAAGAGCGTACGATTATTAATAATCATATGGTGGCGACGATTAACATGCTAGAAGCATTGCCGTTTCCCAAGCATCTGCAGCGTGTGCCGGAGTACGCGGGTGGCCACCACGAAAAAATGGATGGCACCGGCTACCCTAAGGGGCTGCGTCGGGATGAAATGTCAGTGCCCGCTAGGGTGATGGCGATTGCGGATATATTCGAGGCATTGTCTGCTAGGGATAGGCCTTACAAGCAGGGTAAAACCTTAACGGAGTGCTTAAAAATACTGGGTTTTATGTGCAAGGATGATCACATCGACCCGGATATATTCGATGTGTTTATCAAACAAAAAGTCTATATGCAGTTCGCCGATGAGTTTATGCACCCTGAGCAAATTGATGAGGTGGATGTGAATAAGATCCCTGGCTATGTCACTTAGTTGAGCCTATAGGCTGCTTATGCTATTTTTTTATCTTCTTCAGGCACAGCGTTCAAGCCGTCCTTTAACACATAGGTGTCAAAGCCCCGCTCAGCTAGAAGGTAAGCTGCAGCTGAGCTGCGCCGACCGGTGTCACAGCAGATGATTAGCTTTTTGCTGGAGTCTAAAGTTTTATACTTCATGCGCAAAAAGATCAGTGGCATGTGTATAGCGCCCGGTACGTGGTTGTTTTCAAACTCACTGGGCAGACGCACGTCCAGCCAAATAGTATTGTCTTCTTCCGCAGACATTTGATGTGCGGTGGGGTAGTCAATCCAGTTGAGAATAGGCTCGTTAAGTAGGTTGATGAAATTTTCTTTAGATAAACGCACTAATGAACCACGGGTTAGCATGGTGATGGTGGCGTTGCGCTTGGCGTCAGAGATCAATGCCTCTTCACCAAAGCTATCCCCAGAACCCAGTTCGGCTAGTTTCACACCCTTGGGGTTGGTGGGGGTAGAGCGGGTGACCAGTGCGCGCCCGGACTTGATGACATAAAAAAAATCTCCGTCTTCATCCTGACTTATGATTTTTTCACCCGGAGAGTAATCAACTGTTTCCATGCACAAAAACATAGACTGAATATTTGTCGGCGGAATTTTGTGGAAGGCCTTGCACTGCAAAATCTGGTTCATCCAGTCTTCTTGGCCGTCATCGGCGCTGTCTAGCTCTTCAACTTGATAAGTGCCCGTCTGGTCCCAGGTCAGCATGATGTCGAGCAAGTTGCTGTCAACGGAAAGTACTTCGGCGTCTTTTAGTACTCGACAGGTGTGGCTACGCGGCTGGTTGTGACAGATTGGGTGCTTAGAAACATCTGTGCCCCCAGTAATATGCAGCACACGCTGGTTGTTGGGGTCGATTAGCTCTACTTCACCGCTGAGGATGTAAATATTTTGCTTGTCGCTTTCGCCTACCTTGAAAACCAATTTTCCGGCTGGGACTTGAGTTACAATAGCTTTGCCCGCTAGCTCGTGTAAGTTTTCAGGGTTTAGTCCATTCAGGGGAACTAGGCTTGTTAATAGTCCTTTGTCCAAGGAAGTGCTCATTTTTTAATGCCCTGTTGTTTTATATTCTATTTAATTGCGTGCCGAGTTTTATATGCCAGAAGACTGCTTGGTCACGTCCACATAGAGTACCAAGCGCTGGCCCGGTTGTAGATACTTATTTTTGCTCAGTTGATTCCATTTGACAATATCGTTTACGGCAACGCGGAATCGCCCCGCAATAGTGGATAAGGAGTCTCCACGGCGTACGGGGTAGTGCACTTTTTTGGGAGTGAGGCCTTGTAGTGGGCCAAGCGGGTTGCGCTGCTTAGTAGCGATTTTTGACCAAATAATCAGCTTTTGCCCTGGCTGCAGTTTGTCGAGTGGCGACTTGCCGTTCCACTTGGCCAGTGATTTATGACTGATACCGTACTGCTTGGCTATTTTCCACCAGCTGTCACCACCTTTTACAATGTGAAAATACTTGTTGTCCCGACCCTTTGCGGCATAGATTTTCTCTTGGCGCTGGCCGACACTCAAGCTATAGGCGGCGCTAGCCTTATTCGATGTAGGGATTAATAGGTGTTTTCCTATACGCAAATTATTGCTGCGCAGCTGTGTATTGGCCGTTTTAATTTGTTTGGTAGTGGTGCTGTAGCGCTGGGCTATTTGGCTGAGTGTATCTCCAGGCTGGATTGTATGCCGCTTCCAGCGCACACGCTGGTTCTTGGGCAGTGTAGACTCCGCTAGCTGGAATGTATCGACTCTGTCTAAGGGTAGCAGTAAATGGTGCGGCCCTTTGGGAGGCGTAGCCCAGCGATTGAAACCTGGGTTGATGGCATATAGCTCGTCAATACTCATCCGCGCTAAGTCAGCGGCGATGGATAGGTCCAGTTGACCATTTAGGTTGACAAGCTGTAGGACAGGCTGATTGGGGATGTCGCACAGCTTTTGGCCGTACTTTTCCGGGTTTTCAATGATGGTCGCAACGGCCAATAGCTTAGGCACATAGTTCATGGTTTCCTTGGGCAGGCGCAGCTTCCAAAAATCAGTGTCAATGCCACGCTTCTTGTTGCGGCGTTTGGCCTTGAGTACATGGCCGGGCCCCGCGTTGTAGCCCGCTAGTGTATGCAACCAGTCTTTTTTGAGCATTTTATTCACAGACAATAGGTACTTGGCGGCGCCTCTGTTAGACATATGCACATCGCGGCGTCCGTCATACCACCAATTTTGCTTTAGCCCGACCATTTTTCCCGTTCCAGGGATGAACTGCCACAGACCTGCTGCGCGTCCAGAGGAGTAGGAGAAGGGCTGGAAGGCGCTTTCTATTACTGGCAGTAGTGCCATTTCTAGGGGGATATTGTTTTGCTCTAGCACTTCAACAATGTCGTATAAAAAGGGGCGAGCACGCTCACAGACACGCTGCATATGCCGGGGATGCTTCACATACCAGTTGATCTGGGCCTGAATGCGCTTGTTGATTTGCTTGTCTAGGCTGAAGCCCGCAACAATACGTGGCCAGATGCTGTTATCGGCAACAACTTCAGTTGGGGGTGTGACATCGGGAAGTGTGAGGGCTGTGGGCAGGCTTGCCGCGGGCTCGGCTATTGTAGGTGTGGCGCGCTGGGGTTGAGTACTGCAGCTAACAATAAATAAAAGACTGGCCAGTAGAGCGGGGTAGGTAAATCTAGCGATGGGGTGATTCCTCAGTTCTTGGGCGAACTATACGGATTTAGGCATATATAGACAAGCGACAGCAGTACTGAAAATGAAGATTGTATGCACAGTGCTCAGGCCCTAAAATCGTTCTATGAGTGATTCAGATTTAAGTTATGAGCTAGCGCGGTGGTATGAGGGGCCGGCAGGCCAGCGTATGCGCCAACATATCAATGCACAGCTGCCAAAGATTGTGGCTTCTATGTCGGGGCAGCAACATGCACAAATAGGTGTGGGTAACTGGCCTGGGATGTATAAAAAATGCATGCAGCTATCCTATCATGATGTGTTTGGTGCCGAGGTCAACCCAGGTGTGCTGCCGAATAGCATGGATAGCCTATTGCTGATCCACGCTTTAGATGTAAACTCCGATCCCCAGCGCATACTGCATATTGCGGATAAGCTGGTAGCCAAGTCGGGACACCTTATAATAGTGGGCTTCAACCCCTTTAGTCTCTGGGGACTGATGCGCTTGCCCATGCTGCCCATGCGACGCAGCCCTTGGCGCAGTGGCTTTTATAGTTTATGGCGCATTCGTGACTGGCTGAAAGTGCTCAACTACGAAGTGCGTTTACAGACTAGTTTGGTGCAGTTGCCTCCATTGCCCGCGGGCATAGAGTTGAACTGGATGGATAAAATACTGCACTGGCTAATGCCCAACTGGGGGGCGGTGAATATTATCGTTGCTAAGCGGCCTTGGTTCCCTATGACGGGAGTGAAAAGTAATAAAATAAAAGAGCGCTTAGAGGGGGTGGTGATGCCAGAGCCCTCTACACGCAATATTAAAGATAAGGTCTAGAAGTCGAATGAGTGAAGTGGTAACAATTTATACAGACGGTGCCTGTAAGGGAAACCCTGGTCGTGGTGGCTGGGGGGCGTTGATGATGTACGACGGCAAGAAGCAAGAGCTATGTGGCGGCGAGAAGGATACCACCAACAACCGCATGGAGATGATGGCGGCGATCAAAGCCTTGGAGGCTTTAAACCGCCCCTGCAAAGTGGCACTGTATACCGATTCAACCTATCTGCGCAAAGGTGTGTTGGAGTGGATGAAAAACTGGAAGAAAAATGGCTGGAAAACTGCCGCTAAAAAGCCAGTGAAAAATGTTGATCTGTGGCAGAGCTTGGACGAGGTTATAAAGGGACACGAGATAGACTGGCACTGGGTAAAAGGGCACAGTGGTGACCCCGGTAATGAGCGCGCTGATGAGCTGGCGAATAAAGGCATAGAGAGTATATAGCGTGAGACAAATTGTACTGGACACGGAAACCACGGGCCTAGAGACATCCGATGGCCACCGCATTATTGAGATAGGCTGTGTAGAACTGATCAACCGTCGTCTGACGGGTAATAACTTTCATGTCTATCTGCAACCCGATCGCAAGAGTGACCCGGGCGCGGTAGAAGTACACGGTATTACCGACGAATTCCTCGCCGACAAACCACGCTTTGCTGATGTGGTTGATGATTTCATGGCTTATATTGATGGCAGTGAGTTGGTTATACACAACGCACCCTTTGATATTGGCTTTATGAATCACGAGCTGAATATTCTTAACAAGGTCATGGGCACTCAATGGCAGGAAACTAAGCACTACTGTACGGTGTTGGACACTCTAGTCATGGCGCGCAAGATGCACCCTGGTAAGCGTGTGAATCTAGATGCCCTGTGTCGCTTGTATGCTATCGACAACTCCCAGCGTACCTTACACGGCGCCTTGCTAGATGCGGAGATTCTCGCCGACGTTTATCTAATGATGACGGGTGGCCAGACCGATTTGATCCTGGCGGAGGATGCGGGAGGTAGCCCAGAAGAAGGCGGTGACTTGCAGAGGCTGCAGAGCTTGAATGCGGATAGGGCGGCGCTGCCTGTTATTCGTGCAACGGATGCAGAGCTGGAAGTGCATGAGGTTTATTTAGAGAAGGTGAGGAAGGCGAGTGGGGGGTGTGTTTGGGATTCGATGGATACAGCGGAGTAGGCTTTTATAGCTTATCCGCATTGTTTGTTTCTAGTGCGCTTTCAATAGTCGCTGTTTATCCCTAGCCCAATCCCTATCTTTTTCAGTCGCACGCTTATCGTGCTGCTTCTTACCTTTTGCTAGACCAATATCTGCTTTGATCTTACCGCCTTTCCAGTACAGGGCGCTGACCACTAGGGTATAGCCGTCGCGGTCAACTTGGCCGATCAGGCGGCTGAGCTCGTGGCGGTGTAATAATAGCTTGCGGTTGCGCATTGGGTCAGTGGTGACATGGGTAGATGCGCTATTCAGGGCGGTGATATGGCAGCCGAACAGAAAGGCCTCGCCGTCCTTGATCAAGACGTAGGATTCATTGATCTGTACGAGTCCCGCACGCAGGCTTTTTACTTCCCAGCCCATTAGGGACAGGCCCGCTTCAAAGTGTTGCTCAATGAAGTACTCGTGACGCACTTTTTTATTTTGTGCGATATTGCCGGGGGATAGTTTTTTCTTCTTAGCCATGGATCGCATTATAGCGATAAGCGGGCGATTGTTTTACACATTTAAGCTGATTTTTTGCTCTAGTCTAATTAGAATGGTGTTTGGGCACGTTTTCATCACCTGAGGGGACTTCATGCAAGAACAAAATAACGAAGCAGGGAATGCTTATTGGTCGTCGCGCTTGGCGTTTATATTGGCTGCCACGGGCTCCGCTGTGGGTTTGGGCAATATTTGGAAGTTTCCTTATGTAGCCGGTGAAAATGGCGGCGGCGCATTTGTGGCTATCTACTTGCTGTGTATCTTGCTGATTGGTCTGCCGATCATGATGGCAGAAATCATGCTGGGGCGCCGCTCACGTAAAAACCCTATTGCTGCGATGCAGTTTCTGGCCGAGGAGTCGGGGCGCTCTAAGCGCTGGGCTGGCATCGGTAAAATGGGGGTCTGTGCGGGTTTTTTGATTCTGTCTTTTTATAGTGTGATCGCAGGCTGGTCTCTGGCCTATGTGTTCCGCGCTATTGGCGGCATGTTTACCAATATCGACTTAGCTGGCGCAAACCAGATGTGGACGGATTTAAGCAGCGATGCTGAGCGTACCTTGGCCTGGCACAGTATCTTTATGATCACCGTGGTGATTATTGTCTCCCGCGGTGTGACCGGAGGCTTGGAGAAAATGATCAAGCTGCTAATGCCCGCTTTGTTTCTATTGTTGCTCGTGCTGGTGGGAATATCCTTTACCTTGGGTGATGCAGATAAGGCCATTAGCTATTTGTTTGATGTGGATTTTAGCAAAATATCGACTGGTGTAGTGGCTGATGCCATGGGTCAAGCTTTCTTCTCCCTTAGCTTGGGCATGGGCGCTATCTTGATGTATGGGGCGTACCTGCCTAAGAATGCATCCATTGCCAAGACATCGCTAGCTATTGTGGCGGCGGATACTTCGGTTGCGGTGATCTCCGGCTTAGCCATTTTCCCCTTGGTGTTTGCTATACCCGGCTTGGAAGCTAGCTCTGGTCCCTCCTTGGTATTTAAGGCCCTGCCTCAGGTGTTTGGCCAAATAGAGGGAGGCACCTTTGTCGGCACCTTGTTCTTTACCTTGTTGTTCATTGCCGCTCTGACTTCGGCGATCTCTTTGCTAGAGCCGGTGGTGTCTTGGTTGGTTACACAGCGAGGTTATGAGCGCACCCATGCAGCGCGAGTCAGTGGTTTTATTATTTGGGTGCTGGGCTTAGGTACGGTGTTCTCATTCAGTATCTGGTCCGATGCAACTCTGACCTTGGCGCCGAAAATTGGCGATAAAATTTATGTGATATTGGAGAACCAAAGCTTTTTCTCCATGGTAGATTTCAGCACCTCTAATGTCATGCTGCCTCTGGGTGGTGCGCTGATGGCTTATTTTGTGGGCTTTATGATGAAGCCTGAAATAGTTGAAGAAGAAATGAATGACTTGCCTACAGCGCTGTTTAAGCTGTGGTACTTCTTGATTCGCAATGTGGCCCCTGTAGCCGCATTGGTGATTTTCATACATGTGACGGGCATTGGCGCAGCCATGTCAGTTTTGTTTGGTTGGAGTTAATGCCTAGTATTAGTCGCTCAGCACTGGTTGTGCACACCCCCCAACGTATGTACGAGTTGGTGAATGCGGTGCAGAGCTACCCTGATTTTTTGCCCTGGTGTGATAGCAGTGAAGTGCATGAGCAGGATGCTAGCGCCATGCTGGCCACGGTGGCAATTGCCAAGGGTGGTATTAATAAGTCTTTTACCACACGCAATCAATTGCTTGATGGGCAGAGCATTCACATGCAGCTGGTTGATGGGCCGTTCTCTAAGCTGGAAGGGCTGTGGAAATTTGAGCCACTGGGGCCAGAAGCCTGTAAAATCAGCCTAGATTTAAATTTTGATTTTGACAGCCCTGTATTGCGCGCCAGCTTTGGCAAAATATTTGATCAAATCGCCGGTTCAATGGTCGACGCCTTTGTCTTGCGTGCTAATCAAACCTTTGGGAGTAGTAAAAGTGGATAACGAAAGTAATATCATGCGTGTTGAGGTGGCCTTTGCGGCCCCTGATGAGCAGCTGATCATCCCTGTTGATGTTGCGGTGGATGCAACTATTGAAGAAATTATAGAAAGCTCGGGCATTGTTAAAAAATTTCCCGAGATAGATTTGGGTACAAGCAAAGTAGGGGTATTTAGTGTGCAGAAAAAACTTAGTGATACCCTGCGTGATGGGGACAGAGTAGAAATCTATCGCGAGCTGATTATTGATCCTAAGCAGGCGCGTATTAACCGTCTGGCTAAGCAGAAGGAAAAGAAGGCAGTGGCTAAGTAGCCTTTGTAGCTTATCCGCATTACAGAAACAAAAATGCCCGCGTTGTGCGGGCATTTTTTATGCGCTGAATATTAGCTTACTTGAGTTTTTTTAGTGTTTTCTCTGCACTGATTTTCCAGCTGTCACCTTGCTTGGTCAGTGTCATCTGTTTGAGTACTTGGTCCTGATAAGTATTTGAGCGGTAGTCTTGCTTAAATTCTGCACGAGCCGTGGTTTCATCTAGGGTCGTTACTTCTAAGTCTTCGAGGCCAATGGCGATAGACTTGGGGCGAGTTAATTTCGTCTTGCGCTGCGCAGCCCAAGCGCGGTGGCTGCTGCCGGTGTTGTAGTTGTCAACATAGCTGGCGACATAGGCGTCTACATTCTGCTGTGACCATGCGGCAGCCCAGTTTTGCACAGCACTCTTAATGTTGTCTTCAATTGATGGCTCTGTAGTAGTTTCAGTCACTGTCTCCGTAGCAGTACCTAGTCCACTAATCGCTACAACGGCGGGCGCTGTAACAGGAGCGGTTTGGCTAGCTAGTTTACTGACATCGAAGTCTTTACTTTTAGCTTGTTCTAACAGGCCGTCCTTGAATACTAGGGTGAGCTGCTGATTGACCAGCGCTCTGCGCTGACGGTCTACATAGTGAATATAGTCCCAGCGATTGGGGTGAAAGATATCTTGAATAGCGGGGCTACCCATAAGAAATTTAACCTGTTCTTCGGTCATGCCCAAGCTGAGTTTGTCGATAGACTCCTGTTCAATGATATTGCCCTGGGTGATCTCAATGCGGTGAGCATCGGGAATCAGTGCACAGGATGTGCTGAGTAATGTGAGGTTGATTAGTAGCAAACTGCGTTTTAGCATGTGTATTTAGTTCGGTTGTATTATGAATGTGTGCGATAATAGCATTCTCAACGCACCATTAGGGAGATTAATTGTGCAATCTAGTGACCTGAAAAAGGCCGGTTTGAAAATAACTTTGCCGCGTATGAAGATTCTAGAAATACTAGAAAGCTCAACGCAGCGCCATTTAAGTGCGGAAGACATCTACCGTACTTTGATTGCCGCCAATGATGATATTGGCTTGGCTACGGTATATCGTGTACTGACGCAATTTGAAGCGGCGGGCTTAGTCGAGCGCCATCACTTTGAAGGTGGTCAGGCGGTATTTGAAATTAATGATGGAGGACACCACGATCACTTGGTCTGCATGAAGTGTGGCAAGGTGGTTGAGTTTTTTGACGAGACCATCGAAGAGTGTCAGCACGCTATTGCCAAAGACAAAGGCTTTGAGTTAACCGACCACAGCATGATTTTGTACGGTCTGTGCGATAACGAAGAGTGCCGTAAATAGCCTGTAGCTTTTATGCTTAGGCGTAAAAAAGCCCACTACAATAGCGGGCTTTTTGTGGCTGAGATTAAAGTTTTAGCCTGCCGCGCGCTGGATCATTTCCTTGGCGTGCTTGATGGTTTGCTTGGTCATTTCAATACCGCCTAACATACGGGCAATTTCGTCCACGCGATCCTTGCTGCTTAGGGCCTGAATACTGGTGGTAGTGATGTCATGACCCTTTTGCTTGGCGACCTTGAGGTGTTGATGTGCCTGTGCCGCCACTTGCGGTAGGTGAGTTACACACATGACTTGGCGTTCGCCACCTAGGCTGCGCAGGTGCTTGCCGACTACCTCGGCCACGCCACCACCGATGCCAGTGTCGACCTCGTCAAAAATTAGTGTGGGCACTTTTTCACAGCTGGCGGTGATCATTTGAATAGCGAGGCTGATGCGTGAAAGCTCACCACCGGAGGCGACTTTACTTAAGGCCTTGAGTGGCTGGCCAGGGTTGGCGCTGACCATGAATTCAATTTTGTCTTGGCCGTGGCTGTGAAATAGCTCGTTGTCCTGTTGAATTTCAATCTCAAAGCGCCCGCCGTCCATACCTAGGCCCTGCATCGCGTCGCTGACCAATGCGGATAGGCTGCTAGCAGTGCTTTCGCGCAGCTGGTGTAGCTGTGTGGCGGAGTTTTGGTAATCTGCTTGGGCTAGCTCTAGCTGTGTTTGTAGGCCTGCGAGGGTAGCGTCGGCACTTTCTAGCTGCTCCAGCTCTTGAATAATGCGCTGCTGTAGCTCTAGTAGTTCTTCGGGTTGCATTTGGTGTTTGCGCGACAGCCCGTGAATTTGGCCCATGCGCTCCTCTAAATACTGCAGGCGAGCGGGGTCCATATCTAGGCCATCCGCATAGGCGCGCAGCGTCGAGCTGGCCTCTTCAGTGTGGATGAGCGCGGTATTTAAGCTTTCGGAGGCGCTTTTTAGACTGGGGTCGAGCTGGCTCAGTTGTTCTATCGCGTGGTACTGCTGACCAAGGTTGTGGCTGAGGCTTTCTCCCTCTGAGTCACTGAGTACTTGCAGTGCGGTTTGGGCAGTGCTGAGTAGTTTCTCCGCATTGGCCAAACGACCGTGTTCTTCATTCACGCTCTGCCATTCGCCGGCCTGTAGGCCGAGTTGTTCTAGCTCGCGAGCCTGAAAGGTCAGTAGGTCTAGGCGTTCATTGCGCTGTTGCTCGGCACTGTTGAGTTGCTCGTATTGCTGCTGGGCCATTTTACAGGCTTGATAGGCGCTCAAACAACTCTTAAGCAGTGTGGAGTGATCGCCATAGTCATCAAGACGCTGGCGTTGAATGTCTTTTTTCAGCAGAGACTGGTGCTCGTGCTGGCCGTGTATATCAACCAGTTGGTCGCCGATGCTGCGTAAAATTTGCACGGTCACGGGGTTGCCGTTGATATAGCCCTTGGAGCGACCTTCACTTGTCACTACACGGCGAATGATGCACTCCTGATCGCTTTCTAGGTCTAGTTCATCCAGCTGGCACTGTAGCTGGGGCAGGGCGCTGATATCAAAGCTGGCGCTGATGTCGGCCTTGGCACAGCCGTGACGAACATTGCCCGCCTCAGCGCGATCACCCAGCACTAGGCCGAGGGCATCCAGCAAAATTGATTTGCCGGCGCCAGTCTCTCCCGTCATCGAAGTCATACCCGTTTGAATATCTAAATCCAATTGCTCGATAATGGCGAAGTTTTTAATGTGTAATTGTGTCAGCATTTTTCTTAAATTATATAAGCGGTTCTAATGATTGGCTAGCTAGCGTGTGAGCTTGTCGCCCCAGCGCAGCTTGGCTCGCAAAACACTGTAAAAATCGTAGTCTTTAGGGTGTAGTAGTTTGATGCCCTTGGTCTTGCGGCGGATTTCTACACTGTCTCCCGCTTGTAGTTGCTGGTTGCCCTGGCCGTCAAAGGTGACCTGTGCGGTTATATCGCAGTTCGGGGCTATTTGCAGGCTGATTAGGCTATCCGCATTCACCACCAGAGGGCGGTGGCTGAGGGTGTGAGGACAAATTGGCACTAGAGATATCGCCTGTAGGGTTGGGTACAAAATAGGCCCGCCGCTAGACAGTGCATAGGCGGTAGAACCAGTAGGAGTAGCAACAATCAATCCATCGGCACGGTCGTGGTTGACGTGGCGCCCATCAATCGAGACAGAGTACTCGATCATGCGTACTTCTTTGCGGTTATGCAAAATAACGTCGTTGAGGGCGCATTCTTTGGCGATGCATTCGCCGTTGCGCATGACGCGACCCTCTAATAAAAAGCGCTCTTCTTCGTGGCAGTCGCCCTCAAGGATTGCGTCAACTTGCTCCAGCATAGTGCCCTGGGTCGATACGTCGACTAGGAAGCCTAAACGACCTAAGTTGATGCCAATGATAGGTACGCCTTTATCACTTAAAGCCCGTGCCGCGGTTAGCAGTGTACCATCGCCGCCCAATACTATGGCTAGGTCTATTTTTTGTGAGAAGTCATCCAAGGCATGGTATTGCGCACCTTCAGAGCTAACCCAGCCATCACAGCTGCGCCCTAACACCACTTCATAGCCCTCAGTGAGCAGGTGCTCGTAAAGCTTTTGTAGTGTATCGCCCATATCCGCGTGGATATTGCGCGTCAGGCCGATGGTTTTATATTGGCTCATATGTGCTGCTCAAAAGGTGGAGGCTTATAGTACTAAAACTGCACTGGGCTGTCAGTGTCTAGATACTGGTAATTGTGGCTTTTTTCTTATGCTATAAGGCATTATGCTGGGGTTAATAATATCGAATAATGGAGTTACTATGCGGATAGTCTATTTAAGTGCAGTATTACTGGGTTTTATCCCGTATGTATGGGCAGACTCTGAACCCCCTGAGACTAAAGCCCAGCCTACTTGGCAAGATATTGTGCGCTCCACACAAGAACGAAAGCCTGGTGTTGTAGAGGCTCCAGCGGAGCCGGAGCCAGAGAAAAATACACTATATAAGGTATTCGATGAAAATGGCGTGCCCAGTTTTACTGATGTAGCCCCTGCAGATGAGTCGGTGGAAACCTTTGAGATAGAGGCGAAGCCTAGCTTGAACGTGGTGGGTGACAAGAGCGACCAGCGCAAGCAGTATGAGAATAAGATTAACCAGCAGGCCGAGTACCGCAAACAACAAGCAGCCCAGAAGCAAAAGAGCATTCAAAGGGCAAAAGCTGAGATAGAAAAGGCCAAAGAGCTGCAAAAGTCTGGTATTGAGCCTGTGGATGGGGACTGGCAAAATACCAATAAGGGCCGCCGCTTTCTGAAGGAGTCCTATTTTGCCCGTAAACAGCAGCTGGCCGACGCTGTTGAGAAGGCTGAGCAGCGCTTGAAAAGCCTGCGGCGGCAGTAGGCTAGCACTGATAAAGTCTATTGCCAGTCTAGGTATAAATTCTGCTATGCTTCGGCCTCAAGATTTGGAGTTCTAAATGGCAGAGATTTTCACCGAATACGGTTTGTTTTTATTGAAAGTGGTCACGGTGGTCGTGGCTATACTTATGTTGGTGGGTGGTTTGCTGGCTAATCGCAGCGAGAAGCCAAAGAAGCACGGTAGCATAGAAGCGCGCTTTATGAATGAGCAGCTCAAGGCTTACAAGGACGGCTTGCGCGAGGCATTGCTGGATGAAGATGAGCTTAAACAGCTGAATAAAAAACAAAAAGCTGAAGATAAGGCTAAAGCCAAGTCCGATAAGAAGGCTGCCAAGGAAAAAGCTAAAGCTGAAAAATCAGACAAAACTGCGACTGAAGAGCCTGATCAAGAGCAGCGCCGCAAGCGCATCTATGTTTTAGATTTTGATGGCGATATCAAAGCCTCTGAAGTGCATTTGATGCGCGAAGAAATCACCTCTGTACTGACCCTGGCAGACAAGCAAGACGAAATTGTTGTGCGCTTGGAAAGCGGCGGCGGCATGGTGCATTCCTACGGTTTGGCTTCTTCTCAGCTTCAACGCATCAAGCAAAAGGGTATTCCATTAACTATCTGTGTGGATATGGTCGCGGCTAGTGGTGGCTATATGATGGCCTGTGTTGCGGATAAGATTGTTGCTGCCCCCTTTGCTATTTTGGGCTCAATTGGTGTAGTCGCACAGATCCCCAATTTTCATAAAATCCTGAAAAAGAACGACGTGGACTACGAGATGATCACTGCGGGTGAGCACAAGCGTACTTTGACCATGTTTGGTGAAAATACCGACAAGGGTCGCGAAAAATTCCGTGAAGACATCGAAGATACCCACGAACTATTCAAAGATTTTGTTAGCGAAAACCGCCCAGCACTTAAGATAGCTGAAGTGGCTACGGGGGATGTGTGGTTTGGCCGCCGCGCGATGGATCACAACTTGGCCGACGAGTTGATGACCAGTGACGAGTATCTCAGCGCTGCCTGTGAAGAGGCCGATGTGTATGAGATAGAGTATGTACAGAAAAAGTCTATGCAAGAGCGTTTTGGCATGGCGGTACAAATGGGCATAGAGAAGTCAGCGATGAAAGCCTGGCAGCAGATTAGCCAGAATCGTTTTTTCTAGCCCCTCACGCCATGCATATTCAAGAGCGCGTTTCACTCAAGGCCTATAACACCCTAGGCTTTGATGTTGAGACGCGTTTTTTTGTATGCGTAGAAAATCTAGATCAGTTGCGCGAGGCCACGGCTTTTGCGCAGCATAAAAAACTGCCACTGCTGTTGCTTGGCGGCGGCAGCAATATAGTACTGACACAGAATTTCTCTGGCCTAGCTATCTACTTAGGCTTGCAGGGTAAATGTTTAGCAGCGCAAGGGGATGATTTTTTACTGCAGGTACAGGCTGGCGAGAACTGGCACCAAGTAGTGCAGTGGTCCTTGCAGCAGTCTGCCTTTGGCATAGAAAACCTATCCTTGATCCCCGGCAATATTGGCGCAGCCCCAATTCAAAATATCGGTGCCTATGGGGTGGAGCTGAAAGATGTATTTCACAGCTTAAACGCTATGCAGTTGTCGACAGGGGATGTGCATAGCTTTAGCGCCGCCGATTGTCAGTTTGCCTATAGAGATAGCTGCTTTAAGGGTGATCTGAAAGATCAATACGCGATCATCAGTGTAGACTTATTACTAAGTTCAAAAGAAAACCTCAAGACTCAGTATGGTGTGCTGCAGAGCTTGGTTGAACAGAAGCAACAACCATTGTCTGCGCAATTGGTTAGCGACGTGGTGTGTGAGGTGCGCAGCAGCAAATTGCCCGACCCCAAACAGCTAGGTAATGCTGGCAGCTTCTTTAAAAACCCGGTGATACCGCAAGTCCATGCGGATAGGCTGAAAACAGCCTATCCGCATCTGCCTTGTTATTCCGCAGGTGATGGACAAGCCAAGCTGGCGGCTGGCTGGCTGGTAGAGCAGACCGGCTTTAAGGGCTGTACTCGTCTAGGCGTCGGGGTGCACGAACAGCAGGCACTGGTGCTGGTCAATCGCGGCACAGGCAATGGCCAGCAGCTGCTAGCCCTAGCGCAGGAAATTCAGCAGACTGTGCAGGACAAGTTCTCTGTTGCATTGGAAATTGAGCCGCGCAGCTACTAGTTTCAATAGTCTTAATAAGGTATATATGTAGCTATAATTATTAAGCTAAATCGGTGTGCCTGTGTTATCTGTTCAATCTAAAGCGCTATTGCTGCGCCAATCTTCTATTGCCTTTGTATTTATTGCCTTGGCTGCCTGCCAGCCCACGCAGAACTTGGATGCCCAGTTGCAACAAGTGATTGTGGAGCAGGGCTTAACGGGGCAGCCGAACAGTAAATTCGATATTCCCGATATCAATACACCTCTCAGCCAATTGGGTAAAAAGCTATTTTTCTCCACCAGTCTTAGCGGCAATGGCGACGTGGCCTGTGTTAGCTGCCACCATCCCCAGCTGGGCGGCGGTGATGACTTAAGCCTGCCAATCGGCATAGATGCGGTGGTCCCTGAGCTATTGGGCCCTGGGCGCAAGTTAGATAAGCAGAAGGTACTCACTCACTCTAGCAGCCAGCACGATGGCCCCAATGTGCCGCGCAACTCCCCATCTACCTTTAATAGCACTTACTATCAAAAGGCGTTGTTTTGGGACGGTCGTGTACGTATGGAGCTGGATGCTCAGGGCGAGTCTTATGATGGTGGCGGCATCGTGACGCCAGATAGCTTGTTTGCCACCACTGACCCTCAGGCGCGCCAGGATTTGTTGTTTGCGCAAAGCCGTTTTCCCGTGACCTCGGGCCAGGAAATGCTGGGTTTTGCTAAAAGCCACTTTCACAACGATGAGGTGCGCCAAGATGTGGAGCAAAAGCTGCAGCAAGAGCGCGTGTGGTTGGGTGAGTTCAGAGTTGTATTTGCACAGCCACAGGGTACGGCAGCTGAGCTAATCACCTTTGCCAAGGTGTCCGAGGCCTTAGCCGCTTACCAGCGCTCGCAGAATTTTATTTTCAGTCCCTGGCAAAAATATGTCACTGGCAGCCTATCCGCATTGGATGAGCAGCAGAAGCAGGGCGCACTACTGTTTTATCAAGTTAAAAAGGGCGCAGAGCAAAGCTGTGCAAGCTGCCACAGCGGCGACTTTTTCACTGATGAGGCTTACCATAACTTAGCCTTGCCGCAGTTCGGCCACGGCAAGGACAAGCTGAAAAATGACTACGGCCGCAAACGTGTCACCCGCGGCCCCGATGATAAATTCCGCTTCCGTACACCGACTTTGCTGAATGCTACTGCGACTGGCCCATACGGACACGACGGGGCTTACGATGACTTATTGGCGATGCTGAATCACCATGTTAATCCAGAGCAGGCTGTGCAAAATTACGACTATGATTTACAGCATTTGGCCCAGTATAAAGACCTGCCAATTGAGCACCCTTACATTAAGCAGAATACGGAGTATGCATTACGTGCCGCACAAGAGACGGGGGACTTACCCGAGCTGAATTATACAGCTGCAGAGTTGGATAAGATTGTCGCTTTTTTACAGGCGCTTACCGACAGCTGTGTGGAGAGCGAGGAGTGCCTTGCTCCATGGATGTTAGATGGCACGGAGCCAGAGCAGATGCAGTTGTTGCAAGTAAAGTTCTCTCAGGCCAAGCAGCAGGGCGAAAAAGCTCAAAAGAAACCACAAGCCACGCAAGTTAGCAAAGCCCCCTTATTTATAGAGCAAGCCCTGCAGGCGGGCATACAGCATAGCTTCATCCCCTCGCGCCCCGACCTACCTATGGACGTGAAGCCGAATGACCCCAAACTGACCCGTTTGATTACCAGTAATATGCATTTGACCATGACGGGAGGCTTAGCCACGGGGGATGTGAATGGGGATGATCTTCCGGATGTGTTTTTAGTCGGTGGAGACTTGGGTGAAAGCAAGTTGTATATCAATAAGGGGCGGGGCAAGTTTGAGGATGTCACCAACGCTAGTGGTATAGATGTAAAGGGCTTGATGAGCAATGGCGCAAGCTTTGCCGATGTGGATGGGGACGGTCTGGATGATCTATTGATTGGCGGTGCAGTGAAGCGCTCTAGCCTGAATATAGACGGGGGTGGGCAGACACCAGCACCTTACTCACTGTGGAGAAACCTGGGCAATAATAAGTTTGAAAACATGACAGAAGCCAGTGGTTTGAAATTTAATCGCAACAGCTTCTCCACCGCCTTTGCAGACTACGACCAAGACGGGGATTTGGACCTAGCCGTGGGTCACTGGCACCGCATGAAGAGCAACCAAGGGGAAGAGGTGCATCTGTGGGAAAATACAGGCAAGGGTATCTTTAAAGCCGCCAACCATAAGATGCAGGTTAACGGCTCCTGGTCGGGCATCGACTGGAGCTTCACCCCAACCTTTGCCGATATCAATAATGATGGCTGGGTGGACCTGCTGTATACCAGTGATTTTGAAACCACCCAGTACTTCATCAATGAAAAGGGTCAGCGCTTTCTCAATGCCACAGCTCCCAGTGTGATCACCGATGAGAACGGTATGGGATCGGCGGTAGAGGACTATGACAACGATGGTGACTTAGACTGGTTTGTCACCGGTGTCTACGATGTGAAGCCTAAGTTAATCGCTAATAATCTCAGCATGTGGGGCGGCTCGGGCAATCGCCTATACCGCAACAAGGGTGACGGCAGCTTTGAAGATGCCACGGAGGAAGCAGGCGTGCGTGATGGAGGCTGGGGCTGGGCGAGCTGCTTTGCCGACTTCAATAACGACGGCCACCTCGATATCCTACATGTGAATGGCTATCTATATGACGATCATCCTGCGTGGTTGGATATGGCGGGCTTATTCACTCACCAAGCGCCACGCTTATTTATCAACGACGGCACGGGTCACTATACAGATAGGGCGCTGGAACTAGGCCTAACTGAAGATGAAGGTCGCGCTATCAGCTGCACCGATTTTGACCGCGACGGCGATGTAGACCTGCTGATCCAACAGCTGGCTAAGCCGACTTTGTTGTATATGAACCAAAGCGTAGAACAGGGCCAGAAAAACTTTGTAGGCGTGACGATCAAAGGACCCGCAGGCAACCCCCATGCGGCCGGTGCGCGTGTGTATGTGAAAGCGGGTGGCAAGACACAAATGCGTGAAATAAAAATAGGTAGTAATTATCTTTCGCAGAATGCTGTGGAGGCGCATTTTGGACTGGGTGATGTGGACGTGATTGATGAGTTGAAAGTGGTGTTGCCGGAACCCTTTGCTAAGACGCTTGTGAAGACGGGTGTTAAGGCTGGGGAATGGGTTGGGTTGGAGATTTAGGCTTTATCGATATCGAAAACATACTGTTTGTCCTCATGCTGCCGCGTGGGAGCTAGTGAAAACAGGATATATTTCTAAGTCAGTGAGGCTTTTGTCATTTATTTCTTGAGCTTCATCTATCGGCACTGTCTTGTGGGCTAGTATTGTGGAGGGGCCACGTCGTACGATGCTCATAGTTGTTAATGTACCAGCCTTTAACTAGCCACCAGAAGGAGCTCCTTTTTATTGCGCCTTGTTCAAGCAGCACGGGTTTAATTAGGTCAACTGCTTTACCAACTCGGTACCAAGGCATGCGAGGGAAAATGTGGTGGATAATATGACAGTCTCCAGAGTCCCAAAAAAATACTAGGCGAGTTAAAATACCAGTCTCATAAAAAGTTGATTGGTTAAAAGGGTTTTCCGGCCTTACGTCACTATGTTCAATAATGATTCTTAGAGTGTTCAATATAGGCAGGACTATTAGAACCGGCAAAATATATCCTTCAATAATATATTCTGGGAAAAAATACCCTAGAGGAAATAAGGCTAACAACCATAAACGCATGATCCTCTTTTCGATAGTAGCTTTTTTTTGAATTGTTGGATGTAAATCTTCAACGCTATGGTAGCTTTTTCGGTTCTCGTGCGAAAAACAATTAAATTGAGCTAGCTTTACGCCAATAACAGTCGAAAAAAGTAGCCTTTTAAATCTTGTGTTTATATCTTGTTTATATATTTCGGTGTCTCTTTCAGAGCCAATATAGCGGTGGTGAGCCAAGTGCGCTTGCTCATAACCACTGGGCAGTGAGAACCGAGGTATCGTAATTAGCATGCTGCCTACCCAACTCCAAAATTCACCACCAAATTTCCGGTGTACGAAGAGGTCATGACTGATTAACATCATAAGTTGAGCTAATACTCCTTGTATGCAAAAAAGTAGAAGCCATACGGGGCCAAGTGTTAATTGGGCTAGCAAGTAGCTAACTAGGATAGTGGAGGTGATTGAGCCAAAGAATACAACTGTATCAAGCAGTGAGTTTTTCTTATGAAGCTCTTTAATTATTTGACTACCCAGTTTGTCTCGAATTGTTTTTCTAGCATAGTTGAGTTGAGAGCGATCGAAAGGGGCTCTGTTTATAGTGTTTTCTGGTTCTTTCATAATAGATTTTTGTTGCTGATTCCCATAAATGTTAGTGCTTTTTAGGTAAGTATCACTTGCTTTAAGGTCTTGGGGTGATTAACCAGATAATAAGTTGGCTGCGATATCCAGATACGAAGGCGAGTCTATCGTTAAACATTTTATATTATATATCTATCTAGCATATTTTCCAGCAACATACTCCTTCAACAGCTCCGTAAACTCCTCAGCAATCCGGTCACCCTTCAGGGTCACATGCTTCTTACCATCCACAAATACCGGCGCGGCCTTGCCTTCACCCGTGCCTGGCAGAGAGATGCCGATGTCGGCGCTTTTACTTTCCCCGGGGCCGTTCACAACACAGCCCATTACCGCCACGGTCATGCCTTCTACGCCAGGGTAGTCTTCCTGCCATACGGGCATGGACTCGCGCATATAGCGTTGAATCTTTTGTGCTAGCTCTTGGAAGTAGGTACTAGTAGTACGGCCACAGCCGGGGCAGGCGACCACCGCGGGGGTGAAGTTACGCAGCTCTAGGGCCTGTAGAATTTCTTGGCCGATAATGACTTCTTTTGTGCGCGAAGCGCCAGGCTCAGGGGTGAGGGAGATGCGTATTGTGTCGCCGATGCCTTGATTGAGGAGTACGGCCAGGCCGGCAGTTGATTTCACAATGCCCTTGTCGCCCATACCCGCCTCGGTGAGGCCTAGGTGCAGGGCGTAGTCGCATTTATCCGCCAGGTCTTGGTAGACCGCCAGTAAGTCCTGCACGCCGGAGGTTTTTACCGAGACAATGATTTGGCTTTTTGGCAGGCCAACTTCCTCGGCCAGCTTACCGCTTTCTAGCGCGGAGCGTACCACGGCGTTGCGGGTGACTTCGCGCACGTCTAGTGGTTCAGCTAGTTGCTGGTTGCGATCTAGTTCGTCGGCCAATAGGTCTTGGTCCAAGCTGCCTAGGTTGACGCCAATGCGCACGGGTTTGTTGTATTGCTTGGCAATTTCGATCATGTCGGTAAAGCGCTCGTCACGCTTTTTACCGCTGCCCACGTTGCCGGGGTTGATGCGATATTTGGCTAGGGTCTTGGCACATTCTGGGTGGTTTTTCAGCAGGCGGTGGCCGTTGAAGTGGAAGTCGCCAATAATGGGTGTATTGCAGCCCATTTTGTCTAGCTGTTCGCGTATCAATGGTACTGCGGCGGCAGCCTCGTCATTGTTAACGGTGATACGCACCATCTCAGAGCCGGCCTTGGCGAGTTCGGCGATTTGTGCGGCAGTACGGATCACGTCAACGGTATCTGTATTGGTCATGGACTGTACGCGTACAGGGGCTCCGCCACCGACTTGTACGTGATCAATCATGACGGCAACGCTTTGGCGTGCCTTGATATTTGCTCCAGACTGGGACATTCGTACTACCTTAATATAAACGATTTGCAATTCTAGCGGAATTGAATTGAATGAACACGCAGTTTTCACAGCTATAGAGGCAATTTTGCGTTATATTTCACGCATAAATCAGCCGTAATGACTATTTGATGAATATTGACCTAAACACCCGTTCCCAGCAGCTAATGAAGAGCTTGGTGGAGCGCTATATCGAAGACGGCCAGCCTGTGGGCTCCAAAACCCTGTCTGAAGACAAGGCTTTGGCGGTCAGTTCGGCGACCATCCGCAATGTGATGAAACAGCTGGAGGATCACGGCCTGATCCGCTCGCCGCATACCTCCGCTGGGCGCGTACCCACCGAGGCGGGTTACCGCTTCTATGTGGATACTATGTTGAGCATGCAGCCGGTGAAGAAGCCTATGGCTCAGGAAATTCAAGAGGAATTGGCGGGGCAGGCAGGCTCCCAGCAAGTGGTGCAAAAGGCCTCTAGTCTGTTGTCGGATATGACTCAGATGGCAGGTGTGGTGATGGTGCCTAAGCAGGAGAGTGCAAGCCTGCGGCAGATTGAGTTCCTTCCTCTTGACGGCAATCAGATCTTGGCGATTCTTGTGGTCAATAACCAGGAAGTGCAGAACCGCATTATTAGTACAGAGCGCCGCTATAGCCGAGAGGAGCTGGAGCAGGCGGCAAGCTATCTGACTACACATTTTTCCGGTCGACATATCAAGGATATGTGTCGCAGTATTCACGAAGAGCTACTGAACACCCAGTCTGAGGTGAACCAGTTGATGGAGCTGGTGGTAAAGGTTACCGGCCAAATAGAAGGCGTGGACGCAGGCTCTGAGGATCTATTGGTGCAGGGGCAGAGCAATTTGATTGGCGGTGCTGGCATGGATGATATGGGGCAGCTAAAGCGCTTATTTGATGCCTTCAGTGAAAAGCGTGATATTGCCCATTTACTGGACAGCTGTACTAACGGCGACGGTGTGCAAATCTATATTGGCCACG
>Ga0105356_10000760_pt1 | contig 31407 bp, 26 predicted proteins | sample GOMGulsemesocosm_3_FD_83502 | JGI IMG/M metagenome (GOLD analysis project Ga0105356, IMG submission 83502) | Methane-oxidizing microbial communities from mesocosms in the Gulf of Mexico - GOM9D Gulf of Mexico | ecosystem: Environmental > Aquatic > Marine > Cold seeps | place: Gulf of Mexico...
ACCAATATCAATCACCACTACTTATTTTTATCGATCTGGATAACTTCAAGCAGCTTAATGATACTCAAGGGCATCAGCAAGGAGATCAACTGTTAGTCGATTTTGCACTCTGTTTAACTAAACAATGTTCAGGCAATGGTCAAGCATACCGATTTGGTGGAGATGAGTTTGTTATCTTATATGACTCTCAAGATGCCCTAGCACTCATCACTACAATCAATAAATCGATGCACAAAACATTTTCACAAACAAAAGTGTCATTAAGTTATGGTGCAATATCTATCGATAATAGCCAAAGTGCCGATGATTATATTTTACTGGTTGATCAACTAATGTACAAAAACAAGCAACAAAGAAAGTCTATTAGAGGTGATGCACGCTCACCTCACCGTAAATAGGAGGAGAACTAAGGTACTAAACGTTTTAACAGCGGAATTTTCACCAATATCATCGTACAAAATAACGAAATAAACAGCACCACACTCGTAATGATAGGAATCGCTAGCCAGTTTGAGCCAAAGAAACTATAGAAACCATTATCTAACTCACGTACTGGAATTAACAATAGAGGATGCAATAGATAGATTCCTAAGCTGTATTTTGAGATAACCGATATCAATGTTCGGAATTTTCCTGTTATTTTCTCCGCATAGCTTTGCGCAACAACAAACAACATACCACCAATTATCATAGTATTAAGCGTTTTATAGCCCATGAAAAATGAGCTATATTGCCCAGACTTCACAGCTAGCTCCCAAGACCCAAAAAAATTAAGCAGTAACATAACAATGCCAGCGACTAACCAATATTTTAACTGTTCACTATTATCCCGGTTAAACAAGTACCAACCTAAAATAAGGTAACCGCTATATAAAACAAGGTTCTGTAGCAGAAAGCTCTCTACTTTAAACCACTTCATTAAGAACATCACCGCACAGATAACAATCACTAGCTTGGTTAATTCTGGTGTGAGTTTTTTAAGCACAGGAATCAAAAATGGAATCACAAAATAAAGCGGGATAAAATCATAAAAAAACCACAGGTGATACCAAGCGGGATCATTCGGTGAATTTTGAATTACTGCAAGGGTTTGTGTCGCCGACCATCCACCGCTAACAAATCCTGCCACTATTGCGTAGATAATTGTCCAACCAATAAATGGGATAGCAACTTTAGAAAGACGTTTGCTAAGATAGTGTTCACAATGAAAAGCACGCTCAGTTGAGAGCAGCAATGCACCACTTATCATCATAAACACAGGTACAGCCCAACGAGTCACACTATTAATGCCCATCGCAGCTAACCAGTCCAAGTCAGGAATTTCACCATACAAAAAACGAAAAGGGCCTAATACATGAATAGCAATGACCGCAATGGCAGCAATAAAACGTAAAAAGTCGATATAAAAAATAGAAGATTTTTGACTGGACATAATTTCACTTGTTATTAATTTGCATATAAAACAAAGAGTAAACATAAGCCCTAGTAAAAGCAATTTTGTTATCACATAACCAAAAAGGGTTGCAGTAAACAAAGCAACAATCCTATAAAATTAACACAGGCTTATTGGAAAATTATATTATGGATAATAAATTTACGTTAAAAATGCTCATTTGTGCCCTATTGCTTTTACTTTCATTACCAATATTTGCATCGCAAAACTTTGTTGCCTGGGATAAAAGTGACGATAACTGGTTACAACAAAGTTCAGAAAATTTTTCTGTCAGTTACTTACAAAAACACCAAAACAAAGCAATACAGGTACTTAGAATAGCTGAGCAAATACACCAGAAACTATTTCCCTTTTTTAAGATAAAGCCAGAAACACGCACCAAAATAATCCTGTTAGATGACCTTGATAGTTTAAAAGCCCATCAATCCACCCTAGAGTATGGTGAGATTCGGCTGGTCATGAGTCCGCCTACGAATATTGATATTGTTGAGTTAGAGGATGATTGGTTACGAATATTTTTAGCACATGAATATAGCTATATCTTGCAGATGCAATTAGCACAAGGTACATGGCGAGGCTTATTTATCTCTGCTGAATTTACACCTGCAATGTTACTTGAAGGGGTTGCAATCTATCTTGAAAAAAATAACCAGCTGAAAACGGATCGTTTATCGTCCAGTAGCTTTAATATGCAGATGCGTATGCAGGTACAAAGCGATCAGCTATTAGATTTACAGAAGGTTATTATCAAAAATCGTGAGTGGCCACTTACTTCAACATACCTTTATGGTGCGTATTTCATTGATTATTTAGCAAAAAAATATGGAGAAGAGAGACTGCTTGCATTCTTAACCGGTTATAGCCAAAACATATTTTCGTACATTTTTTTAAACGATGAAACCACCAAGGTATACGGCAAAGAGTTCTTGGTACTTTGGCAAGAGTTTAAACAATATTTACAAAATGAATTTAGTGAAGAGATAAGTATACTCAACGAACAAAAAGTAGATGGAAAATTCATATCTAGCTCTCCTTTTATACAGATAACGGCAAACCATGCAGATGGCCTTTTAACTAATAAAGTCACTGGTGAAGATAGGCACCAAATCCAGCAATACCACAACAATAAGTGGCAATCTGTCACCCCAACAGCTCAGCTACAAGACATGGATAGCCATGCGCAAGCGGGCCTAATTACAACCCGCAACATTAATTATGTCGATGGCCACCAACTCAATGATATTTTCCTCTATAAAGATAACCACTGGAAACGTGTAAGTGAACGGGGGCGCTTTCAACATGTTCGTTTTATGCCAAGTGGAAAACATATCATTGCAACACGTATTGTTTCAGGGCTAAGCGAGTTGTGGTTATTAGATTTAGATGATCATGCAATTAAGTTGTGGCAGGGCAAAGAGAACGTTATTTTAGGAGAGTTTGATATCGCGCCCTCAGGCGATTTTGTTGTTGCCTCTATTAAATACCCGCTCAGTGAATGGAAATTAGTTAAATTCGATTTAAATAGCAAACAGTGGAAAAACATTACCCAACAGAACGGTCATGAAAACTCGCCTGAATTTATGCAAGATGGCACACTTATCTACAGTGCAAACTACACTGGAGTCTCCAATATCTATCATATTGACCTAGCTAAGTCAGAGATACAGCAATGGACAAACGTAGTAGGCGGTGCTTTTCAACCAATTTGGCAGGAAGGCTTAGGTTTGGTTTTTCAAAGTTATGGTGAAAACAATTATATGACCCGTCATATTATTAACCCAACTTCTCTCGCTCGCTTTCCCCTCTCCAATCAGCAGCAAAACGAGAAAACCTTCATTAGCTATGATGATACGATTGAAATCTCAGAACCTGCCGCTTATAGCACTTGGAAAACAATCCAACCACACTCATGGTTGCCTGTCGCTTATGTTGATGAAGTACGCTCTTTACTCGGTTTAAATACCTATGGAGGAGATGCTTTAGGCCGTCATAACTATGAAGTCTATGCATTTTGGGATGCAAAAAATGCGCTTAGCTCTTACCTTTTTGAATACCGCTATGATAATCGTTGGAGGGTGGCCTACTTTCGTGATTATAAGTTTAAAAATGTAAATTTAGATCAATCACAGCCTCATTATCAGATAACCACTAATCAAACCTATATATTACAACGCAATCACCTGTTTACAGCTTGGCAGGACAAACTTAGTTTACACGCAGGTATATCGATGAGTTTTGACAGCTTACACTCTCGACCCGATTCCATACAAACACTGCCAGTAATTGATGGCGAAGCAACAGAGATAACAACAGGTCTTGCACTGACCTTTGATAATCAAGAGTATTACTTAAATGTCCCCTCTGTTGGATGGGGGCATTATTACGACTTTACCATTGAAGAAAATATTTTAGACAGTGACTTTAGTGGTCAAAAATACCAGACACAATGGCGTGCTACATGGGACCTTCCTGGCCGAGTTACAGTGTTGACACGTATTGCTGCGGGTTACTCCACCGATGATGCCAAACGCTATAGTCTTGGTGGTAATAATTTAAAAAATGAGATGAGCCTGTTTGACCGAAATAGCCAAGCAATTCGTGGTTATGATGATATCGCAATGCATGGTCATATTTATGCGACACAGCGCATTGAATTAAATGCTTGGTTGGGCCGCTTTGAACGAAACTGGGGGCTATTACCTATTGGTATGGGTGACATCGCTAGCACCCTATTTATGGATTCTGGGTCAGCATGGGACAAAGGTAATCGTTATGATCCAATCACCGGCATTGGTGCCCAAATACAGATAGAGTTCAAGTTAGGTTATAACTACTCACTGCCGATCAACTTGGGTTATGCCTACGGTACTGATGATGCATTAGGTAAAGGCTACCTTTACCTAAACTTTGGTAGTAATTATTAATATGAGGCTAATTGCTCAAGCATAATATTTTTTGCTTGTGGTTTAATAAAACTAGCGTTAATGCTGTTTTTCACTAGTTGCTTTGCATCGTTTTTATTAAGTGATAGCGCCTCGGCCAATGCAATAAAGTTTTCAGTCATATACCCACCAAAATAAGCGGGATCATCTGAATTAACGGTGACGCACACGCCGCGTTGTAACATATCTAAAATAGTATGCTCAGACATATTATTAAATACCTTAAGTTTGGTATTAGAAAGCGGACATACGGTCAACGGCAACTGTGTCTCGATAAGCTGTTGCATTAAAGCCTCATCACTAAATGCGTTTACACCATGGTCAACGCGAGATACTTTAAGATCATTTATCGCTGTATGAATAAACGCAGAAGGCCCCTCTTCACCTGCGTGTGCAACCGTTAATAAACCGAGTTCACGTGCTTTTTTAAATACACGGCTAAACTTTTCAGGTGGATTACCTTGCTCTGAACTATCCAAACCAACCGCTTTTAGCTTATCTAAATAAGGAATCGCTTGCTCAAGGGTATGAAAGGCACTCTCTTGTGATAGGTGGCGTAAAAAACACAAAATAAGCTCACTACTAATTCCAAGCTCTTTTTCTCCATCTCGCAAAGCACGGGTAATACCATTAATCACAGTTTCAAACGCGATGCCCCTATCGGTATGTGTTTGAGGATCAAAGAATGGCTCAACATGTATTACATTTTGCGCTTTACATTTAACCAGATACGCCCACGTTAAGTCGTAAAAGTCCTGTTCAATAATTAACACATTGGCCGCTTGATAATAGATATCCAAGAAGTCCTGTAGATTATCAAACTGATAAGCATCTTTTACTTCAGCAATTGTTTTAAAGGGAATCTCAACCTTATTACGCTCGGCTAATTCAAACATTAATTCAGGCTCTAAACTGCCCTCTAAATGCAGGTGTAACTCCACTTTTGGTAAACCGTTCAACCACTGCTCTGATATTTGTTTCATAAGCTACAACCCCTGTTCTTTATATTGTTGTTCTTTCTTTTGCTGTGATTTTAAGAGAGCAGTTTCCACATTTTTTGCTTTTTCTAATGCTTGTAACTGAGCTTTAGGAATAATTGCCTGTTCTGTTTTGTTATCTTCTGTACAAGCAAATATTAATAACAAGCTTAAAACTGAAAGTACTTTAATCATTATCGCCTCTATAAATGGTTGTTTTGTTTGAATATCTCTTTATATTAGATTCTCTGACATATCTATATTAGGTAGCAAAATGCTAAAACTTTATAAATACTTTGAAAATTTAGTGCCCGCATTAAATGATGCGGAGCCGACTCAGCCTCCCAATACTCTTGTCGCCTTCTGCCTGCATTACACTAAGGGGTACGGTAAGCCATTAATTTTAATGACTATACTCACTTCACTACTGGCTATTTTAGAAGTATCGCTATTTGGCTTTATGGGGCAGTTAGTTGATTGGTTAATCACTAAAAACCCTGAAACACTGCTACAAGATGAAGGGTTAACCCTTCTTGGTTACTCGTTAGTTGTGTTAATACTGATTCCTGTATTAACACTGTGGCACTCTTTGATTGTACATCAAGTTTTACTGGGTAATTACCCGATGTCGATCCGCTGGTTTGCACATAGGTACCTACTCAAACAAAGCATCTCTTTTTATCAAGATGATTTTGCCGGGCGAATTGCAACTAAGGTGATGCAAACTGCACTTGCTGTGCGTGAAACGGTAATGAAACTATTAAACGTGATGGTTTATGTACTTGTTTACTTTATTTCTATGGTGGTAATGGTCGCGCAAGCCGATTACCGTTTAGCAATTCCCATGCTTGTTTGGTTGGTGGTTTATATTGGCCTGCAATACTATTTTATTCCGCGCCTTAAAAAAGTCGCAACCGAGCAAGCTGATGCGCGCTCTACTATGACAGGACGCATTGTTGATAGTTATACCAATATCTCAACCGTTAAACTGTTTGCACATACGGACTCTGAATCAGCCTACGCAAAACAAGGCATGGCCGGATTTTTAGATACAGTATATAGACAGATGCGCCTTGCGACGGGCATCAATGTATCGGTGCAAATTTCCAACTACATCCTTGCTTTTGCTGTGACGGCATTAGCTATTGGACTATGGATGCAAAGTGCAGTGACAGTCGGTGCTATCGCTATTGCGATCAGTTTAGCACTGCGTTTAAATGGCATGTCACACTGGATTATGTGGGAACTAAGCGCCCTCTTTGAAAGTATCGGTACTGTTACCGATGGCATGAACACATTAGCTAAACCTAATGTTATTGAAGATGATAAAGATTCAAAACCTTTAAGCGTGGATAAAGGTGCAATTCACTTTGATAATATCAGTTTTCATTATGGTGAAAACAAAGGTGTGATTGATAACCTTGACCTGAACATCAAAGCGGGTGAAAAGGTTGGGTTAGTGGGTCGTTCTGGTGCGGGTAAATCAACACTTGTAAACCTACTGTTACGTTTTTATGATGTTGAACAGGGCAAAATTGTGATTGATGAGCAACAGATAAATCAAGTACAACAGGAGAGTCTGCGTTTACAAATAGGCATGGTGACACAGGATACCTCGCTATTGCACCGCTCTATTCGTGAAAACATCCTTTATGGTCGCCCTGATGCTAGCGAAGAGCAGATGATTGAAGCGTGTAAACAAGCTGAAGCACATGAGTTCATTCTTGGTTTAACCGACAACTCAGGTAACACAGGTTATGACGCACAGGTCGGTGAGCGGGGCGTGAAACTATCTGGTGGTCAACGTCAACGTATTGCTATCTCGCGTGTCTTACTTAAAGATGCGCCAATTCTTGTTTTAGATGAAGCAACATCAGCACTTGATAGTGAAGTAGAAGCTGCAATTCAAGAGAGTTTATATGAGTTGATGCAAGGTAAAACAGTGATTGCCATTGCTCACCGTTTATCAACTATTGCGGCAATGGATAGACTGATTGTATTGGATCAGGGTAAAATTCTTGAACAAGGCACACACCAAGAGTTGATTCAAGGAAAAGGCATTTACGCGCAACTATGGGAACACCAAACGGGTGGTTTCTTAGGCATCAATTAACTCTATTTTGTGAGGCTGTAAATTTTACTCTTCAGCCTCACTTCTCCCCACTATAAACCTCGGTTTTAATACCTAAAAGTCATCAAACCAGCCTAAACTCAGCGTACACTACGCATTGAGCTTTACCGTGACTGACTTACTATTAATAAGTTAACTAGCACCACACTTTTAGCCGTTTCAGCCTTCTAAAGCTCATCACTCGCGTTGTTACAACTGCACATAAAATAATAGCGAAGTAGTCAATATCACCCTAAACTCAAAGGGAGCATCTACAGAGAGTTCATTATGTTAAAACAACTTTTTCTATTACTGCTATTCACCTTCATCACTCCATTGAGCGCTTGTAATATTGATATCTATGCCAATGAAAAGATGAAACCCAAAGTCTACTTTGAAGACGGTCAAGCGAAAGGCATATTAATAGAGATGATGTTATATATCGGCAACGATATTGGTTGCCAATTTAACTTTAAATTTTCTACTTGGGCACGTGCCTATAGAAGCATGATTAATGGAAAGGGTGGTGTTATTGGTTTATCAAAAACCCAAAATAGAGAAAAAATCATCCATTATTCTGATGTGATGTATGTAGAAGATATATTGTTAGTCACCCATATTGACCACCCTTTTGAATATTCAAACATTAATGATTTAGCAGGAAAAACAGTTATTACATCACGTGGGGTTAATTTTAGTGATGAGTTTGATAATGCAGTTAAAAATAAGATTTTCACTTATGTTAATGACAATGGCGACATTGCTAAACGGCTTGAGCGAGTCGCTAAGAAGCGTGTAGATGTCGCAATCATCAGCCCAGGCACATTCTCATTTAATAATGCCTTTGTTATAAACCCAAAGCTGCTTGCCATTAAAGATCAGCTATACATCATCCCTACCGCATTTCGTCACGATCCAAACTATTTAGGATTTTCTAAAAAATTTGATCGCCAAGTTTTTCTAAAAAACTTTAATCGATCAATGAAAAAAGCAAAAGAGTTAGGTATTTTTAGTAATATTGAAGATAAGTATCACCACTTACAGCAGTGATGTTAACATTACTTTAAAGTGGAATATGAACGTCACTTTCACACGCAAACAGTTAGCCGTGCTGATGATCAGTGCTCCCCGTAAAAGCGCTGATGATTAATTCGCTGGGGTTATAATCATCTTCATTACCAGCAATGTAACGCAGATGCTCCCAAACTAGTGTATATGCTAAATAGAAACGTTTAACACGCTTCGAACGGATCTGCTTATCATTGATTAGTTGGCTACCCGCATAACCTTGTAAGTTTTCAATAATATTAACAAAACGTAACCAGCGTTTACATTGTGTCTGGTTATCAATGCTATCCCCCACCGCTAAATAAAAAGCTTCTAACGCTGACCAAAAACGGGGATCCGTTTCACTATTATTACTCTTTCTTGCCAGTTTAATTGCCTGCGTAAAAGTAACAGCTGTTAAGCCTTCATGCTGAAGGTAATCTTGTAATTGCTGTTTAATAAAGTCAACCCCCTGTTGCAATAGTAAGTGCTCACAAAGATTGCTCTCATCATTGACGGTTTGTTGTATAAATGTGTTAAATGTATCGCTCATCATTATTCCTCATCTTTAATTGTATTACGCAGTGTAAACTATTTAAGCTGTAAATTTTCCCCAACTAACTGCTCAATCCACTGTTCAGCTTCAGGCCATTCGCCAAATCCAGCTTCAGTATGAAAGTGAGAAGCACCTTTTACCATAATCAACTCACAGCCCCACTCCTTACCCATCTTCTCGCTACGGGCAGCACTGCTATGTTCGTCGTTATCACTATAAATCAGCTTTGTAGCAAATGGTAACGCACCGCTAGGTAGTGGTCGTTGCACGTGAATTGCGTTAATTGCAGTATTGCTATCAATATCTGCTGGCGCAACTAATAAAGCCCCTTTCACCTTGCCACTATCACAAACGCTTGCCCACTGAGCTATCGCAACAGCGCCACAACTATGCCCCACTAGAACAATATCCCCATCAATTGTTGATATCGTTTCTTCAATTCCTTGTATCCACTCTTCACGGTCAGGCCTTAACCAATCTTGTTGTTTTACACGTTTAAAATTAGCAAATTTGCTCTCTAACAAAGTTTGCCAATGTGCAGGTCCTGCATTGGTATAACCAGGTACATTTACGATAGTGATAGCCATAATGGTGATTAATCCTTATTGATAATAACAAATACAAGTCCGCTACCTTCATCATCAAGGTAGTTTTTAAATATATCACGTTCAGAGTTATTTAATACGGGCTAACAGCAAGCTGTTGAGGACAAGCCTGGTTAATGCATCGTGATTTCAGATACTCAGTAGCACAGGAAAAAGTGTGTAATACATCACTGAATATTAAATTAAATCGAATAGCTAACTAAGATTTTTATCGTTGTGATTTATTGGAAAATCAGGCAGAGCAACAACAAATAACATATACCTCTTTAGACATACTAACATCTTGAACTAGACGTCTAGATACCCTACTATCTGCATGTAAATAGAAGAAGCTCCCATCTTCTTTGACTAATTGCTTAAAACCCAAAAATATTTTCAGGATATCCAATGATAACCATAACCAATGTTAACAAAGTCTTTTATCAAGGCGATAAGGAGATCAATGCGCTCTCCGAGATTAACCTCAATATTAAACAGGGCAGTATCTTTGGTGTAATTGGCTCATCAGGTGCCGGTAAAAGTACCTTGATCCGCTGTGTCAATTTATTAGAGCGGCCAACGAGTGGCCAAGTAATTGTTGATGGCACCGACTTAACCACACTTTCAAAGCAGGACTTAACCCAAGCTCGCCGTAAAATAGGCATGATATTTCAACACTTTAACTTGTTGTCATCACGTACGGTATTTCACAATGTTGCTCTGCCATTAGAGTTAGCAGGCTTAAATAAAAAAGATCTTAAAAAGAAAGTTGAGAGTTTATTAGCACTGGTTGGTTTGGCTGACAAACGTGATACCTATCCGGCTAATTTGAGTGGCGGTCAAAAACAACGTGTTGCTATTGCACGTGCCCTAGCCTCAGATCCTAAAGTCTTACTGTGTGATGAAGCCACCAGCGCATTAGACCCTGCAACCACACAATCAATCTTAGAGTTATTACGTAAAATTAATAAAGAGTTAAATCTGACTATTTTATTAATTACCCATGAGATGGCAGTTGTAAAAGGTATTTGTGAAGAAGTTGCTATTATCGGTGACGGTAAGTTAGTTGAAAACGGTAAAGTCGGTGATATTTTTGCCCACCCTAAAACCGCCCTAGCGCGTGATTTTATTCGTTCAACGCTCGACCTATCAATTCCAGCTGACTACCAAGCACGCTTACAAGCAACTCAAGTTGAAAACAGCTTCCCGCTCATTCGCTTGGAATTTACCGGCGCATCGGTTGACGCACCACTTATCAGCCACGTAGCACGTGAATTTAACATTGATATCAGTATTCTAAGTTCAAACATGGATTATGTAGGTGGTGTAAAATTCGGCCTGATGTTGGCTGAGTTCTTTGGGCCAAGTGATGCTGCACAGCAAGCAATTCAATATTTAAAAGACAATAAAGTCGAATTAGAGGTACTTGGTTATGTCGCTTAATGCAATCACGCTTTGGTGGTCTGAAAATACACGTTTAATCGAGCTCCTATGGGACTCGTTAGGGCAAACACTAGCAATGGTATTTGGCTCTGGTTTAATCGGCTTCGCCGTGGGTATTCCACTGGGCGTATTGTTACACCTAAGCAAGAAAAATGGTTTATTGGAAAACCTCGCGCTAAATAAAACCCTAGGTATCGTGGTTAATATCGGCCGTTCTGTGCCTTTCATTATTTTACTCGTTGCACTTATTCCGGTAACACGTTTTATTGTTGGTACCTCTATCGGTACGGCGGCTGCGATTGTTCCCTTAACCATTGGCGCAATCCCATTTATTGCGCGTTTAGTAGAAGGTGCATTATTAGAAGTACCCTCGGGGTTAGTGGAGGCAGCGCAAGCAATGGGTGCAAAACCAATTCAAATTATTAGCAAAGTACTCTTACCTGAGGCACTACCGGGCATTATTAACGCAGTAACCATTACATTGGTGACATTAGTCGGTTACTCCGCAATGGCCGGCACGGTTGGTGGTGGTGGTTTAGGTGATGTGGGCATTCGTTATGGTTATCAGCGCTTTGACGGCACAGTGATGATGATCACCGTAGTTATCTTAGTTTTGTTAGTACAAATTATTCAATCTGTTGGTGATCACCTGGTAAAACGTGTTGATCATCGTTAATTATTCACTCTTATTTATTTAATTTTACATTTTAAAAGGAAAGTTCATGAACGTTAACATTAAAAAAGCCTTAACAATTTTAGGTCTAGCTTCAACGGTTGCACTATTTGGCTGTGGTGAAGAAAAGGCAGCACCTGCTGTTAAAAGTAATACCGTAACAATCGGTGTTATCGCTGGCGCTGAAGCACAAGTTGCCGAAGTCGCTGCAAAAGTGGCTAAAGAGCAATTTGGTTTAGAAGTGAAATTAGTCACATTCTCTGATTACATCACACCAAATGCAGCTTTAGACGAAGGCTCTATCGATGCAAATGCATTCCAGCATAAACCTTACCTGGACCAACAAGTTAAAGATCGTGGTTATAAATTTACCATTGCAGGTAATACTTTGGTTTACCCAATTGCCGGTTACTCAAGCAAAATAAAATCATTAGATGAGCTTAAAGATGGCGATCAAATCGCTGTACCAAGCGATCCAACCAACCTTGGCCGTTCTTTAATTTTGTTAGAACAACAGGGGTTATTAACACTTAAAGAAGGTGTTGGCCTTGAAGCAACGGTGTTAGATATTGTTAGTAGCGACAAAAACCTGAAAATCATTGAGTTGGAAGCAGCACAACTACCACGCTCCCTAGACGATGTAAGCCTAGCAATCATCAACACAACTTACGCAAGTTCAATCAACCTAACACCAGATCAAGATGGTCTTTTTGTTGAAAACAAAGAATCACCTTACGTGAACATTATTGTTGCACGCACAGAGAATGTACAAGCTGAAAACGTACAAAACTTTGTAAAAGCCTATCAATCAGATGAAGTTTACCAAGCCGCATTTGAAATATTCAAAGGCGGTATTGTTAAAGGTTGGTAATCACCAATATTAATCCCTTATGAAAGGGTGTTAAGCATTGCTTAGTACCCTTTTCCCACCTCATCTTAAGCCATGTTCACACCCTACTAATTTAATTTTCTCCGGTGTTCCCCTTCAAAAAAAATCGCAAACTAAAACACAATGGAGAGTTTCAAATTGAAAAGACTGCATGTAATGAAACAATTTAAGGGTTAAAACTAAAATTCGACAATGGCAACAAAGAATAGTACAACAGCATTACCGTTGTAAACTGAGTATTTTTGAATACAAGATGAGGGAGTTAACCGATGCAGAATGGGTATTAATAATAGAAAGGGCCTAAATTTCTTTAGACCCTTTTAAAGGAATAGTGTGTACTCTTGTAAATAGAAAACGATTTACTTATTCAGCAAGATACGACAGCAATTTATCTTAACGATAATAAGCTTCAACAGTGCCTTTTTTAGTCACCATAAGTGGGTTTCCACGACGATCTAACGCTTTGTGTGCTGGAATTTTTACCCAACCTTCACTGATGCAGTATTCTTCAACATCGTTACGCTCTTTGCCATTAAAACGAATACCAATATCGTGTTCAAAAATTTCAGCCACATGGTGCGGGCTACGAGGATTAGCCGAAAAGCGATCAGGTAAAGCTGGTTGTGTTGTAGTGTCGTTCATGGTCGTGACCTGTAATAAATAAATTATTCGCCATTATATGCAATATCACCAAGGCGCTCAAGCATTGTCGCGATAAGCTTGACCTTAAAAGCCATCATGGTCGCTATTATTTAAAGGCAAATGAGCAACAACAATGATAACAAACAAGTCATTTACTTTTATTGAAATGACAGAAAGCACCAAAAACAACATGAATTTACTTTAAATTGACTGCAAGTCACTATGATTTAGTCTATAGATTAAACATTACTTGTCATTACCTGTTAGGGTTCCTCCAAATCTTTGTTTGCCTCACAAGTAAGGTGTACTTTAGTGCAAATGCATTTTATAACTCGCTATAAACAAAGGAGTATTTATGTTCAAAAGTTCTCTTATTTCAACAGCGTTAATCGCATCATTAGTTGCATGTACAGCAGTTAAAGACACGCAAACAACTACAAATAAAATTGCTGAGAACTTAGATATTGATTATACAGTGTTAACTAATAGCGCCGCTAATGAAGGCGTTGATTGTAAGAAACTACAGGCTGAATGGGCTGCATGTAATTCAATTATTATGACATTAACAAATACTGGAGATTCTATCACCGCCAAGGATTGGTCAATCTATTTTCACAGCGTGCGTTTAATTTTAGAAACTAACAATGATCAATTTAAAGTTACTCGTATCACAGGTGACTTGCACAAACTTGAAGCAACAGAAAAGTTTGACGGTTTTGCAAAAGATGAAACCGTTGTTATTCCTATGATAGGTGAGTATTGGCAACTATTCGAAACAGATTTTTTCCCAAGAGCATTTGTTACTGCGCCAGGTGAAGAGCCTCGCAATATTGCCTCTTTAGACACAGAAGAGACAAGTGAATATGTTAAAGGCTTACAAGGTGAATTATTAAAACGTCACGCTGGTGATAATAATGTATTTGCTAATGCAGCGACACGTTTTGCTAAAAATGCAGATTTACAGCAAGTAGCCGTCAAAAATGCAATCATTCCCACTCCACACAATACTATGTTTTTAAAAGGTGAGGCTGATTTGTCCGGTGGTATTAACATACTAAGCAAAGGGTTAGATTCAGGGCAACTAGCGGCTATCAAAGCACGTGCATCACGATTAAACTTAGATACTGAAGGCGATTACCCAGTAGAGATATATATTAAGAACAAAATCTTTGATATAGATATAGACTCAGTACCAGGACAGTACGAATTAATCATAAGTGAAAAAAAAGCAGTTATTCGTGCTTTTGATCAGGCAGGTGCATTTTATGCGATGCAATCAATCTTCTCCTTAGTGAATTTAGATAATCACATCATCCCCGCATTAAAAATAATAGATACACCGCGTTTTCAATACCGTGGTGTGATGATTGATGTAGCACGTAATTTCCATTCTAAAAGTGCAATTATTGCAACACTTGAACAGATGGCATCTTATAAACTAAACAAACTACACCTTCACTTAAGTGATGATGAAGGTTGGAGAATAGAGATCCCAGGCCTTCCTGAGCTTACAGAGGTAGGTAGTAATCGCTGTTTTGATGAAAGTGAAACTCGCTGTCTTTTGCCACAGTTAGGCTCAGGGGCAAACAGTGATAATTTTGGCTCAGGTTTCTTTAGCAGACAAGATTACATTGAAATTTTGACCTATGCTAAAGCACGCAATATTGAAGTCATTCCTGAACTAGATATGCCAGCACATGCTCGTGCAGCTGTAATGTCTATGGAAGCACGCTACAAGCGTTTACAAGCTGAAGGTGATTTGCAAGCGGCTAACCAGTATCGCTTGATGGACCCAGCAGATAAGTCAAATGTTACAACAGTACAGTTTTATAATAAACAAAGCTTTATCAACCCATGTATGGAATCCTCTGAACGTTTTGTAGCTAAAGTGATCAGCGAGGTTGCTGCAATGCATAACCAAGCAGGTACACCATTATCAACTTGGCATTTTGGAGGTGATGAAGCGAGAAACATTAAACTTCACGCGGGCTTTCAAGATATCAATGAACAAAACAAAATTGCTTTTAAAGGTGATTTAGACCTTTCTAAGCAAGATCACCCATTTGAAAAGTCGCCATTGTGTAAAGCAGTTATTGATAGTAAAGCAGTAGCTGATTACGAACACTTACCTAGTTTCTTTGCTGAAAAAGTATCCGAAATAGTTGCTGAAAATAATATTCCAACATTCCAAGCTTGGCAAGATGGCTTGAAATATTCTCAAGATGCCTCTGCATTTAAAACAGAAAACACACGAGTCAACTTCTGGGATGTACTGTTTTGGGGTGGGATTACATCAGCATACGAATGGTCTGCTAAAGGCTATGACGTGATCATCTCTAACCCTGATTACGTCTATTTGGATATGCCATACGAAGTCGATGCAAAAGAGCGTGGGTATTACTGGGCAACACGTGCAACAGATACACGTAAAATGTTTACTTTTGCACCGGAAAATCTACCTCAAAATGCAGAAACCTCGGTAGATCGTGATGGTAATGGTTTTGAAGGCAAAGGCACAATGGAAGTGATTAAACCTTTTTATGGTTTATCTGCACAACTTTGGTCTGAAACAGTGCGTACTGATGAACAATATGAATACATGGTATTTCCACGTGTTTTAGCGGCCGCTGAACGTGCTTGGCATGAAGCAAGATGGGAAAATGACTATAAAGTCGATAAACCTTACTCATTAAAATCAATTTACGTTAATGACAAACAGTTACATGCTGACTTCCAACGTTTTGCGAATGTCATAGGTCAACGCGAGTTAGCTAAGTTAGAGAAAGCGGGCATTAATTACCGCCTGCCCGTACCCGGTGCAATCATTGAAAATGGCGTTTTACATATGAACGTGCAATTCCCTGGTGTGGCGTTACAGTATTCAACAGATGCGGGAGAAACTTGGAATGATTATGCACATAACAATAAACCGACAGTAACGGGTAACGTGACAATTCGTAGCGTCTCAGCAAGTAGCAAACGATTCAGTCGTGAAACATTCGTTAAGCAGTGACCTGACAGTAAAAATAACCAAGCCGATTTTCACATCGGCTTGGTTATTTTCAATCTAACTACTTATTATTTTCAGCCTAGCTTTTACTACTCAGCAACGGCCATTTCAGCCATTTTTTTGATACTAGCAAAAGACTCAGTACCAGCAATAAACAAACCATTATGACAAAACATTGCATCATCGAGTCCTGTTGCCTGTTGTAGCTCTTGACCGTTTAAACCAGCCCAAGCTTTTGGTAATGATTTTCTATCTTCAAATGAACCAAGCTCAGCTGGTACCGTTTGAATTCTCCAGTGCCCGCCCTGAGATGGGTAAACCACATACAACGCTTTTTCTGATGTGCTATGTACGGTTCTTTTCCAAGGCGTGTATTTTTCTAACACAATAATTCTTTCGTCTTCAGCATCTTCTATCGCTTTAGCTACAATTGCTTTTGCACTAAGACCGCCATTTGCAGAAGCCATAAAGCGCGAGATAATGCGTGATGCAAAATCTACAGCTTCATTAAAAGAAGCATCAAAATCGCCCTCTTCCTGCCAAGTTGGGTTAAACATGGAGATAGTATGGCTAAGGCTAATGCCTTCTGAAACACCTTTAACATAACCACAATCGATCGCATCAATAACCGATACTAAACCAGCATCAACAGAGTTTGCTAACTCTTGGTTACCCGCACAGATTTGTAAGCCATAATGCTTCCAAATCAAACCAAACGATGAATAGGGTATGCCATCTTCACGCTCACCAGCACCACCACGTTGATGATGATCAAAGCGACCTTTCTGTGCATCGTACTCACCACCAACATCAAGCACAATATCAGCGTTAGCAATAGTCTCAGCATCACGTGTACGTATTAGATTAAAGCTAGGGAAGACAGATTTAAGGGCTGCGATACTGAAAACATCATCGGCATGAAAATTACCATCGTGGGTTACTATCGTTTTATCATTCATCTTTATTATCATTTTAGGTAGAGATAAGAGAGTATCGCGTGTTAAACGTGACTATGTTAGAAAATTTTGTAACTAAATTTGTAGAGCGGATTCTATATTAAGCAGACAAACAACAACAGCTGATTTTTAGCCGTTGCTAGACTGAGGCTAAGCATCATTTTCTGTCACTCAAAAATAGTACCAAAGTTATCGAATAGACGCTTGGTAACGTTGCATAAGTACTTTGTAACTGGTTAGATTAAAAAAGGGTTCATCCATGACAAAAGACAGTGCCGCCAGCCTATCCGATGCTGGCGGGTGGCGTTGTGTAAAACTTGCCCACGCACTGGTATCAGGGTTTTCACTGGCAATATTTTGCAATACAGCAATATATGCAAAGGGATCATAACCAGCACGCGCATTGATCACCACAGCCATTAAGTCAGCTTGCAACTCATCTTCTTTGGCTAAGCCATTACTATAAATTGATTCTATTGCGCCACTAAGTTGTTTCGCTAATACAACGTTACCCTCACTATCGCTTTGATCATTACGATTTTGATTATATTGATATGCAGCAATACTAAGATCAGAAAAAAGATCCAACTTGGTCTCCTTTTGCAACGCATTTAAATAGTGGCGTTTTAATACATGGGCAATTTCGTGGCTCAACACCCCCGCTAACTCGGCTTCACTATTTAGCCTCAATAATGTGCCTGCGGTAATAAATATGTAACCACCAGGGGCTGCAAACGCATTAAAGCTTCGGTCATCTAACACAATAAAATGCCAACTAAGCTCAGGCCGTTCACTGTTTTGCACTAACCATTGTCCCACACTGTTTACGTATTCTTGTATCGTTTCATTATGTAAAATACGGCTGTCAGTAAGCAATGTCTGCGCCACGCTAAAACCAAACTCCGTCTCTTGTTGGTCAGTTTTATCGCCAAGATTTGCTATTTTTCCGGCAGTATCTGTCAATATATTAAGATCAATCACACCTAAGTCAGTGCTTTTACAACTTAATAAAGTGAGTAGCAAAGCGATAATAACCGTTAAACGATAGTTGCTTTTTTTATTATTTTGAAAGGAATTCATATATGCTCCACTTACTGCTCTGTTAAGTAGGGAATGACTTGTTGCTCAAGCCCAGCTGATTGTGCAAACTGCTTAGCTTGCTTTGCGCTGACAACAAATTTATCTATCTCATTAATAGCATTAGCATCACCTTGGCCCTTTTCCAGCTCATCTTCAGAAAGCCCTCTTACCCCAGTTGCAACCGTTGTTCCCGTCGTGCCTTGAGTAATTAAAGAAAAACTACTTTTAGGGGCCGTATTAACGTTATAACGTAACCACAGCATTTTTAACCAGCCTTGTAGTTGAGGGGATGTTTCAACTTGATACCAACCACCTTTGCGTTTAATAATCGTGACAGAGGTATCGGGTTTAAGCACTTTGATTGACTCGCTTTTAATAGAAGGGGCGCTTTTGAGCTTAACGTTATTGATAGTGTTTGCTTGCTGGGCAAATAGCGGTGAGTAACAAAACAGAAAACTACTAAAAATGAAAATCAGATATTTCACGGTCCTTTCTCCTTGGTATATAGAGAGTCACACCTTCTTCTCGACCTTTTAATTTATAGTTACCTAATTCAGTAAAGTCAAAGTCATCTGCACATCCATTTTTAGTGGCCTCTGAGACCAAAATGAAACAACGATTTTTAGTCACTCCTTCAATGCGACTCGCCACATTAACCGTGTCACCTATCACCGTATAATCATAACGTTGCTCACCACCAATCGCGCCAACAACGGCCTCTCCTGTATGTATGCCAATACCAATATTAAAATCGGGTAACTTTTGCTCTTCACGAAACAGTTCAAGTGCTTCAATCATCTTTAACGCAGCTTCAATAGCCATTTTTTCTTGTTGGCTACTTTCAATTGGCGCTCCCCAAAATGCCATAATTGCATCACCAATAAACTTATCCAGCGTACCCTGCTGTTTAAAAATCTCCCCCACCTGCATCGAGAAGTACTTATCCAGCAACATAACAATCTGCAATGCATTGCATTTTTCAGAGAGCGTTGTAAAGTCACGAATATCAGAAAATAGAACCGTGACTTTACAGCTCTTAGCCTGTAAAGCTTGCTTGGTTTGACCAGAATCCACTAGTTGCCGAACTACATTGGGATCCATGAAACGGCCAAATATATCAATCGCATAACTATATTCGCGTTGCCGTTTTAAAAACTGCAATACTAAAACAGATAAAAAATAGAGCGTTAAAATAAGTAGCAAACTATTAACGGGCACTAACCACTGCAAAGAAACTAAGTAATAACTGGTTACATAAACAAATAATGCAAAACAGCTAAAACCTAAAGCGACAGGTAAAATACGAGTCGCTTTAATAAGCCCAATAGTCAATAACATAAGAGAGCAAAGTGTTATAAAGCACAGTAGTTGCTTACTGATACGTGAATAATAATGACCATCTAATAGGTTATTCAAGGCTGTGGCTAAGATATAGGGGCCAGGGTACACCTCACTGATTGGTGTATTTTTAATGTCGTGCAACCCCGCAGCAGTCGCACCAATAATAATGATTTTATCGTGAAATATTTGCTCACTAATAAAAGGTCGCTCTTCACTGAGTGCTTGGTATACCGCAGCGTAACTATAGGTTGAATAAGGGTATAAACTATCAGCCTCAGTTGCCCCATACCAGTCAAGTATAATTTCAGAGTCTGTTGGGATAGTTGCATTAAAATGCCGCGCCACTTTTGTTGGCAATGAGTCAATGGCCCACTCTCCAATTTGATGCTCAATCTCATAAACTCGACCAACGCCGTCATTATCCGCTTGAAAATTAATGGTGCCTAAGCGCCATGCTGCGCTAGGAATAAAACTAGGAAGAAGTAGGTTTGCTCGAATAGTTTTTGAGTTATTTACCGGGGGATTGGTTTTTCTTAACCCTAGACTTTTGGGGTAATCAGATAACTTGTTAAACAAATAAGTATTATCTGAATTAAGGTGCAATATCGGTAAGAAAATATTATTAGCCGTTGCAACAACCTCTGCAAGGTAATTGTCTGCATCAGGTCGGTAGATGTCAGGCTCTGAAAATAGAATATCAAATATAATTGCTTTTGCTTGTTGTTGCAGTATCTGCTCTAACAGTTCAGCGTGAACCGAACGAGGCCAAGGCCAGCGACCAACAATACCTTGCATCGATTGTATACTGGTATCATCAATGTCGATGACAATAATATCTGCACTCGCTTGATGTGTTTGGCTCCATTGTTTGGTAGCAAAATCGAGCCAGATATTATCAACATTACTGAGTGGCTTGAACAATACATTAAGGGTTATCAGTAGAGAAAACAGTATAAACAAAATTACGATAGCAGATTGTTTGTAACAAAACGCTTTCACTTGCTTAGCGCAATACATAGTTAGTTCTGATCAAGCAGGTCAAAATCACAAACATGATGGTGAAAATTACCACACTCATTACCATCTTTTTTGTACTGCTTATCTTTTATCACTAAATAGGCTTTAGCATCGATAAACAGTTTCACTAAGTCCCCATTTAACTGCTCTTTTTCGGCCTCACTATTCAAGATTTTAAAAGCCACTTCATTAGGTAACGCTTTTTTGTAGGGTCTGTCAGAAGCGGTAAGCGCATCATAAATATCACACACTGTCATAATTTGTGAAGCAAGCGGAATTTGCTGACTGGTTAGACCTCTCGGGTACCCGCTACCATCTCTTTTTTCATGGTGTGCACCCGCTATACTTGGAATCTCTTGCAACTCATTTGTCCAAGGGATCTGTTTTAAAAATGTTTCAGTATGTATCACATGTGAGCGAATCTCATCCATCTCCTCTAGTGTTAGGCTGCCCTTAGGAATAGATAATGCGAGAAGCTCCTCTCTATTAATCAAGGGGGTAAGTATTCCACTGTCATTAACAGCTTGATAAGCATGGATCTGTTGCAAATTTTCAGAGATAGACTCAGGCAGAATACTCGGTTCATTAGCTTGTAAAATATCTAACCAGAACTGCTCTAATTGCGCTATCTGTAGCTGGATATCCTGTTGTTGTTTAAGCATTGATTGTGGGTTTAAATCTGCTTTTTCATTAAACAGCTTAAGCTCAACCTCTGCACGCTGACGGAGCAGGGTTTGTTGCGTTAGGCGAATACGATATTTAATAATATCTAATTGATGCTCTGTTAGCTTTTTTGCTTTGGTTAACACAGACTCTTTAACCCCTACTTTGCCAAAATCATGCAATAGCGCAGCATATTTGAGTTGGCGTAGGTCTTTTTTACTAAGTAGCTGTTGCTGATATTGTATAAGCCCTGAATTAGGTAGGCTATTTGCCAATGCAATGGAAAGGTCGGCAACACGAAATGAGTGACCGCTAGTGGTAGGATCACGCTGCTCAATCGCAGTTACCGAGGCTTGTACAAACCCTTCAAAGAGACGATGTATGCTTTCAATCAAACGTCTGTTTTCAATGGCAATCGCAGATTGACTCGCCAATGCACGTAATAATGGGCAAATAGATTTATCAAAGGGGATAACATTCTCTTTGGTCACAGAATGAGAGTTCAGGCAAACTCCAGCTTGTTTGGTATGGTTAATAAACTGCAATACACCGATGATATCTCCTAAGTGGTTACATATTGGCAGCGCTAATAACGACTGGCAGCGATAACCTGTAGCGTGGTCAAAAATAGGGTTGAATTGATAGGCTGTGTCTTGCATATCATAAACATCTTCAATATTTAGTTCGTTGCCATGGGTTGCAACATAACCAGAGATACTGCTATCACTCAGCGCAAAGCATTGCTCCTCAAAGTCAAAATCGATCGATGCGTTTTGAGTTAACTTAAGGATCAGGTGACTGTTTTTTTTATCTTCATTATCAAGTAGAAACAGCGATGCAGCATCACAACAGGCTAACTTCCTACCTTCATCTAAAATCCTATTTAATAAAGCGGTTAGATTCTTTTCGGCAGAAAGTGCAATACCTATCTCAGTGAGCCTAGTTAAGCTATTAGACTTGCGGCTTAGCAATTGCTTTAATTCTTGTTGCTGTAGCTGTTGAATATGTAATAACAGCGCAGTTTCAATATGCTTAAGCGTGATCCTTTTGTTAAAACCTGTTGGCACGTAAAGGTCTGCTTCTACTTCAAGATGCTGTTCAGCAATAACAATTACAAACTGCTCATTGCGCCACTGTTCAACGGTTGATATAGATAACTTCTCAAGTAATTGCTGATCTAATATAAGCACAGTAGGTGATAATTTTAATATCTGTGACTCACTATTTACCTCAATACAAGACAGTTTTCGCTCATTTAGTTCTTTTTGCAAACCAGTGTTTGAAAAAGCCGGGCCATGCCCAATCACTAGTTTCTGAAGTAAATGCTTATCATTAGTTAACGTCATAATTACTCCCATCTGCACGTTTTTAGAATAGTTCAGTTTTGGCAAATAGGCAGGCAATAAGCAAAGTGATGGTAGGTGTAAGTATCAGAAATTTTTCAAGCGTAAACCTATTTTTGGATATGGGTAAAAATACCATCCCAGTTAGGCTCAAACACTTTGCCCTGCTTAGCGAGCAAACGATCGTGATAAACTTGATAATAGGTGGGAGGCTCAGGCAAGGTTTTTAATTGTGTTAATAAGGCCAAGGCATCTTGCCAAGCTTGCTGTTTGTAAAGCTGTAATATTGTGTCAAAACGGCTAACTTGCTCTTTCTGTTTATCACTGCAAGTGCTTAAAAGGCCAATAGGCTGGTAGATAGTTAACCCTTTTTTCCTGCCCTTAACCCTCACCGTATCTATCTCTTGAAATAGAATACCCTTACACTGCAACATAGTTGCCTGACTCACCAAAATTGCAACGCCATAATACTTAGTAAGCCCCTCTAATCGTGACGATACATTCACACCATCACCAATCACAGTATAATTTAACCTGGTTGCAGAGCCGACATTACCGGCAATAACTTTTGCGCTATTAATACCAATACCCAAACCAATTTTAGGTGCATTTTTATCTAATAACTCTTTATTAATAAGCACTAACTCTTGTTGCATCGCGAGTGCTGCAAGTACCGTATTTTGAGCTTGTAACTCATCATCGACCGGCACACCAAATAACGCCATCACCGCATCACCAATATATTTATCGATAACTCCATGGTGAATATCTATGATTTTACTGAGTCGCGTTAGCAGCTGGTTTAATAGTGTGATCATCTCTTTGGCATTATGTGTTTCACATAAACCGGTAAAGTTTCGGATATCACTAAATAGAATAGTGACCTGTCGCTCCTCCCCGCCAAGCTCTACCCCCTTGTTAAGCAACTGTTCTGCAATTGCGGGTGAAACAACTTTACCTAATAAACTACGTACCTTTGCGCGTTCAGCTAACCCTTTAGCCATTTTATTAAAGCGCCGTGCAAGCTGTCCAAGCTCATCCTTTTGATTTACCTGAATACTGAAATCATAGTGCCCTTGCTCTATTTTTTGAGCGCCATTTGCCAATACTGTAACTGGCTCTGTTATCTTTCGAGCAATAAAATCCCCTCCAACCACCAGCAGTATTAATGCGATTAAAAAACCGAGGGCGACAATGAAGTGTAGCTGTTGATAAGGAGCTAACGCTTGGGCTAATGAACGTTGAAGCAAAGCAATAAAGTACTGATTTTTTTCATTCCTAATAGGCAGGGCAATAGATAGGTAGGTTTGTTCCGCTAATGCAAGGTCAAAGTTTTCACTATAACGCCATGACTTTCTAACAGTTAAGAGTTGTTCAGATAAGTTGCGTTTCTCTATGCTAAGTGTTGATGCTAATTGACGCCATTGGTAGTTATCTTGTGTTTCCTCTTTACTGCCAAACAAAATTGAAACATCAGATTTAGTGGTTTTTTGCAGGTTCAACGCAAACTCATCGGTCAGTAAAAAACCCATCACAATCCAGTGGCTCGGCTCCGGTGAAAAGAGAGGAACAGCAACCAATAAGTAGGGGTGTTTATCAATAAAAGCGATAGAATCAGCCTCTCCAAACTCACTGTTGCTAGCTTGTTCAATGAGGTGTGGCAGATAAAAAGGTTTATCGGTTAACTGTGGATGGCTGGTATCAGCAATAATATTACCCTGCATAGAGAGCAGTAACATCACATTCGCATCAACACGATCTTGGTAGCTGATAAGTGTTGATAATACCGTTTTGTGCTCATTGGTATTTGCGACTGGTTTAAAGGCATAATCCGATGACAATGCCCTTACCTTAGCCAGCAAACTATCACGATGCTGTGCTAAGGATTTAAAAAACACATCCGCAGTAACTTGCAAAGCCTGATCAATATTTTCTCTAGCTGTTGCGATATTGGCATCACGAATAACAATAAACAAAGATAGCTGAATAGGGACAAAAATCACCATTATAAAAGCAATAATTCGAGTACGGAAATGGGTAAACCTAAACAGCTTTTTAATGGCTCCTCTCCCGTTATCGCTTTAGATAAATGGTTGTCTAATAACTTCTGCGTTTAACACCTTTGGGTGAGCGCCATGCCTTAAACTGTTTTTTTTGCGCGACGGTAAACACTAATTCTTGATCTGCCTCGCCAACCTCTATCTGTTGCATATTTAACAACTCACTCTGTTTTGCTTTAGGGTGCCAAACAACCACTTCGTAAGAGCCTTTTGTTAAATTAGTGAGTACCGCTTGACCTGCTTTATTTGAGATAGCGAATTTATTAGTATCAACCACATAAACATAAGCCTTCATCCAATCATGAATATTACACGCCATGGCAACCACGCCACTATTATCAAACACCACAGGTGATGATGGGTTACCGCTGTAAAGTGGTAACTCAAACTGCATCGATTTTGAAAACGAATAGACCTGATGGCGAATTTCATCATTATTGGGAAAGTTAATCGCACTGCCCCGCTGTACAACGGTGACATAAGGAATGAACTCTTTATCTACTTGGTCAATCACCACAGAGTGATCTGTTACTTTAGGCAGAATTTCATTGATATAAACAACGGCAAACTCAACAGGATTTTGTTGTTCATCAAGCACACGAATAGTAATATGTTGCGCACTAACTGACCAAGACAGAGTTAGGAAAAAACAAAGCAGACACCGGGTTACAAACAAAGAGATGTTCATCTTATTCTCCTTAATAACGGTAGTTTAGGCTGAGTGAATAGGAGGTGCTTTGATAGTCCAAAACATCGGCCCTACCTTGATAGTGCTCTGCAAGTAGATTAATCGCAGAATGATTATTGAGACTATAACTTAACAGAGCAGAATAGATGTTAGCGCCACCTTCCAGTTTATAAACACACCCACCAAATACGTCATCTTGGGTGATGGCTTTTACCCTTTCAACTTCAATGACCTTAGCAACATTATCCTTGCTACAGGCTGAATGAAAATCCCCCTGACGACGTGCATAACTCGCTGATAATAACCAATCTTGGCTTATCATATAATCTGCAAAGACAGAAATATGAGCAAAGCTTTGATCAAAAACGTCACTGGATAATTCAGGGTTAATGACCGGCCCAGCTTCACCCTCTGTCAAAGTGAAATCAAAGCTGGCAGCAAACGAAAACTGCTCATCTAGGTGTTTACCGACTTCAAGCCTGGTAAAAAGAATATTTCTTGAATAAACATGCCAATCAACCTCTTTTTGACGATAATCAACATTAAACTGTAAGTAGGGTTGAAAAAAACCCAAGCCAAACTTATGCCTTAGGCCAATATTTCCCCCAAGCTGCACGTTATCGAGCAGATCAAACGCTTGAAATTTTTCAACATCAATTTCAAGCGCGATGCTCATTCGCGTAAAGCCATTAAATTGATAAAAACGCCCGGCAACACCAGTCAATGCGAGGCGTTGATCATTTTGGCTATCATTGCTAAAAGCAGACAGGTTAAGATTATCAATAGCGGCATAAGATAGCTGCGCGTCAGCTATCCATTCAACCCACTCCCCCTGTGAGGCAGCGACAGGGCCAGATAAAACCAGTGAGCTGAAAATCGAGATGAGGACTTTTTTCATAAATGCACCTACTCAAAGCTAAATTAACTTTCAAACAAGCGAAAACAGTTACTAAAAAAGTATAGGGCAGAAACTTAATATTTATACCAATGGAATTTAGAAAGTGATCTAGTATTACGCAGGAAAAATTTGAACTACCAAGGCGTGAGGTGCAGAAGTTAGTTATTCTCCCTTCAAAACTCACAACACTGGTAGGGTAAATTTTAACAAGCAAGACGGATCACCTTTTTAATTCTTTTGGTATTATTATCGTTAAAGCAGTAAAACTTGTTAGGTTTACTCTTCAAGCTCAACATAAGCTTTTAATGAACTCAATAACTGTGGCCAAACCAACTCATCCATCACTTGTTGCATCTGTTTGCTTGGCAAGTTAGTTTGCAAAACGCTTAGCTCTGTACTTTCATTAATTTTCTTTAATTCATAACAAATGGTTAAATAATTTTCCGGAATATTGCTTGTACCGTGGTTGTCGCTCCAGTAGCGATATTGGTATTTTTTATTCACTTCAAGTAGTTCAATAACGCCAAAATCAGTGAAGGGTTGTGCATTAATTTCACCTTTATAGAGTACTGGCTCACCGACCAACCAGTCTGAAACTACCTGTTTAAGTGGAAAAAATTGAATAATTTTTTCTGAATCGGTTAATGCTTGATAAATTGTATTTTGCGTAGCGTTAATAACAATCTTTTTTTCAATCGTTAACATCTTATTTCCCTATTTAAAATGATATCTATCTGTTTATTCATCTGGGTATACCAATGACCAATCTTCACGTAGTTTATCCATTACTTTTAATACCGATAACGTTTGTTGATGTGGTACTAATGGACTCTCTAATAAACCTTGTCGTAGACATTCATTAACGTGTTTAGCTTCAATAAAGTAGGCATTTTCAGCTTGCTTATCATTGATTGTATTGACCACTTCTCCACGATGACTTTTAAGGATGATTTGCAGGCCAGACCAACTAAAATCAACCAGTTCTGCAATCAACTTACTGCCATAAATAGTGGCAGTACATGGCAAGTAATTCACCACAGAAGAGCTACAAGTTACCAGAGTGCCCGATTCATAGGACATGCTAATGGTGGATTGCTGATCAACCCCGGTGGCCGCTTTAGTTACTTGGCTCACCACTGAGATAGGAGACTGCTTCATCATTAGTTGTGCAAAGGTAAGCGGGTATATGCCTACATCTAATAGCGCGCCACCAGCAAGTGCAGGGTTAAAAACACGGCTGTTCATATCCGGCTCAGCATTAAACCCCATGCCCACTTGTATGCTTCTTATCTCACCGAGATCTCCATCGCTAATAAGCTGTTGTACCTTTTGTATTGCGGGTAATAATGGTGTGATCATCGCTTCCATTAAAAACAATTTTTTCTGCAAAGCAAGCTCAATTAACTGTGTAGATTGTTGTGCATTTAAGGTCATCGGTTTTTCGCAAAGCACCGCTTTTCCAGACTGTAAACAGGATAATGCTTGCTCAAAATGTAATTGATGAGGTGTGGCGATATATACGATATCGGCCAAACAGTGTTGAATAAGATCTTCTGCGCTCACATAAACCTGTTCGATATTAAACTGTTGAGCAAAAGATTGCGCTGATTGTTGACGGTTTGCTGCTACCCCCACCACACAGGTAAAAGGTTGCTTAATTAACTCTGCAACAAACTGTTTAGCAATGTTACCCGCACCAATAACGGCCCATTTAATCTGTTTCATAACTGACTCCCTGTTTTAATTAACATAAGTGTAATGATTTTAGCTATTACTTGTAGTATCAAAGTAATATAAACTGTTGTAACAATAAGTTACAGCAGTTAAAAAGGGAGTTTTTATGGTGGCGTTAGCACGCTTTTTACCGACATTTATTCAAGCCAGTGAAACACTTAATTTTTCACAAACCGCACGAAATATGGGCATCACGCCAGCCGCTGTCAGTAAAAACATAAAGTCCTTAGAAACTGAATTAGGTTTGCGTTTATTTCACCGTACAACCCATGCTCTTTCTCTAACCAGTGATGGTCTGCATTTTTTTCAACAGGTGCACCCACTTGTACAACAGTTAGACCAGTTGCTCGTCACAACCCATAGTTTACAACAGGTGCCCAATGGTACGTTGAAAGTGAGTATGCCCTATGAATTTGGGCGCTTATATCTACTGCCACTTATTAAAGGTTTTAAAAACACATACCCAGAGATAAACCTCGACTTACGTTTTGAAGATAGGTTGGTCAATTTAGTGGATGATAGTATCGATATTGCGATTGGTAATTTGCAGACTCAAGATAGCCAAATTATTGCGCGGCAATTATGCCCACTTGACTTAGTGGTGGTCGCAAGCCCCGCCTTCATAAAGCAATATGGCGCCCCTAAACATCCCAAAGCATTAAATGAGTATAAATGTATCAGCTACCGTAGCCCAACCACTGAGCGCAATGTGGCATGGCCATTTAAACTTGCGAATGGTGATAGGATCAGCATCAAGTGTGAAGCGAATATCTCAGTCACTAATATCGAATTATGTGCACAACTCGCATTACAAGATTTAGGCATCACTATGATAAGCAGTAGTTTAGTGACCCCCTATTTACAATCAGGACAGCTACAAAGGGTGTTAGAAACGTATCAAATCGAGTCTTCGCCCATCATGCTTTATTACGCTTCAAAAGATAACCAACCGGCAAAAGTGCGTCTATTTATTGATTACCTTATTCAACATTTTTCATTCGCTTAATCAACATTCGCGCTTTAAGAGTATCGCAGTCTCTTGTTGCAAAGCGCTAAACTTCTGTTGCATAAAGGCAATAAACAGCTGATCTTTTTTAGCCAGATATTCACGGCTTTGATAGACCATGTATAACTGCGTTGTTGTTGGCCAATACGCTTTTAAAACAGGTGTTAATGTTTCGTCAGCAGTCAAGGTTTTTATAATGGGTAGATACCCAATACCTAAACCTGCAAAAGTCGCTTTAATCACTAAATCATTATCTTCCACACAAAAGCTCGCCTGAGCGGTATATTTCAAGTCTTGACCTTGATGATGCAATAACCAAGGGATGTTATGCCCCCCTGCATTCACACCGATGAGTGGAAAAGAGCTCAAACCATCAAGACAGTTAGGTTTATCTTTTGCTGAGAAGAGTGAAGAGTGAGCAAATAAACCGTAATCAATATCAATCACTTTTTGTGCAATGAGACTTGAATCATTTAATGGACCTTGGCGAAAAGCAAAATCAATACGCTCTTGTTGGAGATCTAAATAGCGGTTGCCAATCACCAACTGAATATCGATATCAGGCTGTGCCTGTTTAAACTCAATCAACCAATCTGCAAGTGGCCAATTAACAAAACCTTGCGGGGCAGTGATCTTAATTTTCCCCTTAGCTAAGTTGTTATTACTTGAAGCAATAGCTGTAATTCTGTCACTGCTATCCTGTAGCTGTTCCGCCTCTAACCAGATAGCTTTGCCCTGCTCTGTTAGTTGAATAGCACGGGTAGTTCGATGTAATAAACGAACATTCAAACTTTTTTCGAGTACCTGTATCTTTCTGCTAACGGTTGAAACGGGCATATTTAACTGCCTAGCCGCTTCTGCAAAACTACCTAAACGTGCAACATGATAAAAAATAATTAATGTACTGATATCCATCGCTAGCCTGCCATTATTCAATATATGGGATAATCATTCCCGATAACCACCTCTACTGCAATAAATTACTTTCATTTATGCTGTGTACTCAGACTTAAAGGAGAGAAACAATGAAAAATATCGCAGTCGTGGGTGCTAGTGGCATGTTAGGTAAACCCGTTGTAAAGGCATTATTAGCAGCAGGTTTTACAGTCACCGTCATTGGTCGAGAGCTAAGCAGATTAAAAGCGATGTTCACTGAAGGTAATGTAATTCATCAACAAGCTGATGTATTGGACGTTAATAGTTTAAAAAGTGCATTGAGTCATGTAGATGCCGTACATATTAACCTCGCCGGTTATACCCCTGAAAGTTGTTATGAGAATCAAGTACAAGGGACGCGAAATATTTTGTCTGTTGCAAAAGCACTCCCCATAAAGCGCATCACTTACCTCTCGGGCACCACCAGCATTCAAGAAAATAGCTGGCACTATGATACCGATGCCAAGTTACAAGCTGAACAGTTAATCAAGCAGAGTAACAAAGACTACCTTATTTTTTGTCCGAGTTGGTTTATGGAATCGATGCCTTTGTTTGTTAACAATGGTCGCGCTACGGTTTTTGGTAAAACTACGCAACCAATCCGTTGGATAGCAGCAAGTGATTATGCAAAAATGGTGGCATCAAGTTACCAACAAACAAAAACAGTCAATCAACGCTTATACCTTCATGGGCCACAGGCCATAGATATGTATACGGCATTACAAGCCTACTGTGAGAATAATAGCGCGATTAAACTAGGTAGAATGCCCTATTGGTTTGGGAGTTTACTTGCCCAAATAACTAAAGATGCAGTGATAAAAGATGCAGTTGCATTGCTTAAATATTACGAAACGGTAGGGGAGCAAGGCGATCCAACACTTGCAGATAACAGTTTTGGTAAGCCACAAATAACCATAGAACAATGGTTAAAATAAGGTAAATGGGGTAGCTAACTACCCCAAAACTTTTAAATCTTTAACAATTACCCGACCAAATATCGGCGTTAATTTGTTCATCGTTATTGCGTTTTTTCTTGCCACTACCTGCGGATTTTGCCACCGGTTTAGCGCCCGAAAAATTAGCTTCACTATAGGCTTCTGCCACTTCAAAACCAGCGACCTGTTCACGTTCAAGACGCAATTTGTTTTTCTTCTCAATCACTTTAAAGTGATGATAATCATCATGGTCAATTAACGACAACGCTAAGCCGACTTCACCAGCACGGCCACTTCGGCCAATACGATGCATGTAATCTGAAGGACTTCTTGGTAGGTCAAAGTTAATCACCACAGGTAATTTTTCGATATCTAAACCACGGGCAGCAATATCCGTAGCAATTAAAACTTGAATCTCGCCCGC
>Ga0105356_10000766_pt1 | contig 31310 bp, 34 predicted proteins | sample GOMGulsemesocosm_3_FD_83502 | JGI IMG/M metagenome (GOLD analysis project Ga0105356, IMG submission 83502) | Methane-oxidizing microbial communities from mesocosms in the Gulf of Mexico - GOM9D Gulf of Mexico | ecosystem: Environmental > Aquatic > Marine > Cold seeps | place: Gulf of Mexico...
ACTAATGGATCTGGTGCTTTTGGTGCAAGTTTAAACTTAAAAACACTTAATCCATCGACTGATGGTTATGCTACAACAACAAATGCTGTTGGTAGTTTTGGAACTAGAAAGCATAATATTAGTATTGGTTCTGGAATTAAAAATAATTTTTATGCTGAAGCTAGATTATCTAATATACAAAGTGATGGATATATTGATAGAGCTAGAGCAGACTTAAATAGTTATTATACAGAGGCTGGTTTTGTTAATGAAAAAACATCCATAAAAGCTATTGTTTTTGGAGGAAAAGAAGAGACTTACCAATCTTGGTACGGAACACCGGAAGCAGTTGTTAATAACGATTTAGAAGGTATTCAAGCTTTTATTGATAGAAATTATCCAAGTGATGCTGAAGCTGAAAATTTATTAAACTCAGGTAGAACATATAACTTTTATACTTACGATAACGAGATTGATAGTTACCAACAAACGCATTACCAATTACATGCATCACATCAATTTAACTCAATGTTTTCGGCTAATATTTCTGGAAACTTTACAAGAGGTAAAGGTTATTATGAGCAATATAAAGATGATGAAGAGTTAGGTGACTATTTTCCAAATAATGCAAATGCTTCAGATGAAGGTGATGTTATTAGAAGACGTTGGTTAGATAACAATTTTACAGCAATAGTATATTCACTTAATTACCAAAAAGACAACTTAAATTTGTATTTAGGTGGAGGTTATAATTCTTATAAAGGGGATCATTTTGGTGAAGTTATTTGGGATTCGTTTGAAACACCAATACCTGTAAGAAGCAATTACTATTTTAGTTATGGCGATAAGCAAGATTTTAATACGTACTTAAAAGCAGAGTACAATATCAATTCAAATTTATTTGCATTACTAGATTTGCAATACAGAACCGTGGATTATGAGTCTGTTGGAACTAGCTCGGATTTATTAGATATTAACGTTAAAAAAACATATAACTTTTTTAATCCTAAAATGGGATTAACCTATAGGATTAACAACTATAGTAATGTTTATGGGTCTTATGCTGTTGGTAATAGAGAGCCTAATCGTGACGATTTAACTAAAAATCCAATCACGCCTGTATCAGAACAATTACACGATTTTGAGTTTGGTTATAAATTACAAAATTCTAACTTTTACCTAAACGCTAACTTATACTATATGGATTATAAAGATCAATTAGTATTAACAGGAGATTTAGACGATGTTGGTGACCCAATTAGACAAAACGTTGCTGATAGTTACAGAGCAGGTATCGAGATACAAACAGGATATAAATTATCTGATCAATTTAGGATAGATGCCAACGCAACATTTAGCCAAAACAAAATTAAAGCGTTTGATTATATTGTTTATGACACACAGTACGATCCTAATACATATGATACAGTATCTTATGAGGCTGTTGTAACAACCTATGAAGATACAGACATATCATTTTCTCCAAATGTAATATTTGGTAGTACATTAACCTACTCGCCAATTAAAAATGCTAACATCGCTTTATTATCTAAGTATGTTGGTCAACAATATTTGGACAATACATCAAGTGACAGTAAAAGTATGGATGGCTATTTTGTAAATAACCTAAATCTGTCTTACCGTATCAAACCAACATGGATTAAAGAGGTTGCTTTTAATGTGTTAGTTAACAATGTGTTTAATAATAAATACGTGTCTAACGGTTATACGTATAGCTATTTTTACAGACCAGAAAACTCTAATGATGCACCAATCACAGAAAATTTTTATTATCCACAAGCAACCACTAACTTTTTAGCAGGTGTAACCTTAAAATTTTAATCAATAATTTTTATAACAACCCTTTAAAAGCATCTCTAAATTAGAGGTGCTTTTTTAGTTGCTATACACTCTAATTACATTACCATTTGTTTCAACAAAGTAAGGTTTTAAGCTATATTGTCCAGTAGTACCATCAAAAGGAACTCCTCCACCAGCAATGCTATAGCTATTCCCATCTTCACAATTACAAGTGGCAATGGTACCTTCAACATTTAAAATGGAGCAACCAGAAGGGACGTGGTTTGGATCTGTAATTTCAAATGCATAATAAGTATTACCAGTGTTGTAAATTACAATACCATTATAACCAAAACCATTAATAACAATACTGCCACCAGGAAACTGTAAATCATTATATTGTGGTAATGTTGTGTTTATTGAGTCAAAAGTGTCAAAATTAATATCAGGTATAAAATTATTGTTATTATCACCATCATCATTTTTTTGACAAGAGGTTACTAAAACAAAGCAGCATATTAATGTAGTTATAGACCTTAACATATAAATTTATTAATTTTTTAGGATTGCAATTTACAACAATTACAATGTTGAGTTAAATATTTTGTATATTTGTAAGACTAAATCTCGTGTCGACGAGATTTTTGTGTTTAACGCTAAATTGTTTTAGCGTCCTTTTATTTAAACGATAAAAATATGAGTAAAGTATCTTATTATACAGCAGAAGGATTAAAAAAGTTGCGTGACGAACTTAAGCAGCTTAAAGATGTAGAGCGTGTTAAAGCCTCTAAAGCTATAGCAGAAGCTAGAGATAAAGGTGATTTAAGTGAAAATGCCGAGTATGATGCAGCCAAAGAAGCGCAAGGTATGCTAGAAATGCGTATAGCAAAACTAGAAGATCAAATGGCTGGAGCACGTGTTATTGACGAGTCACAAATGGACACCTCAAAAATATTAGTTTTATCTAAAGTAAAAATCAAAAATCAAACCAATGGTATGGAGATGAACTATACTTTAGTAGCAGATGGTGAAGCTGATTTAGCCTCAGGTAAAATATCTGTAAACAGTCCAATTGGTAAAGGATTATTAGGTAAATCTGTTGGTGATGTTGCCGAAATACAAGTGCCAAGTGGCATAATTAAGTTTGATATTGTCGAAATTAGTAGATAATATTTAATTTTAATTATAACGCTAAAGCGGAAATATATAAAAATGTAAATTTTTTGAAGATTCCTGTTTATTCTGAAACAAATTTCAGGTTAGCAGGAATCTTTTTTTATCTTTAGTTTTTAAACCGAAACAAATATGTCATCCATTTTTACAAAAATAGTTAACGGAGAAATTCCGTGTTATAAAGTAGCCGAAACTGAAGATTTTTTAGCCTTCCTAGACGTTAATCCAAATGCTAAAGGGCATACCTTATGTATTCCTAAAAAGGAAGTAAACAAGATTTTTGATTTAGATGAAGTAACATACACTGCCTTAATGCTCTTTTCTAGAAAAGTAGCAATAGCTTTAGAAAAAACAGTACCATGTAAACGTGTAGGAGTAAGTGTAATCGGTTTAGAAGTACCACACGTACATGTACATTTAATACCATTAAATACAATGGAAGATGCAAGGTTTATTAATAAAGTAGCTTTGCAAAAAGAAGATTTTGAAGCTTTAGCAAAAGCAATTGCTGCTAATTTATAATTGGTAAACTATAACGCTTAGTATTGCAGCTATTAAGATGGTAACTGCACCAATTAAAATCCAAAATAGACTTTTATATTTTTTAGATGATTTTTTTGGTTGGAAAGCTTTCATTTGGTAGTCATAAACGCGCTCAATGTCGTCTGTCCAACGTGCAGGATAAATAGTTGTATTGCAAACAGTACAATGCATTTCAGTGTTCACCTCTTGTGTAATACTTTTATAAAAAGCAGTCTCAATAAAACGTTGTTTAAAGGTTAATTGTAAGCCTTTAGTACTAAAGCACTCTGGACAATTATTGTTTAAATCAACGGTATTTATTGTAAGTAATCTATCAGACATTTATATTGTTTTTAGGCTAATCTGCATAGTGGTACCTTTACCTTTTTCAGAGTTTAAAACTTTTATACGACCATTATGGAAGTCCTCTACAATTCGTTTTGCCAATGATAAGCCAAGTCCCCAACCACGTTTTTTAGTTGTATAACCAGGCTCAAAGATAGTATTAAATTCGTTTTTACTTATTCCTTTTCCTGTATCTGTAACAGTTATTTTTACACGTTGTTCTAACTGTGTGATACTGACCTGTAAATCACCTTTTCCCTTCATGGCATCAATTGCATTTTTTACTAAGTTTTCAATTGTCCAACCATATAATTGGGTGTTTAAATTAACATATATAGGATGTTCTGGTAATTTAATGTCAAAATTTATAAGTCTAGATGATCTAGTTTTTAAATAATCATAAGCCTCCTTAGTTTCGGAAACTATATCTACTTTTTCTAATGTTGGAAGCGACCCTATTTTACTAAATCGCTCTGTAATAGTTTGTAAGCGACTAATGTCTTTTTCAATTTCTTTTATATATTCAGGATTGGTGTTTTCGCCTTTTAAAATTTCGGTCCAACCAATTAATGACGACAACGGAGTCCCGATTTGATGTGCAGTTTCTTTAGCCATCCCTGACCATAATTTATTTTGAGTAGCAATTTTAGAACTGCGATAAAAAAAGTAAACCACAGCTCCAAATAAGACAATAATCAATAATAGTGCTAATGGATAATATTTTAGTTTATTTAAAAGCGGAGAGTTTCCGTAGTACAGCGTTCCAATAGCTTCATCGCTATTAGTTTTATTATTAAAATAAGATAATGCAATCGGATTATTTTCTTTTTCAAACTGTAATTTGCTTTTTCTTAAAAAAGCATCTACATTTTTAATTCCTAAGGTGTCAAGATTATTAAAGCTACTAATTTCTCCTTTAGGAGATACTAAAATCATTGGTGTGGTTGAGGTAGAGTCTGTAATTATAAAGGTTGTGACATTGTTTACTTCGCCATCCAAACCGTTTTTAAAACTATTTAAAAAATCACTTTGTGCATAAGACCACGTTTGCATTTTTCTGCGTTCTTCGGCTTTAAACTTCTGAAAAAACACATAGGTATTCCATAGTATTAAAGATATAATAGCAAATGAAGCAACAATAATTATCCAGCGGATTAGCTGACGATGTTTTGTAAAAAACATGATTGTAAGTTTTTGGTGTTAATATAATGCAATTCTGTTAATAATATTGTGGAGGTTGGTTACTAATTGCCTTTTAGTTGACTGACAGATTGTGTATTTTTGTAGTAAATAAAACACGACTATGTTATCTTTTACTCCACAAGAATTTTCTACTGCTAAACTACATAGCTATTTGCTTAGTGCTGTGGCTCCTAGACCAATTGCTTTTGCTAGTACAATAGATGCAGATGGAAAACCTAACTTATCACCTTTTAGCTTTTTTAACGTATTTAGTGCTAATCCACCAATATTAATCTTTTCGCCAGCAAGACGCGTTAGAGATAATACTATTAAGCATACTTTGGTTAATGCAGAAGCCACTAAAGAGGTTGTTATTAATGTTGTTAATTATGATATTGTACAACAAATGTCTTTAAGTAGTACAGAATATCCAGAAGGTGTAAACGAATTTGAAAAAGCTGGTCTTACCATGTTAAAATCAGATGTGGTAAAACCATTTAGGGTTGCAGAAAGTCCTGTGCAAATGGAGTGTAAAGTCAATCAAATTGTACACCTTGGTGAAAACGCAGGAGCAGGTAATTTAATTATTTGTGAAGTTGTTAAAATGCATGTGTCAGAGGATGTTTTAGATGAAAATGGTGCAATTGACCAAAATAAACTAGATTTAGTATCTAGAGCAGGAGGTAGTTATTATAGTAGAGCAAAATCTGGATTTTTTGAAATTCCAAAACCCTTATCAACCCTTGGTATTGGTGTTGATGCTTTGCCAAAAGCTATCAGAGAAAGCGCTATTTTAACAGGTAATGATTTAGGTCTTTTAGGAAATGTTGAAAACTTACCTGAGGAAAATAGCATTCAGGCTTTTAAAAACCAACATAATTTAAGTTCTTTGTCGACTGAGCAAAAACATAAAAAGGCAAAAGACTTTTTAAGTTATAGTGATGTAGAAAGCGCTTGGAAAGTGTTGTTATCGTAAAGCTACGATATTTAATTAGACGAATATTTAATAATTATATAGAAAATGGAAGTACAAGGTAAAGTGAAGCTAATAGGAGAAACGCAAAGTTTTGGTAGCAACGGATTTAGAAAAAGAGAATTAGTAGTAACTACTGAAGAGCAGTATCCTCAACATATTTTAGTAGAGTTTGTTCAAGATAAATGTGATTTATTAAACAACTATCAAGTAGGGCAAGATGTTAAAGTAAATATCAATTTACGTGGTAGAGAGTGGGTTAACCCTCAAGGTGAAACTAAATATTTTAACTCTATCCAAGGTTGGAGAATTGAAGGAGTACAAGCAGGAGCAGCACCTCAAGGGATGCCAGAAGTGCCACCAGCTCAAGCTTTTGAGCCAGCTAGTAATGTAAAAGATGAAGATCACGACGATTTACCATTTTAGGTAATAATCAGTCTTATATACAGTAATTTTGTACTGTGTAAAATATTTAAACCTCATGACTTTTGTTTTGAGGTTTTTTTTATAAAAAAAAGCCTTGTGGTTAAACAAGACTTTTTAGATTAGTGGGTTTCAGTTTGTCTTTAAGTTATAAATTTTAAAAACATTATTAAACTAATTATCAATATAAAGACTACATAAATATCTAAAAAATAATTTTAAATTCGTACAAATCCCTGATATTTAACGTTATAAATTTAAATCATACTGCTTTTTTGTAGTTTTTTTTAAGTCAATGTCATTTTTAATCTCTAAATTAAATTGTTGTAAATGGAATTTTTAAATAGTGATAATGCGTTTCCAGATGTTACTAAAGCATCAGAGGATGGTCTTTTGGCTATTGGAGGAGATTTAAGTGCAAACCGATTGTTAACTGCGTATCAAAAAGGCATTTTTCCTTGGTTTGAAGATGACAATACAATTTTATGGTGGTCTCCAGATCCAAGATTTGTACTATTCCCAAAAGATTTAAAAGTGTCTAAAAGTATGAAGCAAGTCATACGTAATACAGACTTTGTTGTGACAGTTAATAAAGATTTTAATGCTGTAATAGCTGCATGTTCAGCTGCAAAGCGACCTGGTCAAGATGATACTTGGATTACTAATGGTATGATTGAAGCCTATACTAACTTACATCAATTAGGTTATGCCAAATCTATTGAGGTGTGGTTAGATAATACCCTTGTTGGTGGATTATATGGTGTGGATTTGGGTAATGGAGTCTTTTGTGGAGAAAGTATGTTTACTAAAGTTAGTAATGCTAGTAAAGTAGGATTTATAAGTTTTATTCAAAATACCAATTATAAGCTTATAGATTGCCAAGTATACACTAATCATTTAGAAAGTTTAGGTGCGATTGATATTTCTAGAGATCAGTTTTTAAAGTATTTAACTTAAACCTCGTTGTATCTAAAACAATCTACTTCATGGTCATTTACCATGCCTACAGCTTGCATAAAAGCATACATAACGGTTGATCCTACAAACTTAAATCCTCGTTTTTTTAAATCTTTGCTTAAGGCATCACTTACAGGAGTATTTGCTGGAGCATTTTTGTAATACGCTACTTTGTTTTTTATAGGAGTATTGTTTACAAAAGCCCATAAATAAGTGCTAAAACTCCCAAATTCTTTTTGGATGTCCATAAATAATTGCGCATTAGTAATAGTGGCATTTACTTTTAATTTATTTCTAATAATGCCAGCATTTTGTAATAATTCAGATTTTTTGTCTTCATTATAATTAGCTATTTTCTTGTAATCAAATTGATCAAATGCATCAAAAAAATTGTTTCGTTTACGTAAAATTGTAATCCAACTAAGGCCAGCTTGAAAGGTTTCTAGAATTAAAAACTCAAAAAGTGTAGCGTCATCATATACAGGTTTTCCCCACTCTTTATCATGGTAAGCTTCATATAAATCATCTCCAACGCACCAACCGCATTTATGTTTTTTCATTTTGTTTCGTTTTTCGATATTCCTTTATGCTAATTAGTAAGTATATAAGGACTATTACATGTCTTAAATCAAACAAGAATAGGTTTTTAAATATATGATAATTTGGAATTAAATTTAAACTTTTACAAGCCAATAAACTAAAATAACCAACAAATAAAATAGGTTTAAAGGTTCTTAAAGTTAACATTGTAAGGAAATTTTAATATTGTCTACTAATGTAACAACAGTAACTTATAAATCATAATAGTTGCTGTATTTTTGTACTATGGAAACACTTAAAAACACAATTATCAAACAAATTATACAAGAAGGATTAGATAATAGCATGAGCTATGTTGAGTATAGAGAATTAGTTATGACTAAAGTCGAAAATAACTCCAATACAGGTCATGAAGTTACTGAGGCTTTGGCAAATTATACTATGCTTAACAACAAGCGCATGAAGCGTTGGGATAAAACAATTAAGATAGGAGAAGGTGTTGCTGATGCTATAAAACATAAAAAGTTTAACCAAACTTGGATTGTCATTACAGAGAGTTGGTGTGGTGATGCTGCACACGTGATACCTGTAATTAATAAAATTGCTGAATTAAATCAAGGTATTAACTTTAGAGTTGTACTAAGAGATGACAATGAAGCGTTAATGGATCAATTTTTAACCAATGGATCTAGATCTATAGCTAAGCTAATTATTTTAGATACCACAACTAAAGATGTTATTGCAACTTATGGTCCCAGACCAAGTACTGCAACGTTGTTGGTAAATGATTATAAAGCAAAGTATGGTATTTTAACACCAGAGTTTAAAGAAGAATTACAACAATGGTATAATAAGGATAAAGGACAAACGGTCATTGCTGATTTAGTCTCTCTAATTAGCTAAATTATCCATGTATTCTCTTTTTTACTAAAAGAGAATACATTTATTTACCTTTAAATTCAAAGGTGATAGAGCCTAATTGTTTTGCTTTTTCAGAGGTATTAAACTTAGCCTCTTTTGCATATTGTAAAGCGTGTTCTTGTAGGCATACATTGTTAGAGGTGGATGCGTTATTTATGTAAGCATTAATAACATGACCATTACTATTTACAGTTATGTTAACCACAATTTTACCTTGAGCGTCGCATAAGTAGACGGGAATTGGTAGGGATAGGTCAATACGTCCTTTTAATGAATAGTAAATAGAACTGTTAGTGTTTGCAACATGACTTTGTTTTACGCTTTTATTTTGAGAGCGTTTATTAAGTATTTCATTAACACTATTAAAGCTTGTTAATGTCTTTTCAGAGATTGCAGAATGACCATTATTTGCTTCAGAAGATTCATCGCTTTCGACCTTATTTTTATAGGTTTCTAATTTTGGATTGGTATAATCTTCAGGAGGAGCTATTGGTTTGTAGGCTTGAGCGTAATGTTTATAATTTTCAGTGGTATTAAAGGCCTTATTAGTTGCTTTGGTAGTGTTTTTAGTTGGTGTTAATTCTGTTTCATTTTCAATAACATCTTCAACTTTTTCAATAGCATATAAAGTCTCGGTAACCGTTGTATTTGTTTTAAAAATAGTCACATTCAATACAGATAGTATCAGTGTACCTGAAATTAATAATGTTATAGCTAACGCTTTATGAGAATTTTTAAAAGACATGTATTACAAACGATTAATAACTAATAGTTAGTGTTGTATATACGTTTGCAAAGTATAAAAAGACGTGTTTTAATCCTTTTTTGGGAGGTTTTTAATAAAATCGTCAATAGAAAGTCCATTTTTAACATCAAATTCACCAATTTTAGTGCGACGTAATACAGACAAATGACCACCAGAGTGTAATGCTTTTCCAAAATCATTAGCTAAAGATCGTATATAAGTACCTTTGCTACAAACAACCCTAAAGTCAATATTTAATCCATCAATTTTTGTGATTTCAAATTCTTGAATAGTGATTTTTCTAGATTTAATGTCAACCGTTTCACCAGCTCTAGCATATTCGTAAAGACGTTTTCCCTCTTTTTTCAATGCAGAAAATATTGGAGGATATTGATCAATCTCTCCTATAAACTGTGTTGTGGTTTGGTGTATTAAATCTTCGGTAATGTGACTAGTTTCAAAAGTTTTATCAATTTCGGTTTCTAAATCGTAAGAAGGTGTTGTGCTTCCTAAAACAATAGTACCAGTATATTCTTTAATTTGACCTTGAAAAGCGTCTATCTGCTTGGTCATTTTACCAGTACATATAACTAATAAACCTGTTGCCAAAGGGTCTAAAGTCCCAGCATGACCAACTTTAATTTTTTTAATGCCAAAGGCTTGACGGATTTCCCAACGTAATTTATTGACCACCTGAAAAGACGTCCATTGTAATGGTTTGTCAATAAGTAAAACCTGTCCTGCTAAATAGTCTTCTTTAGTCATTTACTTAGTTTAAAATTGCAAATGATATTGCGATTATACCAACAATAGCACAGTAAATAGCAAAATATGAGAGCTTACTTTTTTTAACCAAGCTAATCATCCATGTGCAAGCAAATAATCCTGCGACAAAAGCAGCTATAAATCCAGCAGATAAGGCAGTAATATTTTGACTATCAAAATTTAAATCACCTCCTAAAATGTCTTTTGCTATTTTACCAAAAATTAAAGGCACAACCATTAAAAATGAAAATCTTGCAGCTTTAGTTTTGTCATTACCTAATAATACTGAAGTAGATATAGTCGCTCCACTTCTAGATATACCAGGCAACATAGCAATTGCTTGAGATACACCTATTATAAGTGCGTCTTTAAAGGATACGTTTTTGTTTGTGTTTTTTGCTTTATCTGCAAAAAATAAAAGAACAGCTGTAACTAGTAACATACAACCTACTAATAGGATATTGCCACCAAAAAGTTGCTCTAATTGTTCTTCAAAAAACAAACCAACAAATGCAGCAGGTAGCATAGAGATTGCAATTTTTGTTACAAATTTGGTGTCGTCATTCCATTTAAAGGATAAAAATCCTTTTATAATCTCTAAAATATCTTTTCTAAAAATAACAATGGTACTTAAAGCAGTAGCAAAGTGAAGGACAACAGTAAATAGTAAACTTTCTTCAGGAATACTTTTATCGCCTAAAATGGCTTTACCTATTTCTAAATGACCACTTGAAGACACAGGAAGAAACTCAGTTAATCCTTGTACTATACCTAATAAAATTGAATCGAAAATATCCATGTTGGCAAAAGTATTAAAATACTATGACCAAATGTTATATTGAAGTTGAAATTTAATACTCAAATTTCGATATACTAAAAACAATAGAGAATGTTAGTCCGTTTTAGGCTTAGATAATATAGCATAGACTTGTATTCCAAAGCCAATAATAACTAAAGCAGGAGCCAAACGGATGCGTCTCCAGCTAAAAATAGCATCACTAAATACGTTTGGGTCATCGCTACCACCTCCAGACATTAATATAAAGCCTAAAGCAATGCAAGCTAAGCCAATAAACATAAATTTATAGTTGTGTTTACCAAAAACTAATTCGGTTTTTAAACTGTTTTTATTGTTTTTTTTGCTTTCTCCCAAAGTATTGTTTGTGTTGATTTGCGACAAATTTAAACTATTTAAATTAATCGTAAATAAATTTTGTTTGATGTTTTTTAATAGTCACTTTATCAGTGTGCGCTACTTTAGTTTCAAATTTACTAGTTGTAGTTGCTAAATAAGCAACAATTGCAACCATACCTATTAATACAAATGTGATTCGTTTCATAAACATTAGTTTTAGATTTATTAATCATTTTAAAGTATTAGTTGGTCAATAGTGCGTTATTTTTTTGGTTAAGTAAATATAACGCGCTAAAGTGCAAAGTATTGTTAACGCTTTAGTTAAAAGCTGTTAAATTAATACAGCTGATCGGTCTTTAAATTTAAAAAACGTTGTGTTGCAAAATGTGTACTTATCCAAGTAATAAGGATACCTAATAAAAAGATTACTAAAAATAAACCACCTATTAAAATAGGGCTTTGACGTAAAACTAATTCTGGAAAAGCTTGGTCTACGTAATACACGATAAAGCCTAAGCCTACTAAAGCAAGGATAGCACCAAGTATACCTAGTTTAATGCTTTTCCATACAAAAGGTCTGCGAATAAAACGTTTGGTAGCTCCAACCATTTGCATAGTTTTTATAGTAAATCGTTTAGCATAAACAGACAGTCTAATACTACTATTAATAAGTAACACTGCAATTAAAGTAAAAATAGCACTTAGTAATAACACCCAAAAGCTAATTTTTTTAACGCGACTATTCATTAAGGTTACTAAGTCTTTGTCATACCTAACTTCTTCAACAAAACCTTTTTCTAATGCAGTTGCTGCTAATTCTTCAAGTTTATCAGATGTTACAAAGTCTGCTTTAAGGTTAACATCAATATTATTTTGTAAAGGATTAAATCCTAAAAACTCCATAAAATCCTCACCATTTTCTGCTTTCATAGACTCTGCAGCTTGTTCTTTAGAGATGTATTCTGTAGATTTTACATAATCTGCCAATGCTAAACTTTTTTCAAGTTGCTTGACTTCGACATCTTTTGCGTTGTCTTTTAAATAAATGGTAACCGTTACTTGCTCTTTAAACAAGTCGGCTACTTTTTTAGCATTAAGGACTAAAAGACCTAAAATACCTAATAAAAATAAGACTAATGCAATACTTAGTACTACAGAAAAGTATGAAGAAATTAATCTACGTTTTTGATATCTTTCAAATGAAGAGCTCATAAATTGATGTTAGTTTATAATGTAAAAATATAAAAGAAATTGAAATCCCTTTGATTTAGAACGTCAAACTTTTAATAGTCTTATAATAAGTTTAAATTTGTTGCTTAATTAAGCTGTAAAACACAAAAATGCAATACCATTTTAACGACATCGAAGCCAAATGGCAAAAATATTGGGCAGAAAACCAAACATTTAAAGCCTCAAATTCTAGTGACAAACCAAAATACTATGTTTTGGACATGTTTCCTTATCCATCTGGAGCAGGATTACACGTTGGTCATCCATTAGGTTATATCGCGTCAGATATTTATGCACGTTATAAACGTCATAAAGGGTTTAATGTATTACATCCACAAGGTTATGATAGTTTTGGTTTACCTGCAGAGCAATATGCAATACAAACAGGTCAACATCCAGCAATTACTACAGAGACTAATATAAAAACCTACAGACGTCAACTAGATCAAATTGGATTTAGTTTTGATTGGAGTCGTGAAGTCCGTACATCAAGTCCAGAATATTACAAATGGACGCAATGGATTTTTATTCAGTTATTTGAATCTTATTATTGTTTTAATGATAATAAAGCAAAAGATATAAAGGAGTTGATTTACGTTTTTAAATTAAACGGAAATTGTCCAAAAGAATCTGGATTAAATGTCGCTTGTGATGATAATATCGAAATATTCTCAGCTGACGATTGGAATGGGTTTTCATCAGAAAAACAACAAGAAATATTATTAAAATACAGATTAACGTATTTAGCCGAAACTGAAGTTAACTGGTGTCCTGCTTTAGGAACCGTTTTAGCTAACGACGAGATTGTAAACGGAGTGTCAGAACGTGGTGGTCATCCAGTAATAAGAAAGAAAATGACGCAATGGAGTATGCGTATTTCTGCTTACGCAGAACGTTTACTACAAGGTTTAGAAACTATAGATTGGACAGAGTCGCTAAAAGAAAGTCAACGTAATTGGATTGGAAAATCTGTTGGAGCAAGTGTAACTTTTAATGTTAAAATGACTAGTGAGATGCTGAAACAAGTTCAGCATGACGAAGTCCAAAGTCATTCCGAACTTGTTTCGGAATCCCATCCTCTAAAAATAGAAGTCTTCACAACTAGACCTGATACTATTTTTGGTGTAAGTTTTATGACGTTAGCTCCTGAGCATGAGTTGGTGCAAACCATAACAACACCAGAGCAAAAAGCAGACGTTGAGGCATACATATTAGCAACTTCAAAACGTAGCGAGCGCGATCGTATGGCAGATGTAAAAACTATATCTGGTGTATTTACAGGTGCTTATGCAGAGCATCCTTTTAGTAAAAAACCAATTCCAATTTGGATTGGAGATTACGTTTTAGCTGGTTATGGTACAGGAGCTGTAATGGCTGTTCCTTGTGGTGATCAACGTGATTACGACTTTGCAAAACATTTTAATATACCTATTCCAAATATTTTTGAAGGAGTAGATATTAGCGAAGAAGCTTACGCGAGTAAAGACAATGTAAAAATTGCAAATAGCGATTTCCTAGATGGAATGAACTACAAAAAAGCATCTAAACGTGCTATTTTTGAGTTGGAGCAATTAGGTCAAGGCGAAGGAAAAACTAACTACAGATTGCGTGATGCAGTATTTTCTAGACAGAGATATTGGGGAGAACCATTTCCAGTATATTACGTTAACGGAATGCCACAAATGATTGACAAACAACATTTACCAATTACACTTCCAGAAGTAGAAAAATATTTACCAACCGAAACAGGAGAGCCACCTTTAGGTCGTGCAGACATTTGGGCTTGGGATACTACTACAAATACTGTAGTTAGCAACGATAAAATTAACAACACAACCATACATCCTTTAGAGCTAAATACAATGCCAGGTTGGGCTGGAAGCTCATGGTATTTTTTCCGTTATATGGAAGAAAAAGCCAATAGAGGAGAGGATTTTGCAAGTAAAGATGCACTTAACTATTGGGAAAACGTAGACCTTTATATTGGAGGAAGTGAGCATGCAACAGGACATTTATTGTACTCTCGTTTTTGGGTGAAGTTTTTAAAAGATAGAGAATTTGTTGGAGTAGAAGAACCTTTTAAAAAGCTAATTAACCAAGGGATGATTCTTGGGACTAGTGCTTTTGTTTATAGATGGGAATATGGTTTAGGGTTTGATGCTGAAAATGAAAAGAGAAAACCAATATTTTTGAGTAAAGAATTAATTGAGAGAGCTATAGAAAAAGGACTGATGGTTTCAGAAATTAATAGCGAATTAGCAGAAATTCATTCTAAATTAATATCCTATCATAAGAATATTGTTGGTTCTCCTGTGGAATGGAAACATTTCACTCCTATTCACGTAAAAGTGCAATATGTTAATGCTTCAGATGAATTAGATATCGAAGGATTAAAAAATGATGGAGAATTTGGTGAAGACTTTAAAGATGCAGAATTCATATTAGAAGAAGGTGTTTATAAAGTAGGTCGCGAAGTCGAAAAAATGTCTAAATCCAAATACAACGTCGTAAATCCAGATAATATTTGCGAGCAGTATGGAGCAGATAGTTTACGTTTATACGAAATGTTTTTAGGACCTTTAGAGCAAGCTAAACCATGGAATACTGCAGGTATTACAGGTGTACATGGATTCTTAAAAAAACTATGGAAGCTGTATGTTGGTGAAGGTGGTTTACTTGTAAACGATGCAACACCAACAAAAGACAACCTAAAAACGTTACATAAAACCATTAAAAAGGTTGAAGAAGATATTGAGAATTTCTCTTTTAATACTTCGGTTTCAACGTTTATGATTGCTGTTAACGAGTTAACTGCTCAAAAATGCACAAGTAAAGAAGTGTTACAACCACTATTAGTTTTATTGTCGCCTTATGCACCTCATATTACTGAAGAATTATATAGCCAATTAGGTAATGAAGGTTCCATTGCAACTGTAGCATTTCCAAAATTCGATGCAAGTCATTTAGTTGAAAGTAGCAAAAATTATCCAATTTCGTTTAATGGAAAAATGCGTTTTACCTTAGAGTTACCAATGGATATGTCTAAAGACGATATAGAAAAAACAGTAATGGCTCATGAAAAAACAATAGCACAATTAGCTGGTCGTACACCTAAAAAAGTGATTATTGTTCCAGGTAAAATTGTAAATATTGTAGGCTAACGTTATTATAAAAATACAGTCATTGCGAGGAACAAAGCAATTTCTTTATTGAGCTAATTTTAGGATAAGAATAAGAGTAATCAGGAAAACGTCAGTTCGAGTGATTCGACGTAGGAGAATTGTATCGAGAACCAATAGACCTCTCGATATAATTTGCTCGTGCCTGACAAACCATTCGATGTGACGTTGCGTTAATAATTATTTTTAAAAATATAACTGTTTAGTATAATTAAAAGGCAAACGTCATTGCGAGGAACGAAGTAATTTCTTCAATGAGCTAATTTTAGGATATAATCAAGAGTAATAAGGAAAACGTCAGTTCGAGTGATTCGACGTAGGAGAATTGTATCGAGAACCAATAGACCTCTTGATACAATTTGCTCGTGCCTCACAAACCACTCGATGTGACATTGCGTTTATAGTTACCCTCACGCAATGACACCTTGTGAAGAAGATTATTTTCTGAGTTATGATAAACTAAAGACAGATTAGTCTTACAGCTTAATGTAAACACTTGATTCGGCAATTTTAAACGGTTAATTAAAATAAAGGCTTGGTCTGACATTTTTTCTGTCCTTTAAATTGGCTTACTTTTTGCTATATTTATACTATCAATTTTAAAATTTAAAAAAATATGTTTTCAGGATATATGGGTTACTATATACTAATTGGTGTTATAGGTTTAATTAGTAGTTTAGTAAGTAGTAAGTTAAAAAGTAAGTTTGCATATTACTCTAAAGTGCATTTGCGTAATGGTATGACAGGAGCACAAATTGCAGAAAAAATGCTAGCAGATAATGGTATTAGAGACGTAAAAGTTATTTCTGTCAAAGGACAACTAACGGATCACTATAATCCAGTGGATAAAACTGTAAATTTAAGTGAAGTCGTGTATAGTCACGCAAATGCAGCAGCAGCTGCAGTAGCAGCACACGAGTGTGGACATGCAGTACAACACGCAACTGCTTATAGTTATCTTACTATGCGATCTAAATTAGTGCCAATTGTACAAGTTACCTCTAGCATGTCACAATGGGTAATAATTGGTGGTATTGCATTAATGGCTTCTGGAGCACTAGGTGCAAGTGGACTTTATGTTGCAATTGCAGGTTTGGTTATGATGGGATTTGCAACACTTTTTAGTTTTATCACTTTACCAGTAGAATATGATGCAAGTAATAGAGCATTAGCTTGGTTAAAAGCAAAAAACATTGTTACTCCAGAAGAATATAAAGGGTCTGAAGATGCACTCAAATGGGCTGCCAGAACTTATTTAGTAGCAGCAATTGGAGCGTTAGCATCGTTATTATATTGGGCTATGCAAATTTTAGGTAGACGTGATTAACTCACTTTAATTCTGGATAAATAATACAATATGGTTTTCTTTTTTTACATTTGAATAACCAATTAAATAATCAATAATAATGGAAAACAATTTTGAGAATTCTTTTGAAAATTATCAAGGGAATACATTAGTAAATGTGGCATCTGAAGCTGATAGAGTCGCATTTTATAAAAAAACATATGGACACGTTGCTGGAGGTGTTTTAGTATTTGTTTTGTTTGAATATCTACTTTTACAAAGCCAAACAGTAATAGAGTTTATGTTATCAATGACCGAAGGTTATAAGTGGCTATTGCTTTTAGGTGGTTTTATGTTAGTAACAACTTATGCTGAAAGTACAGCAATGAAAACAGCAGATAAAAACAAACAATATTTAGCCTATGGCGTATATATATTAGCTCAGGCTGTTATTTTTGTACCAATGATTTACATTGCAGCTTTTTACATGGATTCTGGTCCAGATATTTTACAGCAAGCAGCTTTAGTAACATTAGCATTATTTACAGGGTTAACTGCTGTGGTAATGATGACTAAAACAGATTTTTCATTTTTAAAAGCAGGTTTAACCATAGGAGGTTTTATAGCTTTAGGATTAATCGTTGCAGGATCATTATTTGGTGGGTTTACACTAGGGCTTTGGTTTTCTGTAGGTATGTGTTTATTAGCAGGAGGATCTATTTTATATCAAACGTCTCAAATTAAAGACAAGTACACTACTGAAGATTATATACCTGCAGCATTAGGGTTATTTGCCTCTTTAATGTTGTTATTTTGGTACATCCTTAGAATATTTATGTCAAGAGACTAAAAATTATACAAGTAATAAAAAAAAGCACCTAAATTTTAGGTGCTTTTTTTTATCTATAAACTTAAATGTTATAGTTGTTAATAAAAATGTAATCTACTGTTTTATAGTTGTTTGTTGTTTGAAGGACTATTTTTGAAATTAATATCAAAAATTATTATATGGTGTTAATCAATATGTTAAATTTGTTATGCTATTAATTTTACCTATCATGAAAAATAAACTACTCTTTTTGATTTTACTATTACCCTCGTTAATTATGTCGCAAGTTGGCAATGGTTTTGAAAACACTCCAGGTGTAACATTTGACGCAGTAAGTAACGCATGTCAATATTTTGACACAAATACTACAACAGCACATACTTTAACTAATTATAATGCCACCTGTGGTTTGGTTTATGTTACTGAAGCCAGTTCTGGAACAACATTGGGATACTCTATTGTGTTAGATCCAACGACTCCTAATGGTCCAGTTGGTTTTTCTGATGGAGATTATTTTGGAGTGGCAACTTCTGCTTCCATCCAGTCTGAATTAGGTTTTGCTCCACCTGAAGGGACTCAAGCCTTTTTTATGGATGATGTAGACGGAACGGTTACTATGACTTTTGACCAAGTAAATCTTGTTGGTACCAATCCACAGTTTAGTATGCAATATTTTTTAGATGATACTAATTGGGATATTTTAGACTTTTTTAGAGTGACTATTCAATTTTCAGATTGCGCCTCACCAACGCTTACGTTAATTGATACCACTACAGAGACTAATGGTATAGATGATTTACCTGGATTGCAAGGATCTTGGCAATCACTGTCAGCAGATTTATCTGCTAATGCAGCATGCAAAGCACAATTGGTAATTGAGTTTTCTTCTAATTCTGGAGCAGAGCAATTAGCATTAGATGCTATAACTTTTATACCTGGCTTGACGTTAAACACACAATCATTTGATTTAGATGCTGCACTATCTGTTTATCCAAATCCTTCTAATGGACAAATTACAATTAAAAATAACGGAATTGCTTTAGAGGCTGTAAAAGTGTCTGATATTAATGGACGTGTGATTAAAACTATTGATTTAAATAATATAACAACAAGTACTGTCTTAGATTTAAGTGCAGATTTAACTTCTGGACTGTATTTTGTTACTATTACATCAGGAAAAGGTAACCTTGTTAAAAAGGTTATTATTAAACAATAAAAACCTTTAAGATGAATAAAAAAAGCGCCTTTTTTAAAGGCGCTTTTTTTATATTTTAATTTGTCTTTCTATTTGTTGGTCCAGAGAAATAAAGGTTTCTGTTCTTGATACTCCAGCAATAGATTGTATATCATTGTTTAGCAAATGCATTAAATGCTCGTTGTCCTTACATAGTATTTTTATTAATATACTCCAGTTTCCTGTTGTGTAATGACATTCTAATACTTCTGGTATTTTTTTTAGTTGTTTAACTGCTTCTGGATTACTCATGGCTTTATCCAGATAAATACCTACAAACGCCATAGTTGTATAGCCTAATACTTTTGGATTTATAACAAATTTAGAGCCTGCAATAAGTTTAGATTTTTCTAGTTTTCTTAAGCGTTGGTGTATGGCAGCTCCAGAAATACCGACTTGACGTGCAATTTCTAAAACTGGTGTTCTAGCATCTTGCATTAAAGCACGAAGTATCTTTTTATCGATACCATCTATTGTAATGTTATTGTTTGTGGTTTTCAAGATGAAATGAGTTAAATTTTAAAAGATAAATTTAAGTATTCTATTTTAAACTGAAACTTGGTTTGTTAAAGATCCTGTTTTTAAATGCATTAAGGATGGAAATGGCATCCTTTTTTGCCATTAAAAGCAAAAAAGATATAATGTACAGCCTGACCTAAGCAACACTTAAAGGTTAATTAAAACCTTGTAAGTGTTGTGTGGTAATGCCCAAATAAATTAAATGTTTAATGGGTTGTAGCCTAAATAAGGGACTTCGGTTTCTTTAAAAGTAATTCCGTAATCTTTTAATTCTTCTAGAATTGGAGTGTAGACCTCTTTAGTAATTGGTATTTGTACACCTGGAGTTGTAATCTTACCATTTAAAATGGCTAAGGTTGCAATTGCCACAGGAAGTCCTACGGTTTTTGCCATAGCTGTGTAAGTTTGGTCTTCGCCAAGGGTAACCATTGTAGAGTCTATTTGATGTTTTTTACCATCAAGCTCATAACCAAATTTGTGGTACATGACAATCATGTCCTTGTCTTGAGGATCTAATGTCCAGCTGTCTAGTAATATTTTTTGTAATATTTGTGCAGGAGTTGCTTTTTTAAGTTCGACCATTTTAGTCTTGCTAAATAGGTCTAACTCTAAAAACTTGTCCCAAATAATATCGTCTTGATCTATTTTTAAAGCATGTCTAAATTTAAGCTCAACAGAGTCTGTTGGACTGTAGGGTAAAAAGGCATTGACAAAGTCACGATAGGTCATATTCTCACTATCATCTATAGTGTAACTGTCGTCAGTCATACCTAATGCAACAAAGACTTGCCAAGCTCTAGAAAATCCTACACGACGCATGGTCCCACGATATAATGTTTTTACATTGTCAAGATTATATACGCTTTGGTATTTTAACGAGTCGCGATTGGCATAAGCTTCAAAGCGTCCAAATCCTTCCACGTCTAAAAACTCGGTGCGTCTAAATAAACGATTGTATGGTATGTATTTGTATGTGTTTTCTTGAAGAAATTTTGCAGCTCCACCTTGACCTGCTGTAACCACGTTTCTTGGGTTCCAGGTAAATTTATAATTCCATAAATTATTATCACTCTCAGGTGCTACTAAACCACCTGTAAACGATTCAAATAATATAATTTTTCCGCCTTTATCACGTATACCATCAATAACTTGCATAGCACTCATGTGGTCTAATCCTGGATCCACACCAATCTCGTTCATAAACACCAATCCTTTGTCTTTTGCATCTTGGTCTAAAGCTTGCATCTCATCACTAACATAGGATGCAGTAACCATACTTTTATTAAAAGTAATGCAGTCTTTGGCAACTTCTATATGAAATCTTGCAGGCAACATTGATATAACTATATCTGCTGCTTTAATAGCGTGTTCTCTAGATATTGGATCAAATACATCTAAGCTAATTGCCGAAGCGTTAGTATGATTTCCAATCATTATTTTTGCGCTTTCTACGTTTAAGTCACCAACCGTAATAAGTAAATTTTCGGTTTCTGATTTATCTAATAAGTACTTAATAAGGTATGAGGTTGATTTTCCGGAACCTATGACTAATATCTTTCGCATAATGAGATTTGTTGAGTATTTTTGAACTACGAATGTAGAAAATTTTAATTGGGATAAAAACGAAAACGAAGTATTTATATGAATAAGAAGCTATTACTTTTAGGAACTATTTTAGGATTATTAAGTGTTGTTTTAGGCGCTTTTGGAGCACACGGATTAAAAGCTTTAGTATCTGCCGAAGCGGTCCAAAGTTATGAAACTGGTGTGCGTTACCAAATGTACCATGCGTTATTACTATTGGTAATAGGAAGTCATAGTTTTGTAACGCAAAAATCTAAAACAATTATCTTTTACTTGGTGTTGTCAGGTATACTCTTGTTTTCAGGCTCTATTTACGGATTGGCAACTAATACATTAACCGCTTTTAATTTTAAATCGATAGCGTTTGTAACACCAATAGGAGGCTTACTATTAATCTTGTCATGGCTTGTCCTGTTGATAAATATTTTAAAGATCAAACAGAATAATTAGTATTTGTTTGGCGTTTCTAGTGTAATAATTTTAACTTTGCAACTCAAACAACACATACACAACACACACAAATTATGGTAGACCATACCCAATTTACGAAAACGATTGCGTTGGAACAATACGGAATCAAAAATGCCCAAGTAAAATATCAATTAACACCAGATCAATTACAAGAGGAAACTCTAGAAAAAGGTCAAGGTAAAGTAGCTTCATCTGGAGCCTTAGCGGTAAATACAGGCGAGTTTACAGGACGCTCTCCAATGGACCGTTTTATTGTAAAAGACAGTATTACTGAGGATAAAGTGTGGTGGGGAAATATCAACATTCCTTTTGATGCTGATAAGTTTCAAAAACTATACGATAAAGTAACAGCTTACTTATCTAACAAAGAAGTTTTTGTTAGAGATAGTTTTGCTTGTGCAGATGAAAACTACAAACTAAACATTCGTGTTATAAATGAGTATCCATGGAGTAACATGTTTGCTTATAATATGTTTTTAAGACCAACTGAAGACGAATTAAAAGATTTTACACCAGAATGGACTGTAGTTAATGCACCAGGTTTTATGGCAGATCCAGAAGTGGATGGTACACGTCAGCATAACTTTGCAATTTTAGATTTTACTAGAAAAATTGCTTTAATTGGTGGTACAGGTTACACAGGAGAAATCAAAAAAGGAATCTTCTCTGCACTAAATTTTATTTTACCAGTTTATAAAAACACATTACCAATGCACTGTAGTGCAAATGTTGGTAAGGATGGAGATACTGCAATTTTCTTTGGACTTTCTGGAACTGGTAAAACAACCTTGTCTACAGATCCTGACAGAAGTTTAATTGGAGATGATGAGCATGGTTGGACTGCAGAAAATACGGTATTTAATTTTGAAGGTGGTTGTTACGCTAAAGTAATTAACTTGTCTGGAGAACAAGAACCAGAAATTTTTGGTGCGATTAAAAAAGGAGCTATCCTTGAAAACGTGATCATGAATGATGAAGGTGAGGTGGATTTTGAAGATACTTCTATTACACAAAATACGCGTGTAAGTTATCCAATACATCATATTGAAAACATTAGAGTACCATCTACAGGAGAGAACCCTAAGAATATTTTCTTTTTAACAGCAGATGCTTTTGGAGTATTGCCTCCAATATCTAAATTAACTCCAGCTCAAGCGGCATTCCATTTTATATCTGGTTATACTGCAAAAGTAGCAGGTACAGAAGCAGGAATTACTGAGCCAGTACCAAGTTTTTCTGCTTGTTTTGGAGCGCCTTTTATGCCTTTACATCCAACAAAATATGCTGAGATGTTAAGTAAAAAAATGAAAGATGCTAACGTTAACGTGTGGTTGATTAACACGGGTTGGACTGGTGGTTCTTACGGTGTAGGAAGCAGAATTAAATTAAAATATACGCGTGCTATGATTAGTGCAGTGCTTAATGGAGATTTAGGACTGTATAATTACAAAGATTATCACATCCATTCTGTATTTGGTGTCGCACAACCTAGAACTTGTCCAGGAGTGCCTGATGAGGTGTTAAGCCCAAGAGCAACCTGGAAGGATGATAAAGAATATTACAAAACAGCATTTAAACTAGCTAATGCATTTAGAGAGAATTTTGAGAAATTTGAATCTTATGCTAGTGAAGAAATTAGACGTGGTGGACCACAACGTTATGCTGAATAGTAATAGATAAAGTGTTAATAAAAAAAGCGCCAATTGAAAATTTCAATTGGCGCTTTTTAATGTATTATAGTTTAAAGGTTTATTTACCTTTATTAACCTTGTCAATATATTTTTGAAGTGCCATAGTCATAGATGGTGTTTCAGGTGTTGGTGCAGCAATATCTACACGTAATCCTTTTTCTTCAACAGCTTTAATGGTAGTATTACCAAAAACAGCAATTCTAGTATCGTTTTGTTTAAATTCCGGAAAGTTATGGAATAAAGACTCAATACCACTTGGACTAAAAAACACTAATATGTCGTAAGTTACATTTTCTAAATCTGATAAGTCACTAATAACTGTTTTGTAAAATACAGCTTCTTTCCAGTCTATATTAAGTGCATTTAATGTTTCCGGCACCTCTGGCTTTAACTTGTCAGTTGTAGGTAGTAAAAACTTTTCATCCTTATATTTTTTTATTAAAGGTGATAAGTCAGCAAAATTACGTTTACCAACATAAATTTTACGCTTTCTGTAAACAACATATTTTTGCAAATAGTAAGCAACTGCTTCAGATTGACAAAAGTATTTCATAGAATCTGGCACTTTAAAGCGCATTTCTTCTGCAACTCTAAAAAAGTGGTCTACTGCATTTCTACTAGTTAAAATAATAGCTGAGTAGTTTTTTAAATCTACTTTTTGTTGTCTGATATCTTTGGATGGCACACCCTCAACATGAATAAAAGGTCTAAAGTCAATTTTAACTTTCTGTTTTTCAGAAAGATCAAAATAAGGCGAATTTTCTATTTTAGGTTCCGGTTGCGAGACTAAAATCGTTTTCACTTTCATACGTTGTATAATTTTATTTAGACCCAATTAGTTGTAATAATTTTATATAAAACAACATAGGGTGCAATTTCGAGAGTGCAAAGATACAAAATAAAATAAAACAAGCTCTTCCTAAAGACATTAAGATTGTTCTTAATAAATAAAAACAATCCAAATAATTGTATAGATAGTAGGATAGCAAGCAGTGTAATTAAAATAATATGGCTAGGTGGTATGCTATAGATTAGCAGTGCGTTAAGAGGTAAAAGTAGTAGTCCAATAAAATTTTGAAAGCTGGTTTTTTCAAAAATATACTTATCAATAATTGGTTCAATATCTAATACGCTAGATAGTAACCTTTCAAAAAGGACCTTCAAAATTAAAAACAATCCTATTAGTAATGCATATTTAAACACATCCATTTGTGGAATGGCATTTGAGGCTTGATTGCTTAAATAGATGTGTAATAACAGTCCTAAATTTATAATAAAATTTAAAAATAATAGCCCTTCAAATAAATCAAAAAAACGTTGTTCTTTTATGTATTGGTTAGTGTGTCTAGAGTTAAATAGTAGTAAAATAAACTCATTAAATCTTTTAGTAAATAGGGACTTAGATAGCGCTACAATAATTAGGCAACCTATAAAGGTTAGTGTTAATATATCAACAGTATATAGGTCTCTTAGCATGGCATAAAATTATTATTTTTTAATATCAAATCGATTAATAATTAAGTAATTTTTATAATTAAGTAATTTTATAAAAATGTACATTTGCCTAAATTTTAATTAGTATTGATGCAGGACGCTGTTGTTATTATACCAACATACAACGAAATTGAGAATATAGAAGCTATTTTAAGTGCAGTGTTTGCGCTTCCTAAAGCATTTGATGTATTGGTGGTGGATGATAATTCACCGGATCAAACAGCAGTAAAAGTAAAAGCATTACAATCAGAATATAATAATCAATTATTTTTAGAGGTTAGAAAGGAAAAATCTGGATTAGGTACCGCTTACATACATGGTTTTAAATGGGCTTTAAAAAAGCACTACCAATATATTTTCGAGATGGACGCAGATTTCTCTCACAACCCAAAGGATTTAATACGTTTATATGATGCTTGTCATACTAATCAAGCAGACATAGCAATAGGATCGCGTTATGTAAAGGGTGTCAATGTAGTCAATTGGCCTTTAGGACGTGTAATATTATCTTATGGTGCTTCTATTTATGTAAGATTAATAACCGGAATGCGTATTAATGACGCTACAGCTGGTTTTATATGTTATAAAAGACAGGTTTTAGAACAACTAAATTTAGACCAAATTAAGTTTGTAGGTTATGCGTTTCAAATAGAAATGAAATTTAAAGCGTATTTAAAAAAGTTTAAATTAGTAGAAGTGCCTGTCATATTTACCGATAGAACAAAAGGTGAATCTAAATTAAGTTCTGGCATAATATCTGAAGCTATATTCGGAGTTATTAGTATGAAATTAAAAAGTTTATTCAAATCCAATTAAACAATGCAAAACAAAAAGACACTTATTAAAAATGCAAAAATCGTTAATGAAGGCACAATTTTTAATGGTGATATATTAATTGAAGGTCAGTTTATTACAAAAATTGATCATTCTATTAGCCCAAAATCTGCAGATGTTAATGTTTTTGACGCAGAAGGTAAATATGTCATTCCAGGAGCAATTGATGATCAAGTGCATTTTAGAGAGCCAGGATTAACGCACAAAGCAAATATAGAGACAGAATCTAGAGCTGCAATTGCTGGTGGAATCACCTCTTTTATAGAGATGCCAAATACTAATCCGCAAACAACAACTATTGAAAAGTTAGACGAAAAATTTGCTATTGCTGCTAAAAAATCTTGGGCTAACTATTCTTTTATGTTTGGTGGTACTAACGACAATTTAGAAGAAATTTTAAAGGTCAATAAAAAGGAAGTTGCAGGTTTAAAATTATTTTTAGGATCGTCAACAGGTAATATGCTTGTTGATAATCCAGAGGTTTTAGAAAAAATATTTAAGAGTACAGATTTATTAATCTCAGTACATTGTGAGGACGAAGCAACCATCCAAAAAAACCTAGACATTTATAAGGAGCGTTATGGAGATGATATTCCTGTTAATTTTCATCCTATAATTAGAAGTGAAGACGCTTGTTATATTTCCTCTTCTAAGGCTATAGAATTGGCTAAAAAAACAGGTGCACGTTTACATGTGTTTCATTTATCAACAGGAAAGGAAACCGAGTTGTTTGACAATAAATTACCTTTAAAAGATAAAAAGATTACTGCAGAGGTTTGCATACACCACCTTTGGTTTAGCGATAAAGATTATGACGATAAAGGCACACTAATTAAATGGAATCCTGCGGTTAAAACCGAAAAAGATCGTGAGCAGTTACTTAAAGCTTTATTAGATGATAAAATTGATGTCATCGCAACAGATCATGCACCACATACTTTTGAAGAAAAATCAAATGTATATACGTCTGCACCATCTGGAGGACCTTTAGTACAACATGCATTACCAGCATTATTTGAAATGTATCATGATGGAGATATTTCTATCGAGAAAATTGTAGAAAAGTTTTGTCACAATCCTGCTATCTTATTTGAAGTAGAAAAACGTGGATATATCAAAGAAGGCTATTTTGCAGACTTAGTTGTAGTAGATTTAAACAACCCATGGACAGTCAACAAAGACAATATTTTATATAAATGTGGATGGTCTCCTTTTGAAGGTACAACTTTTAAATCTAGAATTACTCATACGTTTGTAAATGGTGGTTTAGCATACAAAAACTTTAAGTTTTATGATACTAACTACGCGCAACGCTTAACTTTTAATAGATAGTTATGTTAAAACAGAACATTGTAATATACATATTTATAACCTTGTTATTTGTGTCTTGTTACGGAATTGATAGACCTAAAAAACCTGAAAATTTAATGAGTAAGGATAAAATGGTTGATGTTCTGGTAGAGTTAGCATTAGTATCATCTGCTAAAGGAATTAATAAGCGCGAGCTTGAAAACAAAGGGATTGTACCAGATACTTTTGTGTATAAAAAACACAAAATAGACAGTACCATATTTGCAAATAGTAATAACTACTATGCATATGATATTGATGAGTATTCCCAAATTTACAAAGACGTAAGGGATAGCCTTGAAAGTTTAAGGATTTTTTATAAAGCTGAAGAGAAAAAAGAAAACCTTATTAAAGATAAAGAACTTAAAGAAACCCTTAAGGACAAGGTTAAGCGTGTAAAAACAGCAAAGTAGTTTGTTCTATGCTATTGTTTATACTTGTAAAATTATAATCAATTGCGTTTATAATCTTACTATTACTAAATTGGCTTTGTGACAAAGCAGAATGTGCTGTTTGTTTAGATAATAAGCGTCGTTTTCCTGTTAGTTTATGTCGCAACCAATCTAATCGCCAACCTAAAGCTAATATTTGCTTTGTGGCTGTCTTTTTTGGAGGTGTTACATTTAGGTAGTGCGCAGTTTTGTATATAAAATCTTTAAAAGTTAAGTTTTCGGAAACAACAATGTAGCGTTCGTTAACAATACTGCTTTGCATAAGCTTAATCATGCAATTAACAACATCTTTAACGTCCACATAGCCTGTGCTTCCTGTAGTGTAATAGGTCATCCCTTTTTTTACCATGGTAATCAGCGATCCACTACCATAATTCCAAATACCAGGACCAATTATAATACCTGGATTTATAATAACAGCATCCAAACCTTCTTGTGTGCCACGCCAAACTTCAAGCTCTGCACCATATTTGGTAATAGCATAAACACTATTATCAAATTCCTTATTCCAATCAGTGTCTTCAGTAATTAAAGTTTCAGTTGTAGTTGGTGTACCAATAGCAGCTATGGAGCTAACATAGCATAGTTTTTTTACATGATTTGATAAACAAAGATTCACAATATTTGCTGTCCCTTCAATATTAGTTTTTCTAAGTAGTTCAAATTTATTTGGCTCAAAAGACACAAATGCAGCGCAATGATAAACTTGGGTAATACCATTAAAGGCTTCAGTTAAATCTGGTATATTATTTAAGTCGGCTTTTACCCACTCAATACTATTAAATAGTATGTCAGGTGTTTTAGTGTAATAACTAAAAATACGTTTAACGGTTTCAAACTTTTTTTCGTTTCTATAAATAGCACGTACAGATTGATTTTCATTTAATAAATTAAATAATAAATGCGCACCAACTAAACCTGTTCCTCCTGTAACTAAAATCATACCTCTAAGGTAATAAATATTAGATATTGTATGTAGTTTATGGCACGATTTTTATCTTTGCGTCTTCAATAATAAAACCACACTAAAATGGCTAATGCATTTGTAGAAGAATTAAGATGGAGAGGGATGGTACACGATATCATGCCAGGAACCGAAGCGCAACTTGATAAAGAGATGACCACAGCCTATATTGGTTTTGACCCAACATCAGACTCGTTACACATAGGTAGTTTAGTGCCAATTATATTATTAGTGCATTTAAAAAAAGCAGGTCACAAACCAGTAGCTTTAGTAGGTGGAGCAACAGGTATGATTGGAGACCCTTCTGGTAAAAGTGACGAGCGTAATTTATTGGACGAAGCCACACTTAATCATAACGTAGCAGGTATTAAGTCTGTATTGTCTCGTTTTTTAGACTTTAACTCTAACGATAAAAACGCACCAGTTTTAGTTAATAATTATGATTGGATGAAGTCGTTTTCATTCATAGATTTTGCACGTGACGTAGGTAAACGTATTACGGTAAACTACATGATGGCTAAGGATAGTGTTAAAAAACGTCTGTCAGGAGAAGAAGGTAATGTAGGTATGAGTTTTACTGAGTTTACTTACCAATTAATCCAAGGATACGATTTTTACCATTTACACAAAAACCTTAATTGTAAATTACAAATGGGTGGAAGTGATCAATGGGGAAACATCACCACAGGTACAGAATTAGTAAGACGTATGAATGTTGGTGACGACACAGCTAAAGCTTACGCTATGACCTGTCCATTAATTACAAAAGCAGACGGAAGTAAATTTGGTAAAAGCGAAGGTGGTAATGTTTGGTTAGATACTGATAAAACCAGTGTATATAAATTCTACCAATTTTGGTTAAACAGCTCAGACGAAGATGCAGAAAAGTACATCAAAATTTTTACCTTTTTAGATAAAGATACCATTGAGGCTTTAATAGCAGAACATAAAGAGAATCCAGGTTTTAGAACCTTACAAAAGCGATTAGCAGAAGAGGTGACTACTTTTGTACACAGTAAAGAAGAATTAGAAAATGCTGAAAAAGCATCAGGAATATTATTTAGTAAAGATTTTAAAAATGAAATCAAGCAGCTAAACGAAAATTTATTTTTAGATGTTTTTGAAGGTGTGCCACAAGCCGAAGTGTCTATGGATAAAATCGAAGCTGGTTTAGACATGATTGCTGCATTAGCTGCCGAAACTGATTTTTTAGCCAGTAATGGAGAAGCACGTCGTGCATTAAAAGAAAACTCGGTGTCTGTAAATAAGGATAAAGTAAAAGAAGATTATATAATTACTAAAGACGATTTAATTAACGATAAGTACATTGTAATTAACAGAGGTAAAAAAACAACCTTTATCATTAAAGCTATTTAATAAATTGCTGAGGTTGTAAATCTCAAATACTATTATAAATAATAAAGCCTGCTTAAAATAAGCAGGCTTTTTTTATGAAATCAGTTAACCAACTAAAAACTAATTTCTCTTTTTCATATGTAGTTGGTCGTCTCTTTTATTAATACCTTACAAGACCATTAGGTTGCAGCCTCTAATATCACTATTATCAAACCTACCAATCACTTCAAAGTCCTCGTTATCATGTACTTTACCTAGGTCTTGGGTCGCAATAAAACTACAAGAATTTATATTAGCTAAATCAATAACATTAATACCACCAGTTTTAGGACTATTAAAAACGGTTAAAGCATCTTCAGTATCTCTAGTTAAAATACGCATCCAAGGTGGACAATTAAAAATACCATGACCTTTAGAGTAAGCTTGACTTAATAACTCTGTCATACCATACTCGCTATGGATAGCATCTACGCCAAAGCCAGCTTTTAAAGTATTGTGAAGTTCTTCTCTAATAACCTCTTTACGACGTCCTTTCATGCCACCTGTTTCCATAACAATAGTATGTTTAAGGTTAAAAGTGTGTAAGTCTAATAAGTCTAAAAGCGCAAAAGTAACGCCAATAAGCAACACCTTTTCTCCAGCATGATCAAGAGAGATTAATTTGTTCTTTAACTGGTCTAAATTATTTAAGTAAAAACCACTTTGAGGTTTGTTGGAGTCTTTAATTAAGTGATCTACCATATAAACTAAAGAGGAACCTTCGCGTTCTAAATAATTGGGTAATAAGGCCAAAATGGTGTAATCCTTTATGTCACCATAAAAGTGCTTAAAACCTAACTTAAAACTAGTTTCATACACGCTTAGGTCAGACACTAAATGTTTACTAGTAATCTGTCCTGTGGTACCACTACTTGTAAATGTAGTTTCTATAGGATTGGTTGTACTTAAAACCTGATGAGATTTAAAAAATTGAATAGGTAAAAACGGAATCTCATGTAAGTCTGATACATCACTTGGATTAATATACAGTAAATCGCAAAACGAACGATAAATTGCATTATTATCAAACTGAAAGCGAAACACCTCTAAGGCTTTTGCCTTAAACTGATCAGGAGTAGTAATTGTAAATATGTCCTTAGTAATATTCATTTAATTGTAAAACACAAAAGTATATAAAATAAAAAAAGCGTTGCTATTGCAACGCTTTTTTTGTGAGGTATAATAAAACTTATTCTATTACTAATTTTTTAGTAGTAGTCGCTCCATTTTGCGTTAATTTTAAAATGTAAACGCCAGCTTTTAAATTAGACACGTTTAAACGACTAGTCGTTAACTTTGTGTTTAATACTTGCTTTCCTAAAACATCATAAGCAACAAC
>Ga0105356_10000768_pt1 | contig 31259 bp, 27 predicted proteins | sample GOMGulsemesocosm_3_FD_83502 | JGI IMG/M metagenome (GOLD analysis project Ga0105356, IMG submission 83502) | Methane-oxidizing microbial communities from mesocosms in the Gulf of Mexico - GOM9D Gulf of Mexico | ecosystem: Environmental > Aquatic > Marine > Cold seeps | place: Gulf of Mexico...
AAACCAATGCTCTAACCAACTGAGCTACAACCACCGTGTAGCATACATTTTGTAATGCGTGTGCAAATGTAAATTATTTCATATTTACTGCAAAGGTTTTTTTAATAATTATTTCAAATTATACAAACTATCTACAGCTACATACCGCTCTACGGTAAACCCTTCCCCAAATTCTACTCCAATTAAGCGACCCAAATCTCTAGCGCGATACTTAACACTATCTGTAAAATTACTACTTGATATTGGTGTTTGTGGCGCATCGCTCTTAGGGTCAAAGAATTGCGTTTTATATGCTAAAACGGCCTCCATTTTTGTATCAATAAATCCAGTAACATCAACAACAACATCTGGCTCCAAATTTTTCCATTGAATATAATGGTACACATGTTTTGGTCTCCAAGGTTTTTGAGTATTACCATCAATATTTGTTTCAATTTTCATTAATCCACTTAAAAAACAAGCGTCACTCACCAATTGACTACCCTTTCCATGATCAATATGTCTATCATCTATTGCATTACATAATACCATATCTGGCTGATACTTACGAATCATTTTTATGATCTCCATTTGATGTTGTTTATCATTTCTAAAGAAGCCATCAGAAAATTTCATATTAACACGCACAGAAACCCCCAAAATTTTGGCAGCATCATCAGCTTCTGCATCCCTTGTTTCTGCAGTCCCACGGGTGCCCAATTCTCCTCTAGTTAGATCAATAACTCCGATTTTTTTACCGTTGGCAATTTCTTTTGCAATTGTGGCTCCACAACCCAATTCTATATCATCAGGATGTGCACCAATGGCAAGTATATCTAATTTCATGTGTTTTTATACTTATTATTTTTTTACTAGTCTAAATTATGCATTAATACTAACATACTTTTTTAGATTATATAACTATAATCTATCCCTCCATAGTTTTTGTTCCGCTTTAGTCAAGAACGTCCAGGCTATTATTCGTGATATTTTTTGACCTTGAATCATGGGAATGATTTTAAAATCGGTAGCTCCCAATTTCTTTAAAGAACTCTTCATAGATTTCACATTTTCCTTTTTTGAAACCAGAGAAGTATACCAAAAACATTGGGTTTTAAATAATGAACTTTCGTATAAATAATTATGTAAAAAAGCCTTTTCCCCTCCTGTATACCATAGCTCATTAGACGTTCCACTAAAATTCCGCGTTTTTTTTCCTGCTTGGGTTCCTAGACCTTTTAACTTCCGTGACGTCGCTTCTTGAGCATCTTCTTTTGATTTATAAAATGGCGGATTACACATACTTGCACTAATGTATTCCGAAGGTTTTAAAACACCCTTTAATATCTGAGATTCATCCGCCTGATGCCTTAAATTTATTTTTTTATCTAACCCATTTTTTTCTACTATGATTTGTGCATGCTTCATAGAGCCTTCATCAATTTCTGTTGCTAGAAAATGCCAATCATATGTCGCCTGCCCTAATAAAGGATATATACAGCTTGCACCTGTCCCAATATCCATGATAGTCGCATCCTTTTGAATTCCTGATGCTTTTAATACATCTGCCAAATAGTGGATATAATCAACTCTTCCTGGAATTGGAGGGCATAAATTTCCCTCTGGAAACTCCCAAAAGTTAATTTTATAATGCGCCTTTAACAAAGCCGTGTTTAGCGCTTTCACGGCTTTAGGGTCTGCAAAATCAATAGTCACTGTTTGATGTGCATTTTCAAATACATAAGCATCTAACTTAGGATAGACCTGAGTTAAAAGTTTAAAATTGTAGCCCGATTTATGTGTATTATTTCTATTCAAAATTTTTAATCAATTAATCATTAGTAATTAAAGCTGAGGCATTCACTTGAGAAATGGCCCGATGTATATCATGTTTTAAATCTTTAACATCTTCAATACCTACAGAAAAACGAATCAATCTATCTGTTATACCCTGAGCATCTCGTTCTTCTTGACTCAACAATGCGTGTGATGCTAAGTAAGGCAATAACATGGTGCTTTCTACCCCTGCCAAACTCATCGATGGTTTAATTAATTTAAGTGCTTTTAAAAATGCCGAAGCATCAATCCCTGCTTTCAATTCAAATGAGAGCATCGCTCCATAACTTCGCATTTGTGATTTTGCCAATTCATGGTCAGGATGCGATTTTAATCCCGGATAATATACTTTTTCTACCCCAGTGTGTCTATCCAAGTACTTAGCCAACTTCTTAGCATTCTTATTTTGTGCTTTAACACGAATGGCTAAGGTCTTCATACTTCGCTCCAACATCCAAACAGTAAAATCACTTAAACTTCCTCCTGTATCTTTTGCCAAACTCCAAATGGTATCAATATGTTCTTGACTTGTAGCTACGGCTCCAGCCAAAATATCACTATGACCTCCAAAATATTTTGTAGCACTATGAATTACAATATCGATTCCTAAATCAATTGGATTTTGTACTATAGGTGAGGCAAAGGTACTATCAATTACAGTTAGCAATCTATTAGCCTTTGCTAAATTTGCAATAGCCTTAATATCTACCAACTTCAATAAAGGGTTTGATGGCGTTTCAATATATATCATTTTAGTATTAGAAGTTATCGCCTTATCAAAATCTGAAATTGACATTCCGTCGGTAAATGTATAGGCAATTTTATACCTATTAAATTGTTCTTCTACCAAATTTCGTGTACCTCCATATAAATCGTTTTGCAACACAACATGATCTCCCGCACTTAAAAACGCAAATAAAGTTGTACTTATAGCGGCCATTCCAGAACCAAAAATGAGAGCGCCCTCTGCATGTTCAAGTGCCGCAATTTTTTTTGACAAAAACTCCTGGTTTGGTGTATTAAAATAACGAGGATAACGTTTTACTTCAACATCTTCAAATTGATATGATGTTGATAAATATATGGGGGAAATAGCCCCTTTAAATTGAGTATCTTCTATTTCTCCAACATGTGTACAGATGGTGTTTACACCAAGATTTTTCTTCGCCATTAGTAATTTATTTTAAATGATATAAAGTTAGAAAACTTTGTGGAAAACCATCTAAACTTTAACGGTTTTCCATTTTCCTTTTCGAAACCAAATAATTCCAATAATGGCGATAAGAACCTCAGCTAATGTTATGGCCCAAAATACACCTTTGGGGCCTGCATCAAAATAAATAGCCACCAAATAGGCAAATGGTAATTGTACTACCCAAAAGCACACGAAATTTATATAGGTTGGTGTTTTTGTATCTCCAGAACCGTTAAAAGATTGTATCACAACCATTCCGTATGCGTAAAACACATAACCTGCTGCTATAACACGCAAACACAAGCTTCCATAATGTACCACATCTGGTTCTGAATTAAAAAATAACAATATTTGTTTAGCAAAAATCAAATAAATAATGGATACAACGGCCATAAAATATGCATTGTATTTCCCTGTAATCCAAACTGATTTTTCGGCACGATCCGGTTGTTTAGCCCCTAAATTTTGTCCTACCAAAGTTGCTGCAGCATTACTCATTCCCCAAGAAGGCATTAGTGAAAATAGCATGACACGAATTGCAATGGTATATCCAGCAAGTACTTCACTTCCGAACTCGCTCATAATTCGCATTAAAAATACCCAACTTGAAGTCGCAATAAGAAATTGTCCAATCCCGCCAATGGATACTTTAATTAAATTCATTAAAATACTTACCCGTAATACTAAATCCTTAAAACCAATCTTTAATTTACTCCAGCCATAAAATAAGACTAAGAGTTGAAATATTACCGCAGTACCTCGACCTATAGTTGTTGCAATAGCTGCTCCTTCCACACCCATAGCTGGAATAGGTCCAAAACCAAAAATAAACATGGGATCCAATATCAGATTTAATCCATTGGATAATATTAATGTCCACATGGCTATAGACGCATTTCCTGCACCTCTGAATACTGCATTTATTAAAAACAAGAGCATGATAGTAACATTCCCTCCCAATAATACTTGGGTATAACCGTAGCCTTCTGCAATAAGTTCTGGAGTTCCTCCCATTAATCCTAAAATTTCCTTCGGGTATAGGATCCCTATTACACTTATGATAACGGCTATAGCAACACCAAGAAAAATCACTTGTACAGTCGCTTGACTAGCGCCTTCAACATCCTTTTCTCCTATGCGCCTAGCCACTATTGCGGTGGCAGCCATACTCAAGCCAATGGCCACGGCATAAACTAAAGTAATTACAGATTCTGTCAATCCAATGGTCGCCACGGCATTAACACTCACTTTGGATACATAAAAAATATCTACAATGGCAAAAATGGATTCCATTAGCATTTCCAATATCATTGGAACGGAGAGCATAAAAACAGCACGACGAATACTTCCTGAGGTAAATTCTTGTTCTTTACCTGTTATGGCTATTTTAAAATATCTAAATAATTGGGGAATTGATGGTATGTTCGATAACATAATTATTGATGATTAAATGTAACATATGTCTAAACACGTAGAGCATTTAGCTTTATTGGGTCAAGAAGAGCTTGACGAGGTCGGATACTTTATTTAATCAATCATAGTAACAAATATCATAAAAAAAATTGAGACCTACAATTGTTAACATTGTATAAGCAAAAAATTAAGATTCATAATTGTACATTTGTTTTTAATGAATTATAATCAACGAAATCCTTGAATTTCAAATTTGCCATTCTAAAGTCAATTAAACTATTTCTGTTACTCTACGGAATTGCAATTGTGCTTCTAACTGGCATCTTATTTGTTTTCGTTCTCATGAGTGATTTTGGAAAAGAAAGTAACATCAACATTGTATTTCAAATGCTTTCGACCCTTTTCAAATATCCACTCACTTATGTTATTCTTCTTAGCCCTTACCTACTCTTTCTCCTTTTTAGAACTTTAATCAGAGATTACAAACAGCACAAAATTTATGGGCTTTGTCGGGGAATAATTTTCAAATCCATACTACCAGCAGCCCTTATTTGGGGCAGCATACAGCTTGTAAATAAGTACCGCCAAATAGAAAATTATAATTACAAATGGGACTATAGCATTGAAAATAAATCGGACCGCATTCGTAACCTATACCAAAAAGACAAAAAGCAACGCGGAATTCATTTTTTTGGAGCTTCTAAAGACAGTCTTGCCTTTGAAATATTAAAAACAAATAATTTTGAATGGCTCACAATAGTGCCTTTTTTATCCCAAGAACACCATGATAAACCAGCGCTTGGAAGGGGATTTAGGACTAATGATTCGACTCCAAAACATCAACGGTGGCATCGATTAATTCAGGCCTCTGATAACTATGGGTTTAAAATCATGCTTAAACCTCATATTTGGTTACATAATACTTCTAAAGGCATTTGGCGCTCAAATATTAAAATGGATTCCCAAAAAGATTGGGACATCTGGTTTAATGAATATTCTAGATATATTCTAGACTATGCTCGCTTTGCGGAAGAATTAGACATTGCCTTATTTTGTATTGGTACAGAATTACATACAACAGCTAAAGAACAACCTGAAAAATGGAGACAACTGATAAAGGATGTCCGAAGTGTGTATTCGGGAAAACTCACATATGGTGCTAATTGGGATACTGAACTCTTTGACATCCCATTTTGGGAAGATTTAGATTTTATTGGTGTGCAGGCTTATTTTCCAATTGCCGAAAACAATAACCCTGATCTTGCCGAACTTGAAGAGGGATGGGAAAAGCATTTTAAGACATTAGAAAAATTACACAAAACCTACAATAAACCAATTCTATTTACAGAACTAGGCTATAAATCAACGGCTGATGCAGGCATAAAACCTTGGGAGTGGAATACACTTAGTAATCAATTTTACAAAAAAATATCAAAACGCACACAAGCACTTTGTTATGAAGCCTTTTTTAAAACGGTATGGCAACAAGATTGGTTTGAAGGGGCTCATTTATGGGAATGGCAATCACGGAGTCGTAATGGTGACGGGAATAATAATGCCTTTACCATACAGCATAAGCCCGCTTTAAATGTTGTTGCAAAAGGGTTTGGGAACATTACAAAGTAATATGGAAGTTAGTAAAACACATCGACATTTTATTTTACATAAACCCTATGGTTATTTATGTCAGTTCATCTATGAAGGTAAACGTAAAAAACGTAAAAAATTATTGGGGCCATTATATGATTTCCCAGAAGGCACTATGGCCATTGGTAGACTTGATGAACCTTCAGAAGGCCTATTACTTTTAACTACAGATGGCAAAGTTAGTGAATACATTAGAAGCCGAAAGGTTGAAAAAGAATACTATGTTCAGGTAGATGGCCTTATAACAACTGAAGCTCTGGAACAATTACAAAAAGGTGTTGAAATTGGTGTGGATGGTGAAAAATATCTCACGAAGCCTTGTAAAGCAAAACATGTTTCTTCTGTTCTTCATTTACCTCTGGCGGATCGACATGTAAGAGACGAACGTCATGGCCCTAAAAGCTGGGCATCAATTACCGTTACCGAAGGTAAATTTAGACAAGTCCGCAAAATGACCGCCGCTGTTGGTTTTCCAACCCTTCGATTAGTACGCGTTAGAATTGGATCTATTCACTTAAATCATGATGTCGGTCAGGTTCAAGAAGTGGATGTGTTTTCTAGTCCTGATTGAAAAAATAATAAATACCACGATATTCTCTACAATCGTATTTTACTTCTCGATAAAGGGTAAAAGCTGTAAATAATTACATTTGAACTCATTTTGTATTCTATTTCTTATAAAATGGATGTAACTTTCTTTGATTATATCCTCAAGACATTTATCTTTAACTAAATATGCCCCCTTTTAAATAAAACTAACCAAAGGCATATGATTAAATCGAAATCCAAAGCTCACAAATTCGGAACATTTTTAGGTGTTTACACGCCGAGTATTCTTACTATTCTCGGGCTAATAATGTATTTACGTTTTGGATGGGTTGTTGGTAATGTTGGGTTATTAAAAACAATTGTCATAGTTCTAATGGCCAGTTCTATTACATTTATTACAGGATTGAGTGCTTCGGCAATAGCGACAAACATAAAGATTGGTGTTGGTGGAGAATATTATATGATTTCTAGAAGTCTTGGTATTGAACCAGGTGGAGCGATTGGAATTCCACTGTATTTATGTCGTACATTAAGTGTTACCTTTTACTGTTATGGTTTGGCAGAAGCGATCCTTATTCTATGGCCGGAAAACCAAACTGCTCTCCCTCCTTACAGTTTACAGTTTTTAACCGCGTTCTTTATAATTCTTGTCACGGCTTTATCAGGAAAGAGTGCTAAGTTGGTTTTGAAATCTCAAATCCCTATAATGATTATAGTCGGTATTTCTGTTTTGTCTTTAATTTTTGGAATTCTTACTGAGGAAACACAAGCTCCAATTACCGATGCAACATATCGTACAGCTCCAGAGGGGTTTTGGTATGTATTTGCTGTATTTTTTCCAGCAGTTACAGGATTTACTGCAGGAATTGGTTTGAGCGGAGATTTAAAAGACCCACAAAAATCTATTCCAAAGGGCACTTTAGGAGCAGTCATTTCAGGTGCTATCATTTATTTAATTATACCACTTGTTTTATCAGTAACAACCTTATTAACTATTGAACAATTATCGGATCCTGGAGCTGGAGTAACCATTTGGACACGCCTATCACTTTTTGGTCCATGGCTTATCTATCCTGCTGTTTGGGGAGCTGTTTTATCGTCTGCCTTTGGTAGTATTTTGGGAGGACCTAGGATTTTACAAGCCTTATCAAATGATGGGTTAGCTCCAAAATTTTTAGGTAAATTATCGACAACAGGACAGCCAACCACAGCGACCTATATTAGCGGTATTATTGCTTTAGCCGCTATATTTATAGGGAGCTTGAATACCATTGCTCAATATGTATCGGTTTTATTTCTTACACTTTATGTGGCAATAAATATTAGTGCTGCAATAGAGCAACTTATAAAAGAGCCTTCATATAGACCAAAGATTCACGTTCCCTGGTATATTTCATTATTTGGTGCAATTGCAGCTATTGTAGTGATGATCCTAATTAATCCATGGGCTTTGGCTTTTGCTTTTGGGCTTGAAGCCATTATACTGACCTATCTTATTAATAAAAAAATGGAACAACAATGGGGTGATTCGGCTACTGGTATTTGGGTGCAATTAAGTAGGTATGCTCTATTAAGGTTAAATGCAAAACAAAATCATCCTCGAAATTGGCGCCCAATAATTATTCTATTTGTAAAAAATTTAAAAGATCATATGCCTCTAGTTAAGTTTACAGAATTGTTAGGACAAAATAATGGCGTATTAACTATTTCTAAATTAATAACTCCGGATAACAAAGATGAGTTAGAAAACCGCAATAGAGTAGCCTTCGAAATGCAAAGGGATCTTGCGAACGAAGGATTACAAGCACTTACAGAGGTAAATGTTGTCAGTGATTTTAAAAATGGAATGTATACCGTAGCAGCTTCTCATGGTATTGCCGGACTAAAAACCAATACAGTTGTTTTTGGGTGGTCGCAAACTGAAGAAGGCAAAAAACAGGAATTACTGATTATAAAAAACCTTGCACGTTCTGGCAAAAATATAGTCATAGCACATTTAAATAAAAGACTTCCGAAGGGACAAAATAAACGTATTGATATATGGTGGAGAGGACAAGGCAGTAATGCAGATTTAATGCTACTGCTTTCGTATTTAATCTGTTTAAATGATAAGTGGAAAAAAGCAAGAATCAACATCTTTTCAGTTGTAGAAAATGGTAACGAACTGGTTAAACTTGAGCGTCTTATTAATTATTCTATTAAAGAAGCACGTATTGATGCCAAGGTAAACCTTTTGTTAGAAGACGGTAATAATGTTATCGACTTACTTCTTAAAAAAAGTAAACATGCAGATTTGGTGTTTTCTGGGCTTTCACATCAAATAAGGAACTTGCCAAATACTATTGCTAGCATCGATAAAATTGTAAACGGATTAAAAGCTGTGGCATTTATACAAAATAACGGCATGAAAGATGACACACCAATCATTTTTGAAAATGAAATTAATAAACAATTATAAAGAAATCCAAAATAACAAAATAGGCACGGCCCATAATAATACAAGACGTGCCATATTTAAGTTCTCCCTAAGAACTAATTAAAAATAGTATGTAATATTAAAATAATAAATAATAGGCATTTTACGGGAAACCGTAATATTTCATTTAATTTTTCTAAATTAATCCAAGATCTTTAACGATCGCCACCAAGTGAATGGCATTATTGGCTTTAAATTGAATACGAAGTTTATTTAACCGTTTTTCGATAGTACTTAAACTACTTGGTGAGAGGTTATTATTTTTAAAATGTAAGCAAATCTCATCATGAGATAATCCTTTTGAAAGTTGCCTTATCAATTCAATATCATAATCCTCAATCTCCAAATTAATTTTTGAACTTAAAGCATGAGCCACTTCATTGGATAAATACAGGGTATCGTCATAGACCGAAAGCACCGCTTTTGTTAATTCCTTTAATCCTTGCCTGCTTTTACAGACATAGCCTTTAATCTTACATTCATTAACTAAGAATCTAACACGTTGAAGTCTATCCTCTACCGAAAACACAATGACTTTTAAATTGGGATGATCAGCTTGTAATGCCTGTATTAAAGCCTCTCCAGATGGGTATTTCTGGGTACGATAATCTGAAGCAAAAGACAAATCGGAAATCAACAACTCATAAGGCTCTTTATCTTGTTCTGCCTTCTTAATTTTTAAATAGGCATCATCACAGTATTGTACTTGATCTATTTCAGCTATATCTAACTCCTTAAGGGTTGTATACACACCTTTGTTAATATCGTCCATATCTTCGGACACTAAAACTTTTGTGAACATAATTAAACTTTAATTTGAACTTTAAATCCTTTCTCTAATTCTGTATCAAAATTAATAGTTCCATTAATAGAAATTATACGGTTTTCCGCATTTTGCAAACCACTGAGTTTAAGTCCGTTAAATCCTTTTCCGTTGTCCGAATACTCAATTATCACTTTATTTTTATCTTTAATAAAGCCCAAAACTACCAGCGAGGCCTCACTGTGTTTTTTCATATTGGTCATAAATTCCTGAAGGACCCTATAAATAGTCATTTTCTTAATATCGGGCATGGTATCCCAATCTATTTTCGAGATATTTCGTGTAATAATATTGACTTCCTGACTACTATAACTCAATAATAAATCTCGTAAAAGGGCCTCAAAATTATCTGCAAGGTCAATGCTATTGTTTTCTCTAGAGATATCTCTGGTTTTATTATAAATACCTTCTAAATAATCCATGATATCTTCTTTAGAACCAGACCCACTTTCAAGTTTATTCATGACATGAAATACATCGTTGGCTACTTCGTCATGCACCTTTTTTGAGATTCGGGTTTCGGTATTATAAACTTCCAGTAATGTGTTTTTGCGATATTTAGATCTTAAAAACACAAATATGCATAAACCCAATAACACAATAAAGACGGTTATACCTTGAGAAAGCTGCCTTTTAGACTTTTCTTTAAGCCGTTCCAGCTCACTAGTAAAAGCACGCTTCTGCTCTATCTTTAAATTATATTTTGCACTTGAATACTTGTTTTCATTCAATAATCGCACTTTAGTAATGCTATCATTCATTTTAATGTATTCTGTTTGTAGAGGGTTATCTTCTAATAGCAATAAATTAGACAACGCATCCATTTTGTATGGTTCTCTATATAAACTAGCAGCATCATACCCCAAACGGGCATAATATCTCGCGGTCTCAAGATCCCCCGCATCTTTATAATATTCGGATAAATTCTTATAACTTACATAAAAATATTGATAAGTCTTCTGCTCCTTTCGCATTTCAAGAGCCTGAAGCATATTAGTTAACCCTTCAGGGTCTCCTAATTTTCCTTGAATTGATCCATAATTATCTAATGCACGAGAAAAATGTTTATTTTTTCCAAACTTAAATCGATTATTATAAATGTATTCAAGCATCTCCTTAGCCAATTGTAACTTTCCCTGATCTTTATATACATTTGCCTTATTATTATAAATAATCAAACTATCTCTTGATATTTGGACAACTTCTAAGGCCTCATCATATATTTTAATAGCACTTTCATATTTATCCAAAGCCCTATAAGTATTACCTAAGCTATTAAATAATCCAATTTTGTCTGCAATTACACTACTATCTACAACCTTCAAATGATCTATTAAATCCAGTGCTTCAATTATAGATGCTTGACTGTCATAATAGCGTGTCAATTTATGTTGACAAATAATCATCAGTCTTAAATCATAAATCGCCCGTAATGTATCCTTTCGTTGTAAACTTTGGTTTTTATGATTGTCAAAAAAAATATACCCAGAAATTAGATCATTACCACTTTTAGGTTTTAACACCCTTTCGTAATAATAATAAGAACTATCAATTACTTGTTGAGCATTAATCGTGTTTATAAAACATCCAGAAATACAGGTGAAACACAGATAAAAAAAGAGCCATGTATTTTTCATTTTTTTCATTCCTCTAAATTAAAACTAATTTTTAGTTAGCCATAATTTTTATCTATTTCCTCAATTTGGTAGAGGCTGAAATAGCAGATTATCTCCATGGTCTCCTTAACAGAATTATGACAAGTTTTTAACCACCATGATCTATTTAGTTTATATGAATAAAACTTAAAGTCTTTGTTTAATGGAATCAATTATTCTCTAGACAAATCGGCTTCTGCTGCAATATAACCGAAGCCTGCCCAATTACCATTTTCTACGAGAGTCTTAAAAATTGCAAAAGCTTTGTCCTTATTTTCATTATAGAAATACCAATTTCCTATGCCATATTGTACGGCCTCACTAGATCCTAATGACTGGTCTCCTGCGAATTCTTTTTCTGATAATTCTCCCTTATAAAACAATAACAATTTATGGTATGCTATATTTTCTATGATGATCATGTCTTTATGGATAGGATTTAAAACTAAAGCCGCTTCTTCTGGCAATTCCATGCGTTGTAAAATCATATACAACCAATGTGAGGTTGCAACTATCATATCGTCATTTTTAGATGCTAATAAACATTTTTGAAACGCCGCTAAAGCACTTTTAAATTCCCCTTTTAAATAATAGGCCAACCCTAAGTGATACCAAATATTGGTATGTAATGACGAAACTGGCTGGTTTAAACGATTCGGGATTCCATCCGGTTCAATAACATCTGTTTTATCTTTAATAAGACTTACTGCTACGTCAAAATCGGCAATTGCCTTATCCAATTGACGGGTACTTATATAACGATGTCCTCGATGTCTATAAAATTGTGGTTCCTTTGGAAATTTTGTTATGCCTTCTGAGTATATTTCAATAGCTTTTTGATAATCTCCTAAATAGGCCATCCGCCTCCCGAGCCAAATAATATTAGTTTCTTGATTTTTATTGGCCTCATAGTTTTTTAAAGCGGTAAGATATTTTTGAATGTGAAGGCTATCTCTTTGAGAATTAATCTGTGGTCTAATTAGTGGTTTTTGAAGCAGTGAGGTTCCTTGAATGGTATCAATGACCATTGTATTTGCCGTTTTATTATTTTGAAGTTCATTACAACTACTCAAAACAAGTAGTGCAATAAAAGCAGATAGTAGTGTTTTCATAGAAGTAAATATAGTAATTTTGAAATATTATAAACTATACCAAATCACACATCTCCCTCTTTCTCAGTCTCTTCTTGGTGTTTATGTTTTGCAACAATAGCTTTCAGCCGCTCTTTATGCAATGCTTTTTTTTGCGCAAGTTTGTTTTTTTTACGCGCCATAAGCTTGCTATGCTTTGCTTTATTCTTGGTGTTTTTTTCTTGTCCTTTTTTAGCCATTACACCGCATATAAAGTCTTACTTATTAAAATACTTTTTGTATTTCCGTTGTGCAAAGAACCCTAAAAATGATACTATAGCAATAGCAATAATTATATAAAGTTGACTGATTTCTTGATCATCTTTAGCATAAGAGTGTAATCCTGCTAAATAGAAATTCACTCCAAAATATGTCATTAAAATACTCGCAAAAGCAATAATTGAAGCGAAATTGAAAACAAAACGTCCACGTAGTCCAGGCACTAAACGCATATGCACAACAAATGCATAAATCATAATACTAATTAAGGCCCATGTTTCTTTTGGGTCCCAACCCCAATAGCGCCCCCAACTTTCGTTAGCCCACATACCTCCAAGAAAGTTCCCAATAGTTAACATCACCAAACCAACGGTAAGTGCCATTTCATTTACTATGGTGAGCTCTTTAATATTGAGCTTCATTTTCTTTTCATTTTTGTCATTGGTGAGTATCATAAGTAATAAGGATACAACACCTAAAATCATTCCTAATGTAAATGGCCCATAACTCCCTACAATAATAGCAACATGAATCATTAACCAGTAACTGTTCAATACAGGCTGTAAATTTGCAATAGCTGGATCCATCCAGTTCCAGTGCGCAATCATTAAAATCATAGAAGTGACAAAAGCCGTCGATGCGAAGGTAATATCACTTTTGCGGCCAAAAATGATTCCGAATAGCATGGTTGCCCAAGCCACATAAATCATAGATTCATAAGCATCACTCCACGGCGCATGTCCTGAGATATACCAACGTGCAATTAAGCCTAAGGTATGCAATGCAAACAATGCTATAATAATGTATTTAAAAGCTTTTACAGCAACATTAATACCTTTACTCCTGTCTTTAAATATTTGTACTATCAATAATACAAACATTAAAGTTCCTGCGTACATGTACCAACTAAACAACTTTTTAAAGATGTCATACTTGTTGTACATAATTTCAGCATCTATCTTGTCATCGCTCAACATGACAGCACCACCATACTTATGTTGCGTCTTTTTAATAGCTTCTAATAGTTTATCACTTTCAGTATAGTCTCCAGATATTTTAGCTTGGTTAAGCATGTATAGATACGCTTTAAACCCTGTATTAATAAAGTTACCGTATAAAGAATCTTTAAATTGGTGTCCTTGTTCTCTATATTCAATTGAAGATAGCCAGGTATTATTATAGTCTTCTGGTAATGGGAATATTTTAAGCGAACGTCCTTCTATAGTATTATATAATAATGTTACACGTTGATCTGTTTCTTTAAATTCCTTCTGAAACGCATTAGGAACCTGTGCCTTATAGGCCTCTTGTAAAAATGGCGCTAGTTTGTAGCCACCTTCTTCGGTAAGAAAATCGGCTAAGGTCACGTACTTCGCAGATTTATCAACCCCAATTAAATTTCTTATAGAATCTCCTTTTTTTGCTTTAAGATATATAATAGGTACGTTATACCATAACACAGGACTCTCTTGAACGGATAGAAACAATTGATTGGCGTCAAATCCTTCATATGAATCTTTCTTACTCAACTTACGAAATAATTCAGAAGCATAAGTATTTACAGGCATCATTCGACCTCCTAAATCCTGAACCACCATACGTCCAAACTTATCCGCTTGTATTTTTGATGAAATATTAGCCGCCAAAATAGAATCTATTTGCGTTTTTGTTGGCTTACTATGGTCATGTCCATCATCTTGAGAATGTTGTTCTTGAGCGAATGTCGTTAAAGAAAAAGCAATAAAAAGGATAGATAATAATTTTGATTTTCTTCCCTTAATTTTTCGTAATTGCTTACGTAAATCATCAAAACGGGTATGTTTTGCAAATAGGATTGCTAATAAACCAAAGTATAATAATATATAACCTAAATAGGTGATTCGTGTACCCCAGGTATCATGATTAACAGATAGAATCGTACCTTTTTCATCTGGATCAAAACCAGATTGAAAGAATCGATATCCACGATGATCTAAAATATTATTCATAAATATTCGATAGTCAAAATCACCACTTTGAGTATCCAAAACCGTTACCTCACTGGCAAAGGCAGAATAACTATTCTCTGTTCCAGGATAACGATCAGCGATAAAATCATTTAATTTTATACTAAACGGTAACTCTAAAACACGAGACCCATATTTAAAGGCAAATTCCAATCCGCCAACTTTAATTTGTTTAAAGGCATTATTGGTGCCTTTACTTCCAAGTAATTTTACTGTTTTCGTTTCATTATTTGCAGTCACCTTAAGAACTAAGCCATCTTCATCATTTTTTAAAAGTTCTGACTTTTTCACGACATCAAATACACCCTTAGTTACAGGTTTAGGGAAAACCAATGCTTGATTTCCAATCAGATATCTTGATCGTAAGATTAATGGTTGGATACTATCACTAACTAACAGTCCTTTTGCTCCAGTAGCCATAGTCATGTACTCTCCATTAAATGGCGATTGGATGCTTAGAGAAGAATCCGTAAAGGTTATATTTATGGCCCCGTCTGTAGGCTTATTTAAAGCATACAACACATTATGAATACTTTGTACTTGTCCTTCTTTTAAAAAGTGATTGTGCGGTCCTGCTGCACCAGCTTCCACAACTTTAAGATAGTTCTCACCAGATGCATCTGGAACAATATCCTCTTCTGCCCCAGCAATAAAATCGGTTAATTCTATGCTAACATCTTGGTTATTATAATCGGTTTTACGAACAAATTTATTATTTAAGCGCGGTGAAAAATCAACTTCATCATGATGTACACGACGTTGTTGTTGACCATTCACAACATAATCACCATCGATATAGGTGGTTAGATATGTATTCTGTGATAGAAATACATTTTCTGTAGCCCCTTCACGAATTGCCATCATCCCTTCAAAACTAATATAACGGGTAATAAATGCTCCTAACAAAATAAATATGAAGGCCAAATGCATCGTTAATGTTGCCCATTTCTCTTTTCTCAATAATTTAAAACGGAAAATATTACCCACAAAATTAATCATGAATAGTACCATAATCGACTCAAACCACCAAGCATTATAAATCAATGTTCTTGAGTAAGGTGTTGGCGAGGTTTCTTGTCCGGCATCCATAAAGGTGCCTATTCCCATTGCAAGGGCAAAAACAATAAATAAAAGAGCAGTAAGTCTGGTAGAAAACAGAATGTTGGAAAGTTTTTTAAGCATAGCGATAATCGTCTATTTTAAGTCGTGCAAATTTAGTTAATTTCTTCGTAACGATTATTTAAAAACCAATCTTTTAACAATTCATTATTAAGAGTTAATTATCTGGCTTGAAAAATATTTAAATAGAGGAATGTTCCCATTTTACGGGCACGCATTTTAGCATTTTCAGCGTTTTCACCTTCAAACAATTCTGTTATGGTTTCAAACCACAAATTTAACCATATACCGAAATGCAATTCTGAAATTTTATTCCCTTGAGCTTTGTCAACATCGACATGAGCTTCTAATGGGTTTCCAAAATATTTTGTTTTTAAAAACAAACTAGATTCCCAAAACGTAGTTAATCTGTCAAGATGCTCATCCCAATCTTTAATGTTTTCAAAAAAGGGTCCGAGCGTTTCATCTTTCCTAACCTTTTTATAAAAAGAAGTCACTAATAAAAATACGTCTTCTCTAGTTTTAATATCTTTTTTCATGGCTTGGGTATTTAAACAACATCACAAAACTAAGTCCAATTAAAATAGTATTGCTTATAATGGAACTCAAAAGTAAATTTAAACTGTTATATCATTAAAAAAAAGACATATCTAACTTTTTAAATCCATTGTCATTTTGATTAGCTTATTAAAAAAATATAGTCTCACTTTCAAAATGTTTGTATCTAATAATCCGACGTTGACCATCGTAAGGTTTAAAGGTAAACTCCGACTTTACATACGGTGCTAGAAAGTAAATTGATTTTCAATTTAAATGTAATATCATGGACAGAAAAACCTTTCTCATAAAAACCGCTGGCGCATTACTTTTAGCCACTCCTGCCTACGTATTAATTAGTTGTTCATCATCCTCTTCAGGTTCTGACGATTATGGATCCAATGATGATGGTAATGATAACTATGATCCAAACTGTTTAGAAAATGGAGCCAGAGGTAGCGTTTCAGCAAATCACGGTCATAGTTTAACGGTTTCATCAGCAGATGTTAATTCGGGAGTAGAAAAAACATATAGTATCGCTGGAACAGCTGGACATTCTCATAATGTTACTGTTACCGTTGCAAATTTTAATACTTTAAAAAACAATCAGCAAATTTCTATAGGGTCCACAACTACAGATGCGCATACACATCAGGTAACAGTTTCATGTGCTTAATTAAGTTATATTATTTAATAAAATATATGTGTATTTTTGCCTTATGATCAACACTATCATACTCGGCGCAGGAAATGTAGCAACCCATTTATATCATGCCTTACAGAAGGCAGATGGAGTTACTGTTTCTCAATGGTATAACCGTAATTTATCACCACTCCAACAATTTAAAAACGAAGTAGACATCACCAGTGATATTACTGCTTTAAAAAAAGCTGACATATATATTATTGCTGTTAGTGATGATGCTGTAGCAAAACTTTCTACACAACTTCCATTTGAGAATCGTTTGGTGGTTCATACTTCTGGAAGTGTTAGTATTTCAGATTTGAATAAGAAACATCAACGTGGTGTATTCTATCCTTTACAATCGTTTTCTAAAACAGCTTCTCTCGATTTTTCTGAGGTTCCAATATGTCTTGAAATTGAAAGAAAATCGAATCTTTCTATTCTGAAGGGCCTTGCTGAAGCGATAGGCTGCAAGCATTACAAGGTAAATTCAGAACAAAGAAGTGCCTTACATTTGTCTGCTGTTTTTATCAATAATTTCACAAATCAATTGTATCGTATTGGTCATGAAATTACCGAATCTAAAGGCGTTGAGTTTGATATTTTAAAACCATTAATAAAGGAAACTGCTCACAAAGTAGAAACCATTTCTCCGTTTATGGCTCAAACAGGACCAGCTAAACGGAATGATAAAAAAACCATCCAAAAACATTTAAATGCTTTAGAGAAAGATATTCATAAAAACATTTACGAGTTAATGACCAAATCAATTAAAGAAACCCATGGGAAAAAGCTATAAAGAATACCTAGAACATATAACTACTTTTATTTTTGATGTTGATGGTGTGCTCACTGATGGCACAGTAACAGTTACCACATCTGGTGAAATGTTAAGAACAATGAATATTAAGGACGGCTATGCTTTAAAAACAGCTATAGATCAAGGATTTAATGTCTGTATTATTTCAGGAGGCTCTAATGAGGGGGTCCGAATTCGGCTTAGAGGACTTGGAATTACTGATATATATCTTGGTGCTCATAATAAAATTGAACAGCTGGACAGTTATCTAAACAGCAAGCATATTAGATTAGAACAGGTGCTCTATATGGGTGACGATATCCCTGACCATCCCGTAATGCAACGGGTTGGACTTCCATGTTGCCCACAAGATGCTGTTCCTGAAATTAAAGAAATTTCAAAATATATTTCACATAAAGACGGTGGTAATGGTGCCGTTCGCGATGTTATTGAACAAGTACTTAAAGTTCATGGGAAATGGGCAGGTAATTTTAATGCCAAATATGATTAGATTACTGATAAAAATGAGGTATAAAAAATGGGATAGGCTTGAATCTAGACAAATAGAGGTTTAATAACTAAAAAGGACTAACTGTTAACCAATAACTGACAACTCATGTTAAACGATAAATTAAAAGATTACAATCTTATTTTGGCCTCAGGTTCTCCCAGACGTCAGCAATTTTTTAAGGACCTTGGACTTGATTTTCAAATAATATTGAATCCTGTAAAAGAAGAATATCCTAATCGCTTAAAGCATTTTGAAATCAGTAATTATCTTGCACAATTAAAATCATTTCCTTTTGAAAAGGATATGAAAGATAAAGATATTCTTATTACCAGTGATACTATTGTTTGGCATAATGACAAGGCATTAGGAAAACCCAGAACTCATGACGAAGCCTTTCAAATGCTACGGTCATTAAGTGGTGATACCCATGAAGTAATTACCTCGGTTTGCATTAAAACCAAAATCTCACAAAAAACGGTTCATTCTATTACCAAAGTGACTTTTAAAACCCTTAGTGATGCTGAAATTTGGTATTATATCAATAACTTTTCTCCTATGGACAAAGCAGGTGCTTATGGCATTCAAGAATGGTTTGGCTATATAGCAGTTACAAAAATTGAAGGCTCTTATTTTAATGTTATGGGATTACCAGTGCATCTAGTATATCAGGCGTTAGAAGAAATTGTGAACTAAATATAGTTTTTCTACCATTAAGAAAAAATTCACACTTATCTTTGCCAAACAATATTGAAACAACATGGAAACTTTTTTCAACACGTATAGCAGAGAAATTATTAATTCGACATTAGTATTTGGTATTTTTTTTGTTTTCCAACTGATAGCCAACCTATTAGTAAGAAGATTGGGGCGTTCCAAAAACAAACACAAAGCAAGAATTAAACTTGTTAGGCGTTATGTTTCTGCTAGTTTTCTTTTAATTGCCTTGTTAATTGAAGCCTTTGTTTTGGGTGTAGAAATGGATCAACTTGCGGTTATTTTTTCTTCATTATTGGCAATTCTAGGGATCACATTATTTGCTAGCTGGTCAATCTTTAGCAATGTAACCTCTGGAATAATTATGTTCTTTTCATTTCCATATAGAATAGGAGACAAAATTCAAGTACACGATAAAGAACATGAGGTTATTGGTGTAATTGAAGACATTCGTTCGTTCCAAATTCATATTAGAACAAGTAAAGGAGAACTAATGACCTACCCTAACAACATGTTACTACAAAAAGCAGTAACTCTCATTGAAAAGGATGCATTTGACAAATAATCAATAAAAGCTTTAAGTTAAAGTTAAAGAAAGATTAAAACCAATCCCAAGGCTGGTATTCTTTTATATATTTGGTTTCTAGCAAACCACTATAACCATGCAAAGAACTTTACTACCCGTATTACTTTTCTTTTTATCTACTGTAGCAATATTAGCGCAACAACCCAAAAAACAGAATACTTCAGAAATATTTGAGGCCGTTCAAAAACTTAATGTTTTAGGTTCTGTATTATATGTCGCAGCCCATCCTGATGATGAAAACACACGTTTAATTTCGTATATGTCAAACCATGTCAAAGCAAGGACAGCATATTTATCTTTAACACGTGGCGATGGTGGTCAAAACTTAATTGGTCCTGAAATTAGAGAACTCCTAGGAGTCATCCGAACCCAGGAGCTTCTCGCTGCCAGAGGTGTTGATGGTGGAGAGCAAATGTTTACAAGGGCTAATGATTTTGGGTATTCTAAACATCCAGATGAGACCTTAGAAATATGGAATAAAGACAAGGTATTAAGTGATGTTGTTTGGGCTATTCGAAAGTTTAAGCCAGACGTTATTATAAATAGATTTAATCATAGAAATCCAGGGTCCACTCATGGTCATCATACCAGTTCTGCCATGTTAAGTATGGAGGCTTTTGACCTTGCCAATGATAACTCAAAATATGCCGAACAATTGGAACATATTGATACATGGCAACCAACACGCTTATTTTTTAATACGTCATGGTGGTTTTATGGAAGTCAGGAAAATTTTGAAAAGGCCGATAAAAGCAAGATGTTAAACTTTGATGTTGGTGTTTATTATCCCCAAAAAGGATTATCAAATAATGAACTAGCATCCTTAGCTAGTAGTCAACATTTATGTCAAGGCTTTGGACGACTCACTCAACGTGGTTCACAACAAGAATATATTGAGTTTTTAAAAGGAGATTTTCCTGAAGATAAAGCAAATATTTTTTCAGGAATCGACACGTCTTGGCATCGGGTAAAAGGCGGCCAACCAATTGGAGACCTTTTAAATAACATAGAGAAAAACTTCAATTTCAGAAATCCTGAAATCCATATTCCAGAATTGCTTCAGGCATATCAATTATTACAAGGTATAGAAGATGAACATTGGAAAGCTGTAAAGTCAAAAGAATTATTAGCTATTATTGAAGCCTGCATGGGATTATATTTAGAAGTTTCTTCCAATATGCCAACCATAAGTGGTGGTAGTTCAATTGAACTTAATATTGAAGCCCTAAATAGAAGTCATACAGGTCTAAAACTCGTATCATATACGATCTCTACAAATAATGAAGCTGTTCTAAAAAACATCGACTTAACGGCTAATCAAAAACAAAACTTCAAAACATCGGTGATCATTCCTCGTACCATGGAAACTACAGCACCATATTGGCTGGCAGAACAAGGAACGTTGGGCATGTATAAAGTTGATGATCAAAAACTCATTGGACTACCAGAAACACCACGCACAGTAACTGTGGATTTTAAATTGTTGATTAATAATATTACACCGCTTACAATTACAAAAAATGTGGTGTATCGTTATTCTAAACCAGATAAAGGTGAACTCTATCGCCCATTTGAAATTATTCCAGAAGTTTCAGCAAGCATTAGTGATAAAGTATTCATTTTTGAGAATGACCAACAAAAGGAAATTTCGGTAGTGGTAAAAGCTGGCCGCGATAACTTAGAAGGACATATATCCTTGGATCACCCAAAAGGGTGGAATGTTTATCCTGCACAGCAAAAAATAAACATTTCAAATAAAGGAGAATCACAAAACATGGTATTTATAGTGATCCCTCCTAAATTTCAAAATGAAGGATATATCACTCCTAAAGTTGCTATTAATGGTAAAATCTATTCTAAAGAAATTGTAGAAATAGACTATAGCCATATCCCGTTTCAAACGGTATTATTACCAAGTAAAAGTAAAATTGTTCGTTTAGACATTCAAAAAAGAGGTGAGAACATTGCATATATAGAAGGTGCTGGAGATGTTGTTCCAGAAAGCCTACAGCAAATTGGGTATAACGTCGTAAAAATTAAACCAGAAGATATCACATCAGAAAATCTTGCGAGATTTGATGCCGTGGTGGTTGGTATTAGAGCTTATAACATTGTTGATGAGCTTAAATACAAACAACAACTATTATTTGATTTTGTTGAAAATGGTGGAAATATGATTGTGCAATACAATACCAGCAGACGTATAAAAGTTGACAATATTGCCCCTTATAGTTTGACATTATCAAGAGATAGAGTTACGGATGAATATGCTGAAGTGCGTTTGTTAAACACAAAACATGAACTACTTAATTATCCTAATGCAATAACACAAAAAGACTTTGAGGGATGGACACAAGAACGGGGCTTATATTTCCCAAATGAATGGGGTCCAGAATTCACACCACTTCTATCGTTAAATGATAAGGGAGAAACCCCTAAAAATGGAAGCTTATTAGTTGCCAAACATGGAAAAGGACACTACATCTACACTGGATTGAGCTTTTTTAGAGAATTCCCAGCTGGAGTTTCAGGAGCCTATAGACTGTTTGCTAATATGCTCTCCATTGGAAAAGACAATGTCAATTTAAACAAAAAATTAAACGACTAATATGAATGAAAATACACCGCATAAAGAGCCTTGGAAAAAATCATATACTCTAGTTTTAGTGGCCAATGCTGCATACATCATTTTGTTTTATTTTTTAATGAATACGTTCTCATAATATGCAAACATTAGATTGGATTGTTTTAGCTGCAACTTTACTCGCAATTGTTGGATATGGCACATGGAAAACACGAGGAAGAAAGAGTGTACAAGATTATATTCGTGGTGGTAATGAAGCTAAATGGTGGACCATAGGTCTATCTGTAATGGCAACACAAGCAAGTGCTATCACCTTTTTATCAACGCCAGGACAAGCATTTCATGATGGCATGGGCTTCGTGCAATTCTATTTTGGAGTACCAATCGCTATGGTTGTGATTTGTCTCGTTTTTATTCCCTTATATCATCGCTTAAAAGTATATACTGCTTATGAGTATTTAGAAAGTCGATTCGATTTAAAAACCCGTAGTCTAGCGGCAATCCTGTTTTTAATACAACGTGGTTTGGCAGCTGGAATCACAATTTTTGCCCCGGCGATTGTATTATCTGCTGTATTAGGTTGGAATCTTACACTACTGAATATCATTATTGGAATTCTGGTAATTATATATACAGTATCCGGTGGTACAAAGGCGGTAAGCGTCACCCAAAAATACCAAATGGCTGTGATTTTCACAGGAATGTTTATTGCGTTTTTCATTATTTTGGGAGCATTACCTGAAGGCATCACCTTTTCAAAAGCTTTAGATATTGCTGGTGCAAGTGGTAAAATGGATATTCTGGATTTTTCATTCAGTTTGGATAATCGTTATACTTTCTGGAGTGGTATTATTGGAGGAACCTTTCTAGCCTTATCTTATTTTGGGACAGACCAAAGTCAGGTACAACGGTATTTGTCGGGTAAATCATTAAAAGAAATGCAATTGGGCTTGGTTTTTAATGGTATAATGAAAGTCCCTATGCAATTCTTTATTCTATTGATAGGCGTTATGGTTTTTGTATTTTATCAGTTTAACGCCTCACCATTGCATTTTAATCCAGAAGCACCAAAGGCAATCGAGAACTCTCAATATGTTGAACAATATAAAGACCTAGAACAAAAACAAATTGAGATTTTTAATAAGAAGCAATCAATCATCAATGACTATATAGATAATAAAACCGATGCAAATACTGAAAGTCTTGCCTTAGTCAATAAAGCCGATCGTGAAAATCGTGACGCTGCTAAAGCTATTATTTCTAAAATTACAGAAGAACAAAACCTATCGGTTGAAGCCAATGATAAAGATTATGTATTCATCCATTTCATCTTAACCAATTTACCTCGTGGATTGATTGGCTTACTATTGGCTGTAATTTTAAGTGCAGCAATGTCAAGTACAGCAAGTGAACTTAATTCCCTAGCATCAACAACAACCATTGATTTATACAAACGAAACCTCAATGGTACCAGGGATGAAAAACATTATGTAAATGCTACAAAATGGTTTACTTTAGGGTGGGGTGTTTTAGCCATATTAATTGCCTGTGTTGCCTATCTCGCTGAAAACCTTATTGAATTGGTAAATATTATTGGTTCAATTTTTTATGGTAATGTATTGGGTATCTTTTTAATCGCGTTCTTCTTTAAACACGTAAAAGGAAATGCAGTGTTTATAGCAGCTTTAATTACTCAAATTCTAGTGATAGGCTTATTCTTTTTAAATGAATATGACTATATAAACCTCCCATACTTATGGTTAAATTTTGTGGGATGTGCTATTGTAATATTCATAGCCTTAATAATATCATTTAAGTCATTAGATAAAAAAGGAAAACTGCCATTATTGATCTTAAGTGCTATTTTAGGCTTTTTTGCTTACAATGTTATTTAGAAGTCAAGTGCCATAGATTCTATTATCAAGGCATTGACTTTATTTTAATATAAATTAAAACAAAGGCCCCTTATAATTTAAACATTATAAGGGGCTTTTTAATACTGTCACTATTCCAATAAATTAAATAATAGTACAATACTATGATACAGAATTAATAGATAATGTGATGTAACTATACTGAACCTAAAGGTTTCTCAATGCTTTCGAAATGACTATATATTCAAAGACTACCAACTACAGTTCCTTAATACATAGATGCATTAGCGTTAGCACAAAAAAAGACACCTAACTGTTGTTAGATGTCTTTTTTGAATCATAAATATGTTATTTCAATCTATTGCTTCCACTCAGCAATTGACTCAGTATTCATTTTTACATAATCAGCATTAGGTGCTGCTTTTGAAAGTTCTAATGACTTTTCAGCAATTTTGATAGCACCTTTTTTATCTCCTGCAGCAGCATAAATTAAAGACTGTTGTCTCAATTGCCAGAATGCTGGTTTTTCTCTCATGCTAATCGCTTTATCCATCCACTCTTTAGCTTTTTGGATATCTTTTCCTGCATTTAAATAATATACTGCAGAAGCAAAATAATCATTAGCACCAGGACCAGACATTGTTCTTTCTATACTAGCCATTACTGTTTTATCAGTTGGCACGTTAAACTTAACTCCAACATATGATTTTTCCCAAAGTAATCCAAGAACTGCAGAATCGTTTGTTACATCGTCAATTGAAATAGTAAATGATTGAATATCCATACCTAAAGGCATAACATCAGCCATAACTCTAGCAGCTACCAAACTTTCATCTAATTCTTGAGGAGCTCCACCACCAGCATGTTCTGTATAAAAAACAACTTCCCAGCTATTTGCTTGAGGAATTGTGAATATTGCATAGGTTCCAGCTTTTAAGGTTTTTCCACCAACAACAACAGCATCGCTAAAAGTAACTGTAGTTCTTGAGTTAGCTCCTGTTCTCCATACTTTTCCAAAAGGTACTAAGTTTCCAAAAATAGCACGTCCTCTCATAGCAGGACGAGAATAGTCAACATTCACCTTAGTTAACCCTACCATTTGCTCAAGTTTTGCAGAAGGACTGGGTGCAGGTGATTGTATTTGTGCATTTACGGCATATGACATTGTAAATACAAGCGTAAGTAAAAGTAATTTTTTCATTGTAGTTTAATTTTTATGATGATTTATTTATTAAGGATTCCAAAATTAAGCATTACAATTTCAGTAAATGTTAACAAAGCCTTAAAATAAGAGATTGTATATTTGCCAAATAATTTTCTGAAAAACATGAAGAAATATATCGCTGAAAGTATGGGCACCTTTGCTATGGTTTTTTGTGGCTGTGGGGCAATGACGATCAATGAAATTACTGGAGGCGCAATTACCCATCCTGGTGTTGCAATAACATGGGGGCTTATAGTAATGGCCATGATCTATGCTTTTGGAGACATTTCCGGAGCACATTTTAATCCTGCGGTAAGCGTTGCGTTTGCTTATGCCAAAAAATTCTCATGGAAAGAAGTTCCAAAGTATATTATTGCGCAAGGCATTGGAGCTTTTATTGCTTGTCTCCTTTTATTGTTTTTATTTCCTGAAAGTGAGTCCTTGGGAAGCACATATCCTGCTGAAGGGTTCCTTCCTTATAAAGCCTTCGTTTTTGAACTCCTACTAACATTCTTTTTAATGATAGTAATTATTAATGTTTCAACCGGAAGTAAAGAAATTGGGACTATGGCTGCCATTGCCGTTGGGGGCGTCATTTTACTAGAAGCCATGTTTGCTGGTCCAATGACAAAGGCCTCAATGAACCCTATAAGATCTTTAGCTCCGGCAGTAGTTTCAGGAAATTATCAACACCTCTGGTTGTATTTAACAGCGCCATTTATAGGTGCCATATTAGCCATTTCAACGTGTAAGTTGGTTAAAGATGATAATTGCTGTGACGAAAATTGCTAATCATTATAAATCTTATCTTTTACAGCCTTTAATTAACGCTATATAGTTGATTAACTTTTAGCATTTCATTACCTTATAACATATTTTAATACGCATCTAATAAATTATTATGGAAACAAAAGATATAGCGAAAAAAATGAGCACACAGGAAGTTGCCAATAAATGGGCTGAAATGTGTAATCAAGGACAATTCCTTGAATGTGTAGATGAATTATATGCTGCAAATATAATTAGCAGAGAAATGATCGGAACACCAGATGATGTCGTTTCGGGGAAACAAAATATTATAGAAAAAAGTCAAAAGTGGTTGGATAGTGTTCAAGAATTTCATGGAGGGAATGTTAGTGAACCTGTAGTTGCTCAAAATCATTTTACTAGTATAATGAGTTTCGATGTTACTTTCAAAGAAAGCGGAAGGCAGCAGATGGAGGAAGTTTGTGTCTTTGAGGTAAAAGAAGGTGAAATTATAAACGAGCAGTTCTTTTATTCCATGTAACTGTCTCAAAATTACAAAATTAACTAAGCTCCAACTGACAACCGTCAATTGGAGCTTTTTCTTTGATATCTACACCAAAATAAGGGTTCATATAATTCAACTAAAAGCCTTATATTTAAAGGAATTTAAACTAACCAATATGAATTTAAAAAAACACCTTGTTTTTATTTTTTGCCTTGCCCTCAGTAGCAGTTTCGCACAGCAAAAAATGAGCAGAACAAAAAAAGCAATCATCGCCTCGGTAGAAAAACACGAGGCCAATCTTATAAAAATTAGCGATGAGATCTGGGCTTTAGCCGAAACTGCATTCGAAGAGGACCAATCTTCACAAATATTATCTGATTATGCTGAAAGCCAAGGCTTCACCGTTGAACGCGGTGTTGCAGGAATGCCAACAGCATTTGTAGCAACCTACGGTTCTGGACGCCCTGTAATAAGCGTTTTAGGTGAATTTGATGCGCTTCCAGGAATCTCTCAAAAAGCAGAACCTACAAAATCTCCCTTAGAGGCAGGTGCTGCTGGTCATGGATGTGGTCATAATGTATTTGGAGCTGGAAGCTTAGGTGCCGCCATAGCTATTAAAGAGCTCATTGAAAGTGGAAAATTAAAAGGGACCGTGAAATTTATGGGAACCCCTAGTGAAGAAAAATATTTTGGAAAAATATGGATGGTAAATGCTGGTATTTGGGATGATGTTGATGTAAATATTAGCTGGCACCCTTCTGCCCAAATAAAAGCCGATGTACAAAGTTCTTTAGCACTTGTGGATTTTAAAATTGAATTTTATGGACAAGCGGCACATGCCTCTGGTGATCCATGGAATGGAAGAAGTGCTTCTGATGCTTTAGAAATTTACACGACTGGAATTAACTATTATAGAGAACATGTTAAACCAACGGTTAGAATGCATTATCATATCCAAGATGGTGGACAAGTTGTAAACGTTGTTCCAGATTATGCCAGACTTTGGATGCGTGTTCGTGATACAAAACGTTCAGGAATGATGCCTGTATACGAACGGGTTATGAAAATGGCTGAAGGTGCCGCAATCATGGCAAATGTAGATTATAAAGTATCACTAATCTCTGGAATATATGAAGTGCTGGTTAACCGTGAAGGCGGTAAAATCATGCAATCAAACTTAGAGCTTCTGGGACCTATTACATATACAGATTCTGAAATTGCTTTTGGTAAAAAAATACAAGAAAGCACAGGTAAGGAACAAGTAGGTATGGATAGTGTCATTCATCCTTTGGAAGACACCAAAGACCATCCGGGTGGTGGTTCAACCGATGTGGGTGATGTAAGTTGGAATGTTGCCAATATAAATCTTGGTGTGACTACAGCTCCAAAAGACACGCCTTGGCATTCCTGGGCTGTTGTTGCTTGTGGAGGTATGAGTATAGGTCATAAAGGATTAACATATGCTTCTAAAGCTATGGCAATGACTATGGCTGATTTATTTGAAAATCCAGATATGGTTCAAAAAGTTAAAGCGGAATATAAGGAACGTAAAGGTGATGAGGTTTATAAAGCTATTATCCCTGAAGGACCGCCACCAATTAACAATAAAGGGAATTAATCATAATTAAATATTTCAAGCATAAAATTTTAATTTAATGAAGTTTATAAATAGTAAAATGACAACAAAATTTTTAACCTTACTCATGATTCCAGTTTTCCTATTATCCTGTAAATCGAAAACTGAGAAAAAAGAGACTACAGAAATGCCAATTGAGACAGAAATGCCACTTGAGGCAACAGGAACAGATTTTAAAATCTCTCTAGCACAATGGTCGCTACATAAATCCTTTTTTGGAAGTTCTGTACAAGATTGGGATCTTTTTAGAACACAATTAAAAGAAGACCCAGAATCGGTGTTACAAGGAGATTTAGACCCTATGGATTTCCCAGCTATAGCTGCTGGATATGGTATTAATTCAATTGAATTGGTAAACACCTTCTATTATAATAAAGCCGATGATCAGGATTTTTTAAACACCTTCAAGCAAAAATGTGAAGACGCTGGAGTTAGTGTTGGCTTAATTATGTGTGATGGTTTAGGTAATCTTGGTGATGCTGATGCTGATGCGAGAATGGCTGCGGTAGAAAATCATTACAAATGGGTAGATGCTGCAAAATTTTTAGGAGCACATTCTATTCGTGTGAATGCCGCTGGACAAGGCACTGAAGAAGAACTTGCAACTAACGCTGCAGACGGACTTTCTAAACTTGGGGAATATGGCGCTTCAAAAGGCATTAATATTATCGTGGAAAACCATGGTGGATATTCTTCCAATGGTAAATGGCTTAGCGGAGTAATGGAAACGGTAGGTATGGACAATGTTGGTACCCTTCCAGATTTTGGAAATTTCTGTATTGAAAGAGGTCCTAACCGTTGTAAAGTTGCTTATGATAGATATCAAGGAATGACAGATTTAATGCCATTTGCAAAAGGTGTTAGCGCTAAATCTAATGCGTTTGATGACAAAGGAGATGAAACAAAATCTGATTTTCTTAGAATCATGAAAATCGTTAAAGCATCAGGGTTCAAAGGCTATGTAGGTATTGAATATGAAGGTAGTGAACTATCAGAAGACGAAGGCATAAAAGCGACTAAAGCCTTGCTTGATCGCGTTTTTAAAGCTATAAACGAATAGTCTTAAAACTGAAATACACGCTATATAAACGCCCTTTTATGGGCGTTTATATTTTGCATTACTGTTACTTTTGTAGGTGATTACTTTTGAGAATTTACCCTTTTTAATATTCAACTAAAAATGTTCTTAAAAATAATGTCAAATACTGTATTTTTAGATCAGCTAGGATTCAAATTAAAAGGCTATAAATATTATTAATGCAAATATGCTTTCTTTGAATTGAACCCAGTTCATAAATAAGAATATTTCAATGAGTAAATCACAAACGGCAATTCGAACAACCTATTACAGCATAGCTGGTAATACTTGTTTAGCATTAATAAAAGGACTTGCCGGTGTTTTTGGAAACTCCTATGCCTTAATTGCAGATGCCATTGAATCCACAACCGATATTTTCTCTTCAATCCTAGTGCTTCTTGGTTTAAAGTATGCCAAGAAACCTGCTGACAAAAATCACCCGTATGGTCATGGTAAAATAGAACCACTCGTGACCTTTATCGTTGTTGCTTTTCTTGTGACGTCTGCAACCATAATTGCTTACGAAAGTATTCAAAATATTCAGACTCCTCATAAAACACCAAAACCCTGGACCTTAATCGTGCTTGGTGTCATCATTTTATGGAAAGAATTATTGTATCGATTTGTCAATAAAAAAAGTATTGAGACCAACAGTTCTTCTCTTAAGGCCGATGCCTGGCATCATAGAAGTGATGCCATTACTTCTATTGCAGCATTTATTGGAATTTCTATTGCGGTATATTTTGGTGAAGGTTATGAAACAGCCGATGATTGGGCGGCGCTTTTTGCTTCTGCTTTTATTTTATATAATAGTTATTTAATATTTCGCCCTGCATTAGGAGAAATTATGGATGAGCACCTCTATGACGATTTAATTAAAGAAATTAGAACCGTTGCTATAGGTGTAGATGGTATTTTAGGCACAGAGAAATGTTTTATTCGAAAAGCGGGAATGCAATATCATGTCGATTTACATGCTATTGTAAACGGTCAAATTACAGTAATAGAAGGTCATGATTTATCTCATAAACTAAAAGACGTATTATATCGTAAAATCCCAAATTTAGGACGTATCCTAATTCATATTGAACCGAATACACAACAAACAGCATAACATATGAAAAACATGAGAATAGCATCCATTGATATTCTTAGAGCCATGACAATGGTTTTAATGATTTGGGTTAATGATTTTTTCACCCTTATAGATATTCCTAAATGGTTAACACATGCGACAGCTTCAGAAGATTATATGGGCTTTTCTGATGTTATTTTTCCACTATTCCTGTTCATTGTAGGTTTGAGTATCCCGTTTGCAATTCAGCAACGCAAAAAAAAGGGAAGTTCATCTAGTGCTATTGCCAATCATATTATAATTCGATCAATATCTCTTTTAATAATAGGGGTATTCATGGTAAATTATGAAACTGCACACCATGACAGTTTATTAGTAGGAAAGTATGTTTGGTGTATTTTAATGGCTCTTGCTGTGGCTCTCATTTGGATGCATTGGAAACGCAGTCCTATCCCTGAAAAATGGCATAAAATACTTCAAGGTCTTGGTTTTTTAATTCTGATTTTTTTAGCTGTAATTTATAAAGGAGGGCCTTCAGGAAACGATTGGATGACCACACAGTGGTGGGGAATTTTAGGACTAATAGGATGGGCGTATCTAATCAATGCCTTAGTCTATCTTTTTACTAAAGGAAACTTTTATATTATGATAGGCCTGCTTTTGCTTTTAAACGGTCT
>Ga0105356_10000769_pt1 | contig 31243 bp, 25 predicted proteins | sample GOMGulsemesocosm_3_FD_83502 | JGI IMG/M metagenome (GOLD analysis project Ga0105356, IMG submission 83502) | Methane-oxidizing microbial communities from mesocosms in the Gulf of Mexico - GOM9D Gulf of Mexico | ecosystem: Environmental > Aquatic > Marine > Cold seeps | place: Gulf of Mexico...
AGTCATATTTCAATAGTAGATTCAAGTTTGTCAGAGCAAGCTGTACAAAATGTAGAAAAAGTAGATACAGAAATGTTGGTGCACATGAACCACTTACAAGATTTGGTTCAAGATGATTTGACGAAGTTTCAGCCTGTTATTGTCGCTCAGTTTACACCCGGTGGAGGTAAATTTACATTGTTACGTAACCAGTACCATAATGAATCACGTACTACGGTTGAGCCTGTTTCAAATTTGTTTGCCATGGCAAAATCCATAGCACATGCTCCATTAGGAATATATGGCTGTTTTGGACCTTATGCTACAACCCCTTTAAATCAAGATTGGAGAATAGCTCTGGGTAGTTATGAAAAAGTATTGGCAACTGCATTGGATACTTTTGATAATATCAAAACGGGCTTTGAAATTGATGAAGAGCTTAAAAAAAGATTGGTAAAAGATTTGAATGAAGTAACGGGGAAATTTGATGGCGCTGCACCAGATGTTACAGAAGAGAATGTTATTGAGCACATACACATCGTTTTAAAGAAATTATTAGCAGAGGCTATCAATTTTATAAAAAACACAGCGCTTGCTTTGCTTAAAAATGAAGCACCAACAAGAGTGTTTCAGCAATGGTGTAATCAAACCAGTAGGGATACTGAAAATCCAGATGATACTGTTTATAAACTAATTGTACAATGTCAAGTAATAGCCGCCTGTGCGCAACAATATGGTATCAGTTCATTAATGCAAGAATGGAAAGCTACTTTTGAGCCTTCAGAATGGGAAAAGCTGTATGTAATTGTTGAGGCCGAATGGGTAACACGTAAAATGAATTCGATAGCACAGTGTATTTTACCCTATATGACTGATGGTATGGACGCATTAGATCAACGTTTGTTAATTGTAACAAACCTTTCTGATGTAGAAAAGGCTTTGCATTTTTTAGCCAGAATTATTCAAGACAGAGCAGCAGCCGATTTGATTTTAACAAATCAGAAACAACCGAGAAAACACCTTTCAGGCCAAGTCGATTTGTTGGGGCCAGTAATGCACGATGTAATTGCTACAAATTCAGAGGAGGAAATAGAAAAAGTAGTAGCCAAATGTCCTTATTGATTTCTGTTATTGGGTTATTTATTGCAATAATCATATGTTTTTTTACGTTGTATTGAAACAGTTTCAATACTATTGGTATGAAAAAATTGCTTCAAATTTCACTATTCTTATTTGTTACAGCATCCTTTGGACAAGTTGCAAATACAAAACTTTCTGACGCGGGATTGACGTTGATAAAAGATAAAGTAGCATACGATCCAAGTTATTTTTCAATAGGTTATCCCAATGGTGATGTGCCTAAAGGAAAAGGGGTTTGTACTGATGTTGTTATTAGAGCCTATAGGAAAATAAGAATTGATTTGCAAAAAGAAGTACATGAGGATATGAAAAGTAACTTTAGTAAATACCCAAAAATATGGGGTTTGAAAACGACGGATAAAAATATAGACCACCGTCGTGTTCCAAATTTAATGACCTATTTTAAACGAAAAGGGGCAGAAAAGGCAATTACTTTAAATGCATCAGATTATTTACCTGGAGATATTGTTTGTTGGAATTTGGGAGGAGCTATTACCCATATCGGATTGGTGGTGGCTAAGAAATCAGTTGATGAAAAAAGAAACTTGATTGTTCATAATATTGGAAGCGGACAGGTTTTAGAGGATTGTTTATTTTCTTATAAGATAATTGGACATTATCGGTTTTAGAAATTAAATGGAATTAATTCACATGAATAAAAATTTACATCAAAAGAGTTGGGTTTGAAATGTATATAAAAATGGGGTTGATAAGAAGAATTTTATTTTTAGCCAAGTACAATTTTTTGTACGACATTTACATTTTTATAGGTACTATTTACCGATAGCAATAAATGTGAAAATGCAAGAAAACGAAAAACCCAGAATTTCAAGACTTACAGCAATTCTAACACAATTGCAATCCAAACGAATTTTGACGGCAAAAACGCTGGCAGAAAAACATGATGTAAGTATACGTACCATTTATAGAGATATTCGAACTTTAGAAAAGTCTGGGGTGCCAATTTTTACAGAAGAAGGGAAAGGCTATTCTTTGATGGAAGGTTATCAGTTACCACCAGTAATGTTTACAGAAAATGAGGCAAATGCATTGATAACAGCAGAGCAATTGATTGTAAAAAATAAAGATTCTTCATTGGTTCATAATTATGCGTCGGCTATTCAGAAAATTAAGGCGATACTTCGAAATTCTCAAAAGGAAAAAGCAAATTTATTAGCAGACAGGGTTTATTTTAGAAATAATTATGAAGAAAACAGAACTAGTAATTATTTAATGTGTATCCAGTCGGCGATAACCAATTTTGAAGTTATAGAAATTGAATATTTTTCTCTAGAACAAAATTTCACCAAAAGAAAAGTAGAGCCTTTTGCATTGTATAGTACTCAAGAAAATTGGTTATTGATAGCTTTTTGTCGCCTTAGAAATGAATTTAGGGTTTTTCGAATAGATCATATTAAAAAGATTCAAGCTCAAAATGAGAACTTTGAATCGCATAATATGACCTTGCGAGAATACTTTGAAAAATGTTATGAAAAATACCAAAGTACCCCTGACATACCCTTGTCATAGTTCTTAAATATTTTTGTAGAAATTATAAAAACTATAAAATGGAGAACATTAAAAAAGAAGCGCTAACAATTGTAGGAGTTACAGTAAGAACAGCAAACAAGCCGGGGCAAGCGGAAAAAGACATTCCAATGCTTTGGGGGAAATTTATGACAGATGAGATCAAAAATAAAATTCCGAATAGAGTGGGTGAAACGATTTATGCACTCTATACAGATTATGAAAGTGACCATACAGCTCCTTATACAATGCTAATTGGTTATTGTGTAAAAGATTTGGACAATATTGATGAAGACTTGACGGTGAAAATAATCCCAGCTGCCAACTATGTAAAATTTATTGCAAAAGGAGATTTGACAAAGACAGCTGTTTATGACACTTGGATGGATATTTGGAATACAGATTTGAAAAGAACTTATACAACCGATTTCGAGATTTATGGAGAAAAAGCTATAGATCCTACAAACGGAGAAGCTGAAATATTTATAGGAGTTCAATAATTTTTTTGAATTTATTTTGAGAAGTAGAATTGATATATAACAAAGTGTTCTTATGATGGTTTGAGTCATGAGAACACTTTGTTGTTTTGTTTTTAATAAAAAAGTTAAAAAGGTCTTATATTAATTGTTTTTATGAGTAACTTGTCTTTAAATTGCTATTAGTGTTAAATTTGTAAAAGAAAGCAATAAAAAAACAAACATGGATATAAGAATATCAGATTATATAAATAATGTACTTAGTAAAATTGCAATTTTAGAAGACGCAGATGTAGGTTATGAGAATATTGAAATTTTCGATTTTAGGACACATCATGAAAGTGGAAAAATTTTCACACACCAAAATGGCGACAACTATGGTATTGCTTTGTTAAATGCTGTAACAAAAGAAAGTGCAAATAAAATTTCTAGAGAAATTAAAAAGAATACAAACCTTAGTATTTCGGTTTTGGAAAACTTTGTAGAAAAACACTTTTTAAAATGCTATGTTTCAGGAAATACAGAATCCTATCATAATTGGAAATCAGGAGATATAGGGATAGCCTATCTTACCTTTGATGATGAAAAAGAAGTAATTATACCTAATTTTTCTAATGAAACAGCGAAAGAAAGAATGAATACTAATTAAGAGGTTTTTTGGATAGGAAGACTTGTTGTAAAAATTTTAATACTATGAAAAAGGAAATAAAATTTACAAAGAGAAGACTGAATAATTTTTTTTATTATGGTAGCCTGTGGTTATTATTGGGAGGAGGAGCTGTATACTTTGATAGTAGTTTTAGTCTAAATTATGGATATATAGTTATTGGAGTGCTATTCGTTGGAACGAGCATTTACGAAAGGATTAAAAAATACTTGACAATTGAAGATGGTGTTTTAACAAAAAATCGATTTCCTGTCAGAAGTATAAAATTAGAAGACATCACAGACATTAGACGTACTTACAAGAATTGTATTTTAACAACTATAGAAGGTAAGGAACTGAAAATAAATATGGATTTGATAGAGGAAGATTCTCTTGTAGAGTTGAATTTTATTTTAGATAATTTAGATTTTTAGTTTAAGGAGCAGCGTTAATAGAGTTGGTCAGTTTAAATAATTTCCAATGTTGTCACTGAAAAAGTCAAACAAGTTTATTTATTCAATTAAAGAAAATGGGAGAGAGTCACAACCACGGACCTGCAAGCCTTTCTAGTATTAACAGAGCTTTTTATATAGGTATTGTACTCAATACAATTTTTACAGCAATAGAATTTATAGTAGGCTACAGGTACAATTCTTTGTCATTAATAGCAGATGCAAGTCATAATTTAAGTGATGTTGCAAGTCTAATTATTTCATTAATGGGAATGAAATTGGCTCAAAAAGCAGCCAATTTAAGTTATACCTATGGCTATAAAAAAGCATCTATCATTGCTTCTTTGATCAATGCTGTTCTTTTAATTTTTATTGTGTTTTCTATCTTTAAAGAAGCTATTGAAAGAATTCAATTGGTACAAGAATTACCAGGTGTCGTAATTATTATAACTGCTTTGATAGGAGTGGGGATAAATACACTTTCTGCTTATCTTTTTTACAAAGGCCAAAAACAAGATATCAATATAAAGGGAGCATTTATCCATCTTTTGGTGGATGCCTTGGTATCTTTGGGAGTGGTAGTTGCTGGGATTTTAATTTATTATACAAATTGGAATTTGATTGATCCGATTATGAGTTTTGTAATAGGTTTGGTTATTATTATTTCTACTTGGAGTTTGTTAAAAGAGAGTATAAAATTAACGTTAAACGGAGTTCCAAAAGATTTGAATGTAGATAAGGTTAAAAAACTGATTTTAAAGGATGGAAAAATAGTAGCTGTAAAACACTTACATGTTTGGGCTTTGGGGAGTAATGAGAATGCATTGACCTGTCATTTGATTTTGGATAAAAATTACAGTTTAGACGAAATTACAGTTATCAAAGAAGCAGTTCGACATGAATTATTGCATCAGAATATTCACCATGCAACTTTGGAATTTGAAAATTTAAATGATAAAACTTTAGACTCCTGTACTTCCAATTAAATTTGTTTTCTTGTTTGTGAATAGTTGTTGTCTAGTAATTAACGAGACTTACGGTATTTGGTAATCTGTAAATTTTAAAAGGAACTCAAATTTCACATGGTACTCGTTATTGCGAGCGCAGTGAAGCAATTCCATCCAACTCCATAACAATAAAATCAACCAATCTAGCAGCTAAAATAGATGTACTATTGTCACTATCTAAAAGCGGGTTTAATTCAGCAATATCACAAGAAATAACCTTATTGGTTTGGAATAAAAAATGCAATACTTTAAATACAAAAGAAGGTGTAAAGCCTAAAGGAGAAGGAGCACTTACTCCAGGAGCATACGCAGAAGAAAAACCATCCATATCTATCGTGATGTACAAATAATCAGAAGCCTCTATAAAGGGAATTAGTTTTTTTTGCAATGTTTTTAAGGATGCTGTATCCGTTTCACAATCAGAATTTAATACATAAGAAACGTTTTGTTTGTTGGCGATATCAAACAACTCTTTGGTATTTGATTGTTGTTGAATTCCAATAGCGAAATAGTTTACAACTTCATTTGCTTTTTTAGCTTCAGAAATAATTTGATTGAAAGGAGTTCCTGAGTTTGATACCGTTTCAACAGGACGTAAATCAAAATGAGCATCAAAATTTATAATTCCAATTTTTTTATTTGGTTTGTTTTGCAACGCAGCTTGTATTCCTTTATAATGAGCATAAGCAATGTCGTGCCCCCCGCCAATGGCAATTGGAAAAATATTTTGTGTAATCAATTTTTCAATGGCTTTAGAAAAGGCAAGTTGACAAGCCTCCATTTGTTTATCAATACAAACGATATCACCAAAATCAGTTACTTTTTTTGTGTTGAAATGGATCGGTAATTTGGCCAATTTTTCTCTAATAAATTTAGGGCCTTGTTGGGCACCAACTCTTCCTAAATTTCTTCGGACACCTTCATCACAAACATAACCTAACAACGCAATGTCAGTTTTGCCGTTACTAATTTCCTCAAGAGAATTCAATTCTATTTCTTGATGCCAATATTGGTTTTTTAAAGTTGGATTGGAATTTCTACCTATCCAATTTTTTTTGAATCCTGATTTGTAATTTACTTTGGCTTTTTTCATTATTTCTCAATTTCAATGCCTTTTAAAAAAACTTTTTCTATTTGATGATTTCCGAATGAGTAAGGAATGCAGTTGTAAGAATTTATAGTTTTGCTTAGAATTAAATTGGCTTGCTTGCCAATTGTAATAGAACCTGTTTCTTTTTCTAAACCCATAGCATAAGCACCATTTATGGTTGCGGCATTAATTGCTTCTTCTGGAGTCATTTTCATTTTGATACAAGCTGTAGCTATAACAAAATTCATATTCCCAGAAGGAGTTGATCCTGGGTTGTAATCGCTAGCCAAAGCCAAGGGCAAGCCCGCAGTAATCATTTTACGTGCAGGTGTATAGGGAATGCTTAAAAAGTAAGAACAACTCGGCAATGCTACTGGCATGGTTGCAGTATTTTTTAAACTTTTAATGTCTTCCTCACTTATAATTTCTAAATGATCTACAGACAAAGCTTCATGTTTTACAGCTGCTTTTATACCACCAATAGCTGTAAATTGATTTACATGGACTTTCGGTATCAATCCATGTTTTTTGCCTGCTTTTAAAACCAATTCCATATCAGCAACTGAAAAATAGCCTGTTTCACAAAACACATCAATATATTCCGCTAAGTTATCTTTAGAAATTTTAGGCAATACTTCTGTAATAAGCATTTGTATATAGCCTTGTTTGTCTTTTTTATAATTTTCTGGAAGTGCATGTGCACCTAAAAATGTTGCTTTTATTTCAATAGGGTAATTTTTTTTCAGACGTTTGATAACACGAAGTATTTTCAATTCAGCTTCCAATGTCAATCCATAACCCGATTTTATTTCTACAGCACCCGTTCCTAAAAGCATAATTTCTTTCAAGCGAATTTCACTTTGTCGATACAATTCTTCTTCAGAAGTTTTTTGAAGTTCTTTCGCAGAATTTAAGATGCCACCCCCTTTTTTTGCAATTTCTTCATAAGACAATCCTTTAATTCTATCTACAAATTCATGTTCTCTGTTTCCGGCATAAACAAGGTGTGTATGAGAATCGCACCAAGCAGGAAATATCATTTTTCCTTGAGCATCAATAATTTTGGAGTAAGGGATATCAGGACATTTTTCCATAGGTCCGAAGTCAGAAATAATTCCATTTTTAAGAATTAAAAATGCATTTTTTAAGGTGGGTAATTCGTTCATTTCTTCACCAGAAGTAAAAGAAAATTGTTTGCTTCTGATTTGAATGAGTTCTTTTATGTTTTTAAATAAAATAGGCATTAAAATAGGTTTTTTAATAGGTTTTCATCAACGAGATTGGGAAGTGTTACTTTTAAATTCGGACTTCGTTCCATTTCTCGTTTTATAGCAAATAGTGCTTCTTTATTTCTAGCCCAGCTTCTTCTAGCGATTCCATTGTTTACATCATAAAAAAGCATGTTTTTCAATCTGTGGTCTGCTGCTTCAGTTCCATCTAAAAGTAAGCCAAAACCACCGTTTACAACTTCACCCCAGCCAACACCTCCACCATTGTGAATAGATACCCATGTTGCCCCTCTAAAGCTATCGCCAATTACGTTATGAATCGACATATCTGCAGTGAATTTACTACCGTCGTAAATATTTGAAGTTTCTCTGTAGGGAGAATCCGTTCCGCTTACGTCATGGTGATCTCTACCAATAACCACAGGTCCAATTTCTTTGGATGCAATGGCTTTGTTAAAAGCCGCTGCAATTTTAGTACGTCCTTCTGCATCTGCATATAAAATACGAGCCTGAGAACCTACCACCATTTTGTGGTTGTCAGCATTTTGAATCCAAGTAATATTGTCTTGCATTTGCAACTGAATTTCTTCAGGAGAGTTTTGCATTATTTTTTTTAGGACTTGCATGGCAATCAAATCGGTTGTTTTTAAGTCTTCAGGTTTTCCAGAAGTACACACCCAACGGAAAGGACCAAACCCATAATCGAAACACATAGGGCCTAGAATATCTTGTATATACGAAGGGTATTTAAAATCGATATTGTTTTCTGCCATAACATCAGCACCAGCACGTGAAGCCTCTAATAAAAAAGCATTTCCATAATCGAAAAAATAAGTCCCTTTTACCGTGTGTTTATTGATAGAAGCTGCATGGCGTGATAAGCTTTCTTGTACTTTTTCTTTGAATGTATCAGGTTTGTTTCTAAGTAAGTCATTTGATTCTTCATAGCTAAGATCAACAGGGTAATACCCACCTGTCCATGGAATGTGAAGAGATGTTTGATCAGAGCCAATATGAATATAGATGTTCTCTTTGTCGAATCGTTCCCATACATCTACAACGTTTCCAATAAAAGCAATAGAAACAATTTCTTTGTTTTTTTGAGCCTTTTGTACTCTAAGAATTAAAGTGTCTAAATTATCAATTAAGACATCTACCCACCCTTGTTCGTATCGTTTTGTAGCTGCTTTTGAATTTACTTCCGCACAAATGCTAATGCAACCTGCAATATTGCCAGCTTTCGGTTGAGCTCCACTCATTCCTCCTAGGCCGGCGGTTAAAAATATTTTTCCAGCTGAAGTTTCTCCTTTTTTTAATATTTTTCGAAAAGCATTCATGATTGTAATCGTAGTTCCATGAACAATCCCTTGTGGGCCAATATACATAAAAGAGCCAGCAGTCATTTGTCCATATTGCGTAACACCCAGCGCATTGAATTTTTCCCAATCATCAGGTTTTGAATAATTAGGAATCATCAGTCCATTACTAACAACTACTCGTGGTGCATTTTTTGAAGAAGGAAACAAACCCATTGGATGACCTGAATACATATGTAAGGTTTGTTCATCCGTCATTAGAGCCAAATACTGAACTGTTAAGAGGTATTGTGCCCAGTTTTGAAATACCGCTCCATTGCCCCCGTATGTAATTAATTCTTCAGGATGTTGGGCAACAGCTGGGTCTAAATTATTTTGAATCATAAGTATAATTGCAGCCGCCTGTATAGATTTAGCAGGGTATTCTGAAATTGGTCTTGCATGCATTTCATAATCAGGTTTGAATCGGTACATGTATATACGTCCAAGGCACTGAAGCTCTTCTGCAAATTCAACAGCAAGTTCTTTATGCCAATCTTTTGGGAAATAACGCAAGGCATTTTGAATAGCCAATTGTTTTTCCTCTTTGTTCAGAATATCCTTTCTGATAGGAGCTCTATTAGCGTTTTCGGGATGTGTTTTTTTTGCTGGTAGTTTATCAGGTAGACCTTGTAGTATTTGTTCTTGAAATGTCATAATTACTGAATTATTTTACAATTATTGCACGTGTTGTAACTAGTGCAATCATATTTTTGATGTCGTCTTTTAAAATGCGATCCTCTTCTAGCTTGTCGACTTTGTTTCTAATGATTTTGTGGTTTTTTTCTATGATTTCCGAAAAAGAATTGGGTCTTCTAAATTCCAAAGCTTGAGCGGCATACATGAGTTCTATGGCCAATATTTTTTCAATATTTCCTAATATTTGATTGAATTTTCGTCCAGAAATACTTCCCATAGACACATGATCTTCTTGGCCTAAGGAAGTTGGTATGCTGTCTGCAGAAGGAGGGAAGCATAGTGATTTGTTTTCTGTAACAAGTGCTGCTGTGGTGTATTGAGGAATCATAAAACCAGAATTGAGTCCGCCACTTTCTGTTAACAATCTCGGTAAACCATATTTTCCTTCAATTAATAAATAACACCTTCTATCAGCAATATTTCCTAGTTCCGAACTGGCCAATGCTCCGTAATCAATAGCCATAGCTAGGGGTTGTCCGTGAAAATTTCCACCAGAAATAGCAACAGTTTCACTAAGTATTATTGGGTTGTCGGTAACAGAATTCATTTCAATTTCTGCCAATTCATTTAAATGGTAATAGGCATTTCTAGAAGCACCATGTACTTGAGGAATACAACGCATAGAATATGGGTCTTGGACACGTTCGCAGTTTTCATGCGTTTTTATGTTTTCTGAGTTTTCAAACAATAGGCGCATTCTTTTTGCAACTTTTAAAGAACCTTTAAATGGACGAATTTTATGAAGCTCCTCTTTAAAAGGAGAAGCACTTCCTTGATAACCTTCTATACTCATTGCACCACATACATCAGCGAGGTCGAGTAGGTATTTCATTTTATCCAAACCGATAATAGTGTGTGCTAAAATAAATTGTGTTCCATTGATTAATGCCAAACCTTCTTTTGCTTGTAGTATAACGGGTTGTAGATTGTGTTTTTTTAGAATTTCTTTTGCAGGAACAATAGTGTCTTCAATCCAAAAATCACCTTCACCCAATAAAGGTAAAAATAAATGAGAAAGAGGAGCTAAATCTCCAGAAGCACCCACAGAACCTTGTTCGGGAACAATAGGAAGCAAGTCGTTTTCTACAAAAAATAAAATTCTTTCAATAACGGCTAGTCGAATACCTGAAAATCCTTGACACAAAGCATGAACTTTACAAATCATCATAATTTTAGACAATTTTTTATCAATTGGATTTCCAACGCCAACGGCATGTGTAATCAATAAATTTTCTTGTAATTTATTAGTTTCGGCTGGCGTGATTCTCACATCACACAAAGGACCAAAACCTGTATTGATGCCGTAGATTGCCTTATCGGAATTGGCCATTTTTTCAACTTTTTTTCTACAAGCTATTACCTTTGATTTGGCATCAGCAGTTAAAACAGCTTTTAAAGTGCCGTTTGAGATAGCAATGGCTTTGTTGACAGTAAGTTTGTCTAGTCCGTATTTAAATTTCATTTTTTGGAATTTCATTTGATATTTACAAAGTTATTTCTATTTTTGATACACAATAAGACTAAGTTTGTTGTTTATTGATAACTATGAGTAATCAAATAGAGTTGAGACATATTCATTATTTTTTGGCAGTAGCCGAAGATTTACACTTTAGAAAGGCAGCGGAACGTTTGTATATTTCTCAGCCTGGATTGAGTAGGCAAATCAAACAAATGGAGGAAGATTTAGGTATTTCTTTATTTGAACGTCATAATAGAAAAGTACTGCTTACCAAACCTGGGCACTATTTGAAAGAAGAATTGACTCGGAATTTAAAAGATTTGGAGCATGTTTTAAAGCATGCGAAATTATTAAATGATGGAGTTGGTGGCGATTTAAAATTGGGTTATGTAGGGTCTGCAATGCAAGAAATAATCCCGAATTTATTGTTAAAATTTCGAGAAAACAATCCAAATATTGTTTTTGGATTGAAAGAAATGGACAATCAAAAACAAATTGACAGTTTACTTTCTTTTGATATTGATATGGGTTTTGTAAGATTGGAAAGAGTACCAAGAGGTTTGGAGATTGTACCCATATTGAAAGAAACATTTTGTTTGGTATTGCCAAAAACGCATCCAGTAAATAAAGATAACTTCAAAAACATTTCACAACTTAAAGATGAAGCGTTTATTCTTTTCGACCCTGCGTATAGCGCTTCTTATTTTGAAAAAGTGATGCAGATTTTTGATGATAGTGGCTTTACACCCATTGTATCTCACAATACAGTACACGCTAGTTCTATTTACAAATTGGTAGAAAATAATTTTGGGATTTCAATTGTGCCAAAGTCTTTGCAATTGAACTATGAAAGCGGTGTTCAATTTATTGAATTGGATAAAATTTCGCAACGAACTACCTTGTCAGTAGTTTGGAACAAAGACAATAGAAATCCTGTTTTAGATAATATTTTGGATGAGGTGGTCGAATCTTTCAAAGTGAATAAGCAATCTAAATAAGATATAAAATGATTGTAGTAAATTATTTAAAAGCACATAAAATAAAATTCATTTTGTTATGTATTTGCGCTGTATGGTATTATTTTTCTTTATCAAAACAGTTGTTTGATGCTCCAAAATCTACAGTAATTCAAAGTGTAGAAGGTGTGTTGATGGGAGCGAAGATTGCTAAAGATGGACAATGGCGTTTTCCAGAGAACGAGGAAATTCCATCAAAGTTTAAGGTTTGTATTTTAGAATTTGAAGATGCTTATTTTTTCAGGCATTTTGGATTCAATCCTATTTCTATTTCCAAAGCACTTTATTCAAATATAAAATCGGGAAAGATAAAAAGAGGAGGTAGTACGATTACCCAACAGGTCATTCGTTTGTCTAGAAAGGGAAAAAAGAGATCGTATTTTGAAAAATTTAAAGAAATTATTTTGGCAACACGTTTGGAATTCCGATCTTCCAAAAAAGATATTTTGAACCTGTATGTTTCCAACGCACCTTTTGGAGGAAATGTAGTGGGTTTGGAAGCGGCTGCTTGGCGTTATTATGGAAGGTCTTCAAAAAATTTGTCTTGGGGGGAAAGTGCGACTTTAGCTGTTTTGCCCAATGCCCCAAGTCTGATTTACCCTGGTAAAAATCAGCATAGATTGTTAGAAAAAAGAAACCGTCTTTTGAAGAAATTGGTTGCATTGAATAAAATAGATTCACTTACCTACACTTTGGCTATTCAAGAAAAATTACCCCAAAAACCTCATTCTTTGCCTAAGGATGCACCACATTTGTTAGAAAATATAGCAAAAAAGCATGCTGGAAAAAAAAACAAAACAAGTATACAAATTGGTTTACAGACGAGGGTAAATACTATAGTTTCGAATCATTACAAAGAATTGAAACAGAATCATATTTACAACATGTCTGTTTTGGTGTTGGATGTGAAAAAGAGAAAAGTTATCGCCTATGTAGGAAATACACCCACAGATAAAGCACATCAGAAAGATGTAAATATCATTCACAAACCGAGAAGTACGGGAAGTATTTTAAAACCCTTTTTATATGGAGCTATGTTGGATGCAGGAGAAATTTTGCCCAACACATTGGTTTCTGATGTGCCTATTGAAATAGCCTCCTACAGTCCTAAAAATTTTAATTTAGAATACGATGGGGCAGTGCCCGCTAGCAAAGCGTTGTCTAGATCGTTGAATGTACCTGCAGTAAAAATGCTGCAGCAATTTGGGTTGAATCGTTTTCATTATTATTTAAAGAAAATGAAATTGAGAGACATCAAATATAGCTCACATCATTATGGATTGTCTTTGATACTAGGAGGTGCGGAGAGCAATTTATGGGACTTGTGTAAAACCTATGCAGCATTTTCAGGAACCTTGAATCATTATGATGACAATTATGGAAAATATTATTCAAAAGAATTTGTGGAACCTAGTTTTATAGCGAATGAAAAAGTAGATTTTGGTACACTTTCCAAAGAGAAAACTTTATTTGATGCGGGGTCTATTTATCTTACCTACAAAGCGCTGAAGGAAGTCAATCGGCCCTCAGGAGAGGAGAATTGGGAGTTTTTTGATTCGTCTAAAGAAATAGCTTGGAAGACAGGAACCAGTTTTGGTTTTAGAGATGCTTGGGCAATTGGAAGCACGAAAGATTATGTTGTAGGAGTTTGGATAGGAAATGCAGATGGAGAAGGAAGGCCAGGTTTGGTTGGTGCTGCAACTGCGGGGCCTGTATTATTTGATGTGTTTGACCTACTGCCTTCAAGTACTTGGTTTGAAGAACCGAGTGATGCTTTAGAAGAAATTGTGGTTTGTAAAAATAGTGGCTACAGAGCGAAAGAAATTTGTACAGAAAAGGATACCGTTTTGGTACAGGTTTCAGGCTTGCATACAAAGGCTTGTCCATATCATTATTGGGTTCATATCGATAAAAATGAACAGTTTCAAGTAAATACTTCTTGCGAAAGTTTAGACGATATAAAACACAAAAGTTGGTTTGTGTTGCCTCCTTTGATGGAGTATTACTACCGTCAAAAAAATCCATTTTATAAAACGTTACCTAGTTTTCGGTCTGATTGTTTGGGTGAAAACCAACATGTAATGGATTTTGTTTATCCAAAAGATTTATCCAGAATTTTTTTACCTAAAGACTTTAACGAGACAAAAAATAAACTAATTTTGAAATTGGCGCATCGCATTTCTAACGCAAAAGTTTTTTGGTATTTGGATGCAAATTACGCTGGAACAACGAAAATCATTCATGAAATGTCTATAGAAGCAAAACCAGGGAAACATATTTTAACAGTGGTAGATGAATTTGGGAATGAAATCAAACGAAAAATAGAGATTGTAGATTAATCATTGGTTGTCCAAGAAAAAGTTCTGATAGAGAACCCATTGTAACAATCGTCAGCACAGTTTTTGGGTGTGTAGCCACAATGTGTTAAAATTCCATTTTTGGTTGTTTCAAAAACAAGTGTATTTGTAGTGCTGCTTACGTTTAAATAATCAGAAATACAGCTGTCGTATAATTCATCTATTGTATATAAAGGAGCTCCTTTAGTATGTGTCCCTAGTTGGCTAGTGTTTTCTGTATAAGAATCTGTAATTGTTACTGCATCACCATCTCTATTGAACTCTTTATAAGTTCTAGAGACGATACTATTGTTTTTAATTTTAATTGTCGTGGAGGTTCCAAATCCTGTCCAAGAAACAGTTTCAGTAGTGTAATTATAAGAAGTACCTTGGGTTTTTTTTAGATTTTTCCAAGCAGAGATACTTTGATCGAAACTAAAATTATTTACACTCTTAATACGGTTTCCATCTATAATTTCATTGTTTTCCGAGCAACTAGTAAGAAATAAGCAAGATAAGATTGAAAGAGAAAAGGCAAATAAATATTTCATAACTAGTATTTAAACGTTGTTGTTTTCTAGTTAGATGTAGTTTTGTGCAAATGGTTGCGTCGCTAAGAAGAGTTTTTTACATGAAGTTTAATAGTTTTTGGGCTAGTGTTTGTTTCCAGTGATTTTAAGAGGTCTAAGTATAAATTATTAGTTATCTCTAGGGAGTAAATTCTATTGAGTAGAATATTAATTCAAACACATTCTAACATAAATTCTTGGCATGTTCGCTAAGTTTTTTTATCCAAGATTTCCAAACTCTGTGCGACCAGAAAAATGCTTGAATGAGTACGATAACTCCAAAAAGTAAAATCCATTTTTTTTCAAGATTGAATTCTACAACTGAAGAGAAAAAGAATAAAAATGAGCCGGTATAGATGATAGAACTGCAAATTGAAAAAAGGGACAAACGTTTTATTTTAGCAATGTAATTATGGATTGTGTCTTTTAAATTTTGATTGAAATGTGTGTTTTTTATCGCAACATAACTAATTACATTGGTGGTAATATAGGTTAGAATTCCTAAAATAAGAACTAAGTTTGCGTATAACGGTTTTTGGTTTCCATCAAACCAATCGTAATAAATAAAGAGTAAAAAACTGAGTGCAATTGTTTCAATAATTAATTTCAAACGTATTTTGTTGAGAACTGGATGGTGTTTCAATTGCGTCATTTTTTCAAGTTCAGTTTTGCTTTTTTTGGTAGCTTCTATATGCTTCCAGCTCGATTTTAAATTTTTGAATTCCATGATTTTAGTTGTTATATTGTTTTAGTTTATTTTTGATACGATTCAATTTTACACCAACATTATTTTCGGATATTCCAATGATGGTTGCAATTTCTAGATAACTGTAATCTTCTAAATAAAGACTTATGACTGATTTTTCAGCATCGTTTAATTTTTTCAAAAGAAAAAACAAACGCTCTTCATCTTCAGAATAGGTGTCCTCTCGCATTGGATGGATGTTTTCTGGAAATTCAGTAAAGTTATGGTAGTTTATTTTTTTCTTTCGGTAGCTAACTAGCGCAGTATTCAGTGCAATGCGATAGATCCAAGTACTAATTTTTGAGATTCCTTTAAAGGATGGATAGGATTTCCATAATTGATAAACGATTTCTTGAAATAAATCTTCTTGATCCTCAAGACTGTCTCTATATAATCTACAGATTTTGTAAATGATTTTTTGATGTTCGTTTATCGTGTTTATAAAATCCGTTTTCATCTCGCTTAAAATTAATTTAGAATTCTTCGATCGGTAAAACAGATCAAATGGAGTACTCTATATTCTATAAGTTGTTTAAATGAAGAATAAACTTACAGATTTTAGAATTAATTTTAATTCATACATGAATTTAGGGAAAGTGATTTTTCAATTGTTAACAGTTTCAAAAACTTGTCAGGTCTAAGTCTAGATAATTTTTAAGGTGTATTTGATAAGTTTAGATAAATATATATGGTGTTATCCAAGATTTCCGTATTTTTTGTAACCATAAAAAGGCTTGAATGAGTACGATAATTCTAAAAAGTAAGTTCCATTTTTTATTTTTTTTTCGAGATTGAATTCTACTACTGAAGAGAAAAAGAATAAAAGAGGGAATTGTTACGGTTTCCTTAAAATTCAAGCTTGGCTCTTCTGTCGTACATGACAATACTTCCTGCAACAGAAACGTTGAGGCTCATAGGTGTATTGAACTTTACCAAATGCAAAGATTTTTCAAGCGCTTTATTGGACAAGCCATGGTCTTCAGCTCCTAATAAATAAACACAACGTCTAGGGTGTTCAAAAGTTTCTAAAGGCATAGCACGTTCGTCTAATTCTACACCAACCAACATAGCACCTTTGGGAATGTGCTTGTAAAAATCTTCAAAAGTATCATAATGAAAATAAGGCATGGCACCTACTGCTTTGTGTGTGTCACAGGCTTGTTTTGCGTAGCGATTTCCGATAGTGAAAATATAGCTTGCACCCATGTTTTGAGCAGATCTCCATAAAACACCTAAGTTTTCTGGAGTTTTACCATTTTGAATTCCAATACCAAAAAAGCCTTGTTCTAAATTATTGATCATTTTCTTTACGATAGATATTTGGAAGTGAAATTTTATAGGTTACTGCTATTATCCGAGTGATAATAATGAGTACTATTGGAATAATTTGTAAGTAAGGAGTGTTGACGTTAAAATGAACTAAAACCAAATACAGACCTCCACCAGCGATACTTGTAGTAGCATAAATTTCTTTTTTGAAAATCACGGGGATTTCGTTTACAATAATGTCTCTTATTACACCTCCAAATACGCCTGTGAGAGTTCCTAGCAAAATAGAAATTAAAGGGGCTAAATTTGCGTCAATTCCTATTTGTACACCGGTAATTGTAAATATTCCCAAACCAACAGCATCATAAAAAAAGATAGGTTTGTTAAAGAAATGCAGTTTGGTTTTAAAAAACATGGCAATTAGGGCACCTGCAAGAATTGCATAAATAACAGTCGTGTCAAGTAGCCAAAAAACATCTCTATCTGCCAAGAGCATATCACGGATAGTTCCACCACCAACTGCTGTAATAAATGCAACAATGAGTACTCCAAAAAGATCCAATCTTTTTTTTATTCCTACCAGAGCACCTGAAATGGCAAAAACAAAGGAACCCATGATATTGATATGTTCTATAAGGACTTCCATTTACATAAAAATTTTATTTTTTGTTTTGAACTATAACTTCTAGTGATTATTTCTTAATCAACATCCTCTTAATTTCATTCAATTTCATCAAAGCTTCAATAGGAGTTAAGGTATCAATATTCGTGGCTAAAATTTCTTCTTTGATGTCTTCTAGCAAAGGATCATCTAGTTTGAAAAAACTCAATTGTAAATCATCTTCTTGAGTTGCCTTTTTTAATTTTTCTTTGACATCTTCATTGGTATGGTTTTTCTCTAATTGTTTCAACATTTTATTAGCTCTGTGAATTACCTGTGTAGGCATTCCTGCTAACTTCGCTACATGGATACCAAAACTATGTTCACTACCACCCGTTACCAATTTACGAAGGAAAATCACATTATCTTTCAATTCTTTTACAGAAACATTGAAATTTTTAACACGGTTAAACGTATTGGTCATGTCGTTTAGTTCATGGTAATGTGTAGCAAATAAAGTTTTTGCTTTTGTAGGATGCTCGTGTAAATATTCGGCAATAGCCCATGCTATAGAAATACCATCGTAGGTACTTGTTCCACGTCCAATTTCATCTAATAAAATCAAACTGCGATCAGAAACATTGTTCAAAATACTAGCCGTTTCGTTCATCTCTACCATAAAAGTAGATTCTCCCATTGAAATATTATCACTGGCACCAACACGAGTAAATATTTTATCTACAATTCCAATTTTTGCATTTTGTGCAGGAACATAACTACCCATTTGAGCCAATAAAACAATCAAAGCAGTTTGTCTTAAAATGGCCGATTTACCCGACATGTTTGGTCCGGTAATCATAATAATCTGTTGAGATTTTCTATTTAAAACTACATCATTGGCAATGTATTCTTCGCCAATAGGCAATTGTTTTTCAATTACAGGATGACGTCCGTTTTTGATTTCTAAATCCGTACTTTCATCCAATAAGGGACGTACATAGTTGTTGTCTGCCGCTGTTTTTGCAAAAGAACTCAAACAATCTATTTGTCCCACCAGTTGTGCATTCAATTGCATTTCTTTGATAAAACGGGTCAAATACTGAATCAATCCATTGTAAATTTCTTGCTCAAGTTTGCTTATTTTTTCTTCAGCACCCAAGATTTTTGTTTCGTATTCTTTTAATTCTTCAGTTATGTACCTTTCTGCATTTACCAAAGTTTGTTTGCGAATCCATTCTTCAGGTACTTTGTCTTTATGAGAATTACGAACTTCAATATAATACCCAAATACATTGTTAAAAGCTATTTTTAGAGACGTAATACCTGTCCGTTCGGTTTCTCTTTTCAACATGCCATCTAAGTAATCTTTTCCAGAAGTAGAAATCGCTCTTAAATCGTCTAATTCTTGTGAAACACCTGTTGCAATACTATTTCCTTTGTTGATGTTTACTGGGGCATCTTCAAATAAGGTAATTTCTATTTTGGAACGCAACTCTGTACAATCTTGCAATTGCAATCCAATGCTTTTTAAAGAGGTATTACTGCTTTTTTCAGCAGCCTCTTTAATAGGGATAATTGCATTCAGGGAGTTCTTTAAATACACAACTTCTCTTGGGTGAATTTTTCCTGTTGCAACTTTCGATACCAAACGTTCAATATCACTAATTTGTTTTATCTGGTAATTGACGAGGTCAAAAAAGTCGGGAGTGTCCATTAGATACTTGACAACTTCCTGACGTTTTTTTATGTGTTCTATGTTTTTTAAAGGCAGTGCCAGCCATCTTCTTAAAAGACGTCCTCCCATAGGAGAAGTAGTTTTATCAATAACTTTTAAAAGTGTTACTGCATTGGTTTCAGTAGATGCGTACAATTCTAAATTACGAATTGTAAAACGATCCATCCATACATAACTATCTTCTTGAATTCTTTGGATAGATGCAATATGTTCTACTTTGTTGTGTTGTGTCTCTGATAAATAATATAAAATGGCTCCTGAAGAAATAATTCCTTCCTGAAGTTCATTTATTCCAAAACCTTTTAAAGAGTTTACTTTGAAATGTTCTGTCAAACTCTCGTTGGCAAAGTCGAATTGAAATACCCAGTCATCCAGATAGAAGGAATGAAAATTGGTCCCAAATATTTCAGTGAATTTTGTTCTGTTTTGTTTCTGAATCAATACCTCACTTGGTTGGAAATTCTGTAATAATTTGTCAATATATTCATCAGAACCTTGAGCGGTTAAAAATTCTCCAGTAGAAACGTCCAAAAAGGAAACACCCAATTGTTTTTTTCCGAAATGAACAGCAGCTAAAAAATTATTGGTGTTCGATTGCAATACTTCATCATTAAATGAAACTCCAGGAGTAACCAATTCTGTAACACCTCTTTTGACAATTGTTTTTGTCATTTTAGGATCTTCCAATTGATCACAAATAGCAACTCGAAGTCCAGCTTTTACCAATTTGGGTAAGTAGGTGTTTATAGAGTGATGTGGAAAACCAGCCAAAGCGGTTTCGGTTGGACTTCCAGCACCTCTTTTTGTAAGTGTAATATTTAGTACACGTGCACATTTGACAGCATCTTCACCAAAAGTTTCATAAAAATCACCAACTCTAAATAACAACATCGCATCAGGATATTTCCTTTTGATGGTATTGTATTGTTTCATTAAGGGGGTTTCTTTTTTTACTTTTTCTTTAGCCAAAGCATGCAGGTTTAAATGTGAAATGCGAATTTACGTTTTTTGTTTTTAGATACAAAAACTAGTTGTTTTTTAGGATAAGAAATTTTTTAGAATTTATGAATCTATAGTTTTAGCAATTAATTTAACAAGGCGATAAATATATAGGAAAATAAAACCCCCTTTAATTTAAAAAATTAAAGGGGGAAAAAATTGCTATGAAAAAGAATGTAATAGATAAACTATTACTCTGTAAATATAGTATATAGTAGAATTGATATTTAGTGTTTTCGATGAAATGTTGTTTGCGTTCGTTGAACGGCATGGTTAATAAGACAGATGGAGTTTTTCTTTAGGAGAAATATTTTCTTCATTATGTGAGATTCCTTCTCGTACCTCGTTCAGAAAGACATTTAAGATTTAAGTATCGATTACTTAAAATCATAATATTTAAATCCCTCGTTCTTTTTTAATCTGCTCGTAAGCTTCTTGTATTTTATGAAATTTTTCTTCAGCACCTATTAAATGTTCTTCACCTAAATGTTTTACTTTATCTGGATGGTGTTTTTTTACCATTTTTCTATAAGCAGCTTTTAATTCTTGACCTGATGCTGATTTTTCGATTTCTAAAATTTTATAAGAACTTTCCGAATCATTGTAGAACATTGCTTTTATAGATTCAAAATCGTGTGGATTGATACTTAAATACCCTGCGATTTTGTGTAACATATCCAATTCATCAGGAGTTACAATTTCATCTGCTTTTGCCAATGCAAATAAATAATGCATCAATTGTAAACGTGATGCATGTTGCATTTGTTGGCGAATTTGCAAACAAATTTGACGCGTAGAAATATCTTTGTTTTGAATAATTCCTTTGAATAATTTAAAAGCATGGTTGGCTCTGTCTTTACCATACATTTTTACAAAATAAGCACGTACGAAATCTAGTTCACGTTGGTCAATTTTCCCATCTGCTTTGATAACAACAGCAGATAGAATTAACAAACTGATTTCAAAATCTCCAGAATGGGTTTCATTAGAGTGATTTTGAGCTTGGTCTCTAAAATCTTGTATGTCTTTTTTTGTGAATCCGTCAATTACATTACCCACCATGTATCCTAAAAAAGCGCCAATTGGACCACCAAACGTCCAACCCAATCCTGCACCTAACCATTTTGTAAAACTTGCCATTTTCTAAAATAAAAATTTAAGAAGCAAATATAGTTTTATTCTTTATGACATGTTTTTTTTTAGCGTTAAGATAGTCTTAATACGTTAAAAGAGGAAAGTGAAGAGTGAAAAGTTAAAAGTAAAAGGGAGTGAAATTTCTTCTTTATAGGAGTGATATTCTCAATTCAAAATCATGTATCTTTGCATTTCAAAAGTTTAACATTCAAAGAATAGAGGTATATGTATCCAGCAGAATTAACAAAACCGATGGAAGCACAGTTAGTAGAAGCTGGCTTTTCGGCATTGCATTCACCTGAAGAGGTAGAAAACACACTAAAATTAGAAGGAACTACATTGGTAGTGGTAAACTCAGTATGTGGTTGTGCAGCAGGTACAGCACGTCCAGGAGTAATTGCTTCTTTAGCAGGAGCAGCCAAGCCAACAAATTTAGCTACTGTATTTGCAGGAGTTGATGGAGCAGCAGTTGGAAAGGCAAGAGAATTTATGATTCCTTTTCCTCCTTCATCACCAGCAGTTGCTTTGTTTAAAGACGGAGCATTGGTACACATGTTAGAGCGTCATCATATTGAAGGTCGTTCTGCAGACATGATCGCAGCACATCTTTCAGAAGCTTATGCTGAATATTGTAAATAAGAAATTATCTTAAACGGTACTAAAAAAGGTCTTTGAAGAAATTCAAAGACCTTTTTTTATAGTAAAAATACCATTTAGGTATGTTTTTGTAATCAACTACCTCGATGCAAACATACCGGGGAATTAAATCTATTGGTGGGATTAAAACTGTTTTCCAACAGAGATACCAACTCTAGGAACAATATCACGAGAAACATCGGTGTTGAATAAGTTACGTCCGATACCAGCATGGAAATCTACTACAAATCCATTGTCAGAAACATATTTCCCTCCAAAACCAAGACCAAAAGCAAAATCCGTGTAACTGTCGTCTTTATTTGCTTGGATATCCGCAGGACTTAATGCAATGTCTCCTTTGTTCAAAGCTCCAAATAATTCTCCAAAGAAATTTACATTTCCGTTGTTGAATAAATGTTGTCTATAGTAAGGTGTCAGCATAAAGCTTTCTTTGTAACGAAAAGAAGCACTGTCTTCAAAATTAAATAAAACAGAAACTCCAACAGAAGCTTCGCTATTTAAAACATGTTCAAAAGAAACATCTAATGTCTTTAAAGCAAGAATATCGAAAACGTCTAATTTAATTTCGTTTTTTTGGGCAGATGCAGTAAATGTTACTACAAATAAAAGTAAGATTGTTATTTTTTTCATTCTGTTGTATTTTATGATATCACAATTTTTAATAGATCAAAAGTACTATTAATAAATCAAATTTTGAATTTTATAGTAGTAAAACGTTGTTCTTTTTAAAGTATTGCAAAAAAGGGGAATTAAGATATTAAAAATTAGCACGAATTTGCACATTACCAGTGTGAATGGTTTTTGTTAAATTACTTTTTCGTCCAGAATAATTTAGGTTCAAATGCAAATAGGTAGTTATTTTTTTTTGAAGAATTAAATTCCAAACATAATTATTCCCTGCTTGCAACCCCTCTAACATTTGATAGGCGATAGGTGAATTTTCATTGCCTGTAAATGTGTTTTTATAGAAATTTAGATCCGCAATAATAGCTCCTTTTTTGGGATGTGCATATTGAAAAGCAGTTCCCAATTTATGGACTTCTAGTTTTGAAAGATTTAAATTTTCGGTTTTGTTTTTGTATTCATAATTTAAAGAGAAACTACTGCTTTTACTATGATTGAAAGTCAATACAGGTGTCAGTTCTTTGCTGTTTATTTGGTAGTTTCTGTCGGCATAATTTTCTGTAGTGTTTCGTGTATTGATTTCACTTCCTTTCAAATCAATAAGCCAATAGACACCCATTCTATGTTGAAATTGAATTTGTTTCAAGAGAATATCATTTTCTTGAAAACCAATTCCCAAGTTGCTTTTTAATTTTGTTTTGGAATAGGTATAGGTAGTTGAGTATTTTTGAAGCCCTCTTCTAAAAAACAAACTATTTTTTAGGTTGTACTGCAATCCTAAAATAGAAGAAGCTTTTAGGTCGAAAGGATTCAAATCAAATCCAGAATTGTTGCGTTTTTTCTTGCTATCTATTAGAATATAGGATTGGTTAGAAAACTGTGAAAGGAATTTTTTGAACCTTTTTTTTGTAGCCCATTGTTCTCCGTTGAGATGTAAAGATTGACTTAGTTTTGTTTGGTGAATTTTTATATATTTCAGTGCAGGTAAAGCAACTCTTAAGTAGTTGGCTTGGTCTGTGAATTTTGCAATTTCAAATTCATCAAACTCCTGAATTTGATTGTTGTTGTAGTCTATCCATGTATAATATCCTTGCCCTGTTTCTGTTTTTATATAAGTGAATTCTTGTTGTGGAGAAGTACCAGAAGAAGTTTCATAAACAGTGTTCCAATTCACAAAGTTTTTAAAGAGCCTTTGTGAATAGCCAATTCTTGAATTCAAAGAAGTATTGTCTTCAAAAAAAGTGTTTTTTACAGTTCTGTAATTGGCATAGACAGCCAAATTTGTACTTTTATTTTGAATCAATTTAGATTTTATATAATAACTTTTAGATTGGTTTACCTGAGTTAGTTTGTCATTTCGAACACTGTCATTTGTTCTGAAATTGATTCCAAATTTCGTATATACTTTGGTGCTGTCACCAATTCCGTAAAAAGCATCTGTAGCTATGAATCTTTGACTTAAAGTGTTTAGTTTTTTAGTACTACTATTTTTTCTTTGATTGTTTTCTGTTGCTAGAGAAGTCCCAATCCAAGAATTTCTAAAATGGCGTTTTAAATGAACGTTTGCTTTTAGAAATGTTGTTGTTTCCAAAACACTTTGATTTTCTAAAATACTAGTACTGCTTTTAAATGAAGTTTTTCCTATGCGAATGTTTGTATTGAAAAGGTGGCGATTTCCAGTGAAATTTTCTCCAAATTTTAAAGATTCAAAATTGTAAGATATGTGTTTGTTTTTTTTATCAGAAAGCAGCAATTCAGCTCGGATTAGTTCTTGATTTCCGCTTGCATTTTGTAAGTTCCAATCGCGTGTGAATTCTACATTGTAAATACGTTGTATGCTTTTAAAGTTTTCTTGTAGGTAGTCAAAGTCGACCGTGCTTTTTACCAACCATTTCTTATCTGAAAATATTTGTGTCCATCCCACTTTGGATGCAATTCCTTTGTTTTGTGCATCTCCAATAGTGGAAAATAAATTTTTATCATTATTGCTAATCGCAATTTCAGTTTTTATAGCAGTTTTTGTTGAAGGTTTGTAGACGGCATTGGCAACTGCAATTTGCAATTTTGTGGGCGCTATCAATTGTATAATTGGATTGTAATCCCCTAGGTTTGTGCCCACGTATTCAAATATTTTACCTATGGCACTGTTGTTTTGTAATTTGTAATTTCCTTGATTGTTTCCAACAAAACTAAAGGTTACGGTATAGAGTTCGTCTGTGGATTCTTGAGAATATTCAAAGATTTCGGTGGTGTTGAAAACTGTTTTTTTATACAATATTTTGTTCTCGTCATAAGCCTCTGGAAAAGCACTGGAAGAAAACATTTTACGAGTGTCGTTTCCAGCAGCAGCTAAAGTTTCTTTTTGTTCTTGATTTAAATTTTGTTGCAACGGTTGGTTTTTTGCATCATTTTCGTTGTAAAAATAGCCTCCTATTTCAAATTTTTTATTTTTATAAGTAGTTTTGTCATAAGTTACAAAACGAGTGTAATTTCTATCTGAATATTGAAATTCAGCTGTAATTCTCATATTTGCTGTAATTGGATAGGTGGTGGTAAAGGTAATTTCAGCAGTATTGTAATCGATGGTATAATCATTTTGTGCTCCTCGCTTTAATGGAATTCCATTTACAAAGACCGTTTCACTTCCAGAGAGGATCACGATAAACAATTCTCCATTTGGACCTTGCAATTTATAAGGACCTTGATTGCCTTCAACACCTTTAAACCCTTGCCTCGTAAACCGACCTCTAACCAAAGCTCCAGAAGCTTTTATTTCTGTTTCCGAGTCTGAATTAGGAAGTTTTAAATCGACTGACAAACCTGAAACTTTTTTATCAAACTTTAAGAAATGTGTTTCATTATTAGACAATTGAATATCCCCAGCTTTCAGGCTCCAGTTTTTTGTGAATAATTCTATGAAAACACGATCGAATTCTTCAATTTTTTGCGAGTATCCATTTTCCTGAATGGGAATATTTGTATCAGAAATAGAAGCTCTTATGGTCACGTCTTTTGAGAGTTTTCCTGAAATTTGCAAATCCAAACTCGAATTCAATACGGCATCTTGATTGTTCCCAATGGTAATTCCCCTGGCCAGACTTCCTTGGGTTTCCAAACCTTTAAACGGAATGTAATCTGATTTTTTACGATTACTGACACTAAATAGCCTTGAAGTGTTGGTGCTATGTGGTACAATTAACTTTCTATCTAAGGTACTGTATTTTTTTGTTAAAAAATCTGGATACCCCGTATATTTGACTGTAATAATTGGGTATTTTGAAGCTGAAATATATAGAATAGCTTTTGCAAAATCTATACGATATTGCGAAGGGTCTATTTGTTTTTTATTAGAATAAACAGCAAAAGCAATTGGGCTGATACTTACTTTAGAAATTTGAACACTGTCTTTTTGTAGACTAAATGTTTGGATTCTAGAATTGCTAAATTCTGTTTGTGCAGTTAAGACAAAACAGATGCTAAAGAAGAAAAGAAATCCAATTTTTTTCATGAATAGGAATAACGTGCGAAATACAAAAATAGTTTAAAATTTTGCTGAATGTTAAGATGTTGAATTTTGAAATTTAAATTTTGAGTTTAATAGATAAAGCAAAGACATGGTTTTGTTATTTCTGTGTTTCTACTTAAGTTTGTTATTAGTCACCTCAATGAGGTTAATTCCCGATGTTTGTGACGAATTAGTTGATTTTTCAAATATAACAAATGAAAATACTATTTAATATTCCATTGTTCTTATTAAGTTTTTATATGAATTCCCAAAGTCAAGTATTATTTGACAATGATACTATTCTTTCTTGGAAGGCGTCTAGAAAACTTGAATGGAAAGACTATTTAGGAAAAGTAGATCCAAATGCTTTTGAGTATGCTATGACGAGTTATAAGATTGAAATTATACCAGAGATTATTGAAGTAGATGAAAATAACGATATTCAAGATTATAGAGAATTGACCGTGGTAGCCAATTTTTATAAAGAAAAATCATGGAAGACATACAAAGATTCAACGCTGTTATGTCATGAGCGTTTGCATTTTGATATTGCTGAGTTATTTGCTAGGAAAATGAGAAAAGGATTCTCTGAACTTAAAAAAAGAAAGCAGACAAATTATGATACATATGTCAATTTATATAGAAGAATTTGGAATAAAAGTAGAAAACACCAACATCTTTATGATAAGGAGACCAGACATGGGTTGGATTTGGAAAGTAATAAGCAATGGATTTTAAAAATAACCAGGGAGTTGAATTCTCTAAAATATTTTGAGCTTAAATGATGTTTTATTATTTGCTAAAATCGTTTCTGCCCAGAAAACTCCATGACTTCTCCTTTACCAAAACCAAAGCTAAGCCCTAAAGTTACAAAACGACCATTTTGACGCTCTGATATTTTGTAAAAGCCTACTTGGTCAGTAATTGATTGTCGTTTACGAGATGCAAATACATCACGTAGACTCAAACTGGCATTCAAACGTCCTTTCATCATTTTTTTACGAATGCCCAAATTCATGTATACATTAGAAGCTATTTTACTCTGTATATTTTGATATTTAGAACCATAATTTCCTGTCGTTTCTAGTGTGAAGTTTGCAGGCAGTTTAAATTTACCAGTAAGTTTTGAAGTCCAACGATTGCCTGTGAAATCAAAATTTATGGACTCAAACTGTCCTTTACGTTTGAAAGTATTGTAATTAAAATCAGTTGTAAATGTGATCCATCTAGCTGGACTGTATTTTGCATTCAATTCGATACCAGTGGCATTATTGGTACCAATATTATCAGGTCTAGAAGTTGTAACATTATTTTCGAATGTGGTAATACGTTCAATAACATCATCAGTAACTCTATGATAAAGGCTAAAGTTTAGCGAACCTCCTACAAATTGGAAAATACTGGTTATTTCAAAGGAATCTGTAAATTCTGGATTGAGATTCGGATTTCCTGTAGATAAGTTAAAATTATCTCTAAAGGACACAAATGGGTTCAAATCCCACAAGCGAGGTCTAAATATACGTTTAGAGTAACCGGCTTGCATAGATATAGCACTATTCATTTTATAGGAAGTATGAAAACTTGGAAATAAGTTTGCATAGTTTTGATTATTAAATTTGTTTGTGTTCGTCAATTCAGTTTTAAGGTCTGTGTTTTCTAACCTTACTCCTCCTTTAATTCCCCATTTTTCACCTTCGTAAGCAAATGTTCCGTATATACCTAATACATGTTGATTGTAGTCAAACACATTGCTAAAAGCCGTATTGGGGGTCCATACATTGGTTAGAAAATCTTGAACCTTATAATCGTTGTTTACATTGTCTATGAGATATTGAGCACCAATTTCTACAGTGTATTTTTTTAAAAAGGGATGTGTATAATCAAGTTTAAAAGTATATTCATTTTGTATAAATTCAGTATGCGCTTTTTGCAATGAATTTCCATTGGTTCCAATGCGGATTGTATTGATAAAATTAGATGTTTTATCTTTGCCAAAAGAGCTACCTAATGCACTAAATAATAAACTACGGTCTTTATGGTTTTTAAAATCTTTTTTATATTGTAACTCGTATTCCCATTTAGGGTTTGTTGCCGTTGTTATTTCGCTACGATTCCAGATATCTGTAACAGTTTGTGTATTGTCTGTAAGACTATAAATTTGGTTTGCATTTTCTTTTTCATCTTCAAAAGCATAATGTCCAGAAAGGGTGATTACATTAAATTCGTTGATATGAAAATCGGTGCCCAAAATGACGTTGAAAAATTTTTCATTTTTATCGCTTTCACCAAAATTTGTGAGTGTTTCACCTGACGTTTTGTTCAAATTTGAACTTTTATTTTCTCTAGGAAAAGTACGACGACCATATCCAATTTGACTAAATAAATTGAATTTTTCAGTTCTGCGATTCAAACTCAATCCGACACTGTGATTATTAGGGGTTCCTGTGTTCAAAGTTACAGAGCCATTTATTCCTTTTTTTTCGGATTTTTTGAGAATCATATTGATGATGCCTGAAGTACCAGATGCATCATACTTTGCAGACGGATTGGTGATAACTTCAATTTTTTCAATCATATCGGCTGTAATACTTCCCAATGCATTCCCTTCTTCACTGGCCAATACAGAGGGTTTTCCGTTGATCAATATTTGTACACCACTACTTCCTCTTAAACTTATTTGTCCTTCAATATTTACATTTACTGATGGTACATTGTCAAGTACTTCCAAAGCACTTGCTCCTGTACTACTTAAATCTGTACCTACATTGAATATACGTTTATCGAGTTTGAAAACAGTTTGTGATTTTTCGGCTTGAACAACAACTTCATCTAATTGTGCAGCATCTTCAAATAAGGTAATGGTTCCTAAATCAATGTGATTGTTTTTTATTTTTAATTTTGTTATTTTTTGAGTGTTAAAACCTATAAAAGTTACTTCAACATAAAAATTTGAATCTGTTGTTTTGAGATTAAATTCTCCATTGTTGTTGGTAGTTGTTCCCGTAATAGCTTTTTTAGTAGAAGTATCTGTAATTAAAACAGTGGCAAATTCTATAGGAATATTGTTTCCATTTTCTTTGACGGTTCCCGAAATTATAATTTCTTTATTTTGTGCTGTTAAAGAGAACAGCGTAGAAGAAATAAAACTAATTAGTATAAAAAAATGTGTAGCACTCATGTTTTAATTATCGATTGTTTCGCTACAAATTTGGTACGCAAAAACATTGAAAAAAAATATAATCAGCAAACGACACAAATAGTATGGCAAACAGCAAAATTGCTTTCATGTCATATAGTTTTGTCGTTCACCCTAATGATCGTGTCGATAACGGATTGGAAATAATAGTAAAGGAATAATATCTTACTTTTGAGATATGAAACGATTGTTGAAAAATATTGAATTAAAGGAATTGGGGTTTCAATTTCTATTTTTAACAATCTTGTTTTTTATATACTCTTTTGATAAAAACAGTCCTAATATTGGATGGGATAAGTTTGTCTTTTTTTTGCATTATTCACTTATTGCTTTTGTTATAAACTATGTTTTTTTACCTTTTTTCTTTTATGGAGAAAAATATATAAAACTTGTTTTAGCACTGGTTTTAATATTTGGTTATGCTTATTTCATGGAAGAATTTGTGTTAGAAAAACTCTTTTATAGTGGAAAGAGAGGTCAATATATTTCTAATGTTTTTTTTACCCTATTAGATATAGTTCCGCTAGTGCTTATTATGGTAAGTTTTAAATTGGCATGGGATGCAGGCATGAAACAACGGGAGGTTGAGAATCTAAAATTATCCGTAAAAGAAAGTGAACTTCGTTACTTAAAGTCGCAAATAAATCCACATTTTTTGTTTAACAATTTGAACAATTTGTATTCTTATGCGATGGAAAACTCTCCTAAGACACCTTCGATAATTTTGGAATTGTCTTCCGTTTTACGTTATATGCTGTATAATTGTAAAGAGGATTTTGTTCCTCTTTCTGAGGAAATTACACATCTCAGGCATTTTACTGGGTTGAACGAATTGCAAATAGAAAATAGAGGTACTGTAAAGTTTTCAGCTTCGGAGATACCAGATAATTATATCATAGCTCCTCTCATTTTGCTAATGTTTATTGAAAATGCATTCAAGCACAGTACAGCGAGTCAAAGTGACAATATTCTTATCGATATTAAGATTGATGTATCTACCGATGGTACGTTGATTTTTACAAGTTTAAATAGTTTTTTATCGAATTCAAACAATGAAAATTTATCTGAAGGAATTGGTCTGGGGAATGTTAAAAAACGTTTGGAAATTTTATATCCTGAAAGACATACTCTCGAAATTATGGACATAGATAATATATACAATGTAAACCTAAAATTGAAATTGCAAACCAAAGATTGATATGTTAAGAAGCTGTATTATTATCGAAGACCAACCCCCTGCACAACGTTTATTGCAGAGGTATATAAAGGATATTGGTTCTTTAGAATTGAAAGCTATTTTTTCAAATGCAATTGATGCCATTGCTTTTTTACAAGAAAGCAGCATAGATTTGATTTTTTTAGATATTCACTTACCAAAAATTTCAGGGATGGATTTCTTAAAAACACAGGTCAATTCTTCTCAAGTAATATTAACAACTGCTTTTTCAGATTATGCCCTTGAAAGTTATGAATACAATGTGGTAGATTTTTTATTAAAGCCTTTTTCCTTTCAACGGTTTGTACAAGCTGTTACAAAAAGTGCTTCAATGATTCGGGTTTCTAGAGAGATTGAAAAATCTAAGAAGTTCCCTAGTACTCATGCCTTTTTTATCAAGTCAGGACATGATTTATTGAAAGTTAATGAGAGTGATATCTTATACATAAAATCTGATGACGATTATACAGAAATAGTTACTTCTAATAAAACCATTTTAAGTGCAGATTCCTTAAAAAGTTGGTTGCCTAAATTAGGAAACTCATTTTGTCAAGTACATAAATCATATATAATAAATACGAT
>Ga0105356_10000772_pt1 | contig 31204 bp, 25 predicted proteins | sample GOMGulsemesocosm_3_FD_83502 | JGI IMG/M metagenome (GOLD analysis project Ga0105356, IMG submission 83502) | Methane-oxidizing microbial communities from mesocosms in the Gulf of Mexico - GOM9D Gulf of Mexico | ecosystem: Environmental > Aquatic > Marine > Cold seeps | place: Gulf of Mexico...
ACTACTCGTTCGATTCTAAGGGGTGGGCAGATTGATTCTAAGAGTAATTTTAGAACTAGATAAATGATAAGATTTCGTTTACGAAAAACAGGATTCGGCTTATTGGTCTGCTTTATTTTATTTCCTTCATTATCAATTTGATAATTAGCGCCCCGTTTTTGAATTGTTTTTTATTGAATTCATTGTTTTGTGTGTTTTAAATATGAGATGTTTATTAATTTCATGGATTTGCTGTTTATTACATAATAACCAATAGAAAATTGTACTTTTGCAAAACATAAATTTATCTAGTACAACATATGAATACATACTCAGATTACCTTAAAGAGATTGAAGAAAGAAAAGGTCAAGGATTACATCCTAAGCCAATTGATGGAAGTGAATTATTAAGTAGCATTATATTACAAATTAAAGATGTAGATAATTCGGAAAGAAAAGAATCTCTTAACTTCTTTATATATAATGTTTTACCGGGTACAACAAGTGCCGCTGGTGTAAAGGCTAAATTTTTAAAAGAAATTATTTTAGGAGAATCAGTAGTAAAAGAAATTTCAATAGCCTTTGCTTTTGAGCAATTATCACACATGAAGGGTGGGCCATCGGTTGATGTGTTATTAGATTTAGCTTTAGGTGATGACATTGTTTTAGCAGAAGAAGCAGCAGCTATTTTAAAGACACAAGTTTTTCTTTATGAAGCCGATACAGCTCGTTTAGAAGAAGCTTATAACAAGGGCAGTAAAATAGCTAAAGATATCATTGAGAGTTATGCACAAGCAGAGTTTTTTACGAAACTTCCAGAAATTGAAGAAGAAATTGAAGTAGTTACATACATTGCAGGTGTTGGAGATATCTCTACAGATTTATTATCTCCAGGTGGAGATGCACACTCTAGGTCAGACCGTGAACTACATGGACAGTGTTTGTTTGAACACAATAAAGACATGCAAAACGAATTGTTGGCATTGCAAGAAAAACACCCAAATAAGCGCGTGATGTTAATTGCCGAAAAAGGAACAATGGGAGTTGGTTCTTCAAGAATGTCGGGAGTTAATAACGTAGCGTTATGGACAGGAGTTAAATCTAGCCCATATGTACCTTTTATTAATATCGCTCCTGTAATTGCTGGAACAAACGGAATTTCTCCAATTTTCTTAACGACTGTTGGTGTAACAGGAGGTATTGGTTTGGATCTTAAAAACTGGGTTCAACAAAAAGATACTGAAGGAAATACAGTTCGTGACGAAGATGGAGAGCCTGTTTTAAAGCAAGAGTATTCTGTAGAAACAGGAACTGTTCTTACTATTAAAACAAAAGAAAAGAAACTATATAGTGGTGATAAAGAATTAAAAGATATTTCTGCGGCCTTTACACCTCAGAAAATGGAATTCATGAAAGCTGGAGGTTCATATGCTGTTGTATTTGGTAAAAAATTACAATCATTTGCAGCCAGAACATTAGGTATAGATGCACCTCAAGTGTATGCCACTTCGAAAGAAATTTCTGTAGCAGGACAGGGATTAACAGCAGTAGAAAAAATATTCAATAAGAATGCAGTTGGAACCACGCCAGGTAAAACATTACATGCTGGTTCTGATGTTCGTGTAGAAGTAAACATTGTAGGTTCTCAAGATACAACTGGTTTAATGACTTCTCAAGAATTAGAAATGATGGCTGCTACTGTTATTTCACCAATTGTTGATGGAGCTTATCAATCAGGATGTCACACCGCGTCGGTTTGGGATGACAAGTCTAAGGCTAATATTCCAAGATTAATGCAGTTTATGAATGACTTTGGGTTAATTACTGCGCGTGATCCTAAAGGAGAATATCATGCAATGACTGATGTGATTCATAAAGTATTGAACGATTTGGTTATTGACGATTGGGCGATCACCATTGGAGGGGATTCTCATACAAGAATGTCGAAAGGAGTTGCTTTTGGAGCAGATTCAGGAACAGTAGCTTTGGCATTGGCTACAGGAGAGGCTTCTATGCCAATTCCACAGTCAGTAAAAGTAACTTTTAAAGGTGACATGAAATCTTACATGGATTTCCGTGATGTGGTACATGCTACACAGCAACAAATGTTAAAACAGTTTGGTGGAGAAAATGTGTTCCAAGGAAGAATTATTGAGGTACATATTGGTACTTTAACATCTGACCAGTCTTTTACCTTTACAGATTGGACTGCTGAGATGAAAGCGAAAGCTTCTATTTGTATTTCAGAAGATGCAACTTTAATCGAATCATTAGAGATTGCTAAATCTCGTATTCAAATCATGATCGATAAAGGAATGGACAATCCAAAGCAAGTATTAAATGGGTTGTTAACGAAAGCTAATGCGAGAATTGAAGAGATTAAATCTGGAGAAAAAACAGCGCTTAAGCCAGATGCAAATGCAAATTATTACGCCGAGGTTGTGATTGACTTAGATAAAGTTATTGAACCAATGATTGCTGATCCAGATGTAAATAATGAAGATGTTTCTAAACGTTATACACATGACAATATTAGACCATTATCTTTTTACGGCGGTACTAAAAAAGTAGACTTAGGTTTTGTAGGATCTTGTATGGTGCACAAAGGAGATATGCAAATCTTAGCGCAAATGTTAAAAAATATTGAAAAGCAACATGGAAATGTTGAATTTAAAGCGCCTTTAGTTGTTGCTCCACCAACATATAATATTGTTGATGAGTTAAAAGTAGAAGGAGATTGGGAAGTATTACAAAAATATTCGGGCTTTGAGTTTGATGATAAATTACCTAAAGGATTGGCACGTACTAAATATGAGAATATGTTATACCTAGAGCGTCCAGGATGTAATCTATGCATGGGTAATCAAGAGAAAGCGGCACCAGGTGATACTGTAATGGCTACTTCGACCCGTTTATTTCAAGGAAGGGTTGTAAAAGATGCTGGCGAGAAAAAGGGAGAGTCGTTATTATCCTCTACTCCAGTTGTTGTATTGTCTACTATTCTAGGAAGAACACCTACCATGGATGAGTATGAAGCAGCTGTAGAAGGTATTGTCTTAACGAAATTTAAGCCATCTCAAAAGCAATTAGTAATGTAGTTTGCTAATTTTTTAAAACATATAAAAGCTCAAGTGATAACACTTGAGCTTTTTTTATGTGCTATAAATTGAAAATTAATGATAAATTCAGCTGTCGTTTTTTTTTGCTAAATTAGTGTACACAATAAAAACAAAATAGTTCTATGGCTTTTGATATTGAGATGATTAAAAAAGTATATGCTAATGTGGTGGAAAGAGTAGATGCTGCCCGTAGCATTACAGGCAAACCATTAACACTTGCCGAAAAGATTTTATACACACATCTTTGGGATGGCAACCCAACAAAAACATTTGTAAGAGGTAAAGATTATGTGAATTTTGCACCTGACAGAATAGCGTTACAAGATGCAACTGCTCAGATGGCATTATTGCAGTTCATGCAAGCTGGTAAAACTAAAGTTGCGGTACCTACAACAACACATTGTGATCATTTAATTCAAGCTAGAAATGGTGCAAGTGCAGATTTACAATCGGCTTTAAATACCAGTAACGAAGTGTTTAATTTCTTGGAATCTGTTTCTAATAAATACGGTTTAGGGTTTTGGAAACCAGGCGCAGGTATTATTCACCAAGTAGTGTTAGAAAACTACGCATTTCCTGGTGGAATGATGATAGGAACTGATTCACACACTGTAAATGCCGGTGGATTGGGAATGGTTGCCGTTGGTGTAGGTGGAGCCGATGCAGTGGATGTAATGGCAGGAATGCCTTGGGAGTTAAAATTCCCAAAACTAATAGGGGTAAAGTTAACTGGAAAAGTATCTGGGTGGACGGCACCAAAAGATGTGATTTTAAAAGTAGCTGGAATTGTTTCTGCAAAAGGAGGAACAGGTGCTATCGTTGAGTATTTTGGAGAAGGAGCAATTGCAATGTCTTGTACAGGAAAAGGGACTATTTGTAATATGGGAGCAGAGATAGGGGCAACCACTTCTACCTTTGGTTATGATGCATCTATGGAACGTTATTTGCGTGCTACAGATAGAGATGATGTTGCAGATGCTGCGAATGCTGTAAAGGAGTACTTAACAGGAGATCCAGCGGTATATGCCAACCCAACACAGTATTTTGATCAAGTTATTGAAATTAACTTATCAGAATTAAGTCCTTTATTAAATGGGCCTTTCACGCCCGATTTATCTACAAAAGTGGGTGAAAATATGGCAGAAGCAGCAACGATAAACAATTGGCCATTGCAGGTTGAATGGGGATTGATTGGTTCTTGTACTAATTCTTCGTATGAAGATTTATCAAGAGCGGCCTCTATTGCACAACAAGCCATTGACAAGGGGTTAAAAACAAAAGCAAAACTAGGAATCAATCCCGGTTCTGAAAAAGTGAGGTATACGGCAGAAAGAGATGGGATTTTAGAAGTATTTGAAAATTTGGATGCAACCATTTTTACAAATGCATGTGGCCCTTGTATCGGCCAATGGGCTCGTTATGACGACCCTAAAAATGCCCCTAAAAATAGTATTATTCATTCGTTTAATAGAAATTTTGCAAAACGTGCGGACGGAAACCCGAATACCCATGCTTTTGTGGCATCACCAGAAATAGTTGCTGCTGTAACTATTGCAGGGCGCTTGGATTTTAATCCAATGAAGGATACCTTGATTAATGAAAATGGAGAAGAGGTGATGCTAGAGGAACCGACAGGATGGGAATTACCTCCAAACGGTTTTGAAGTAAAAGATGATGGTTTTATAGCCCCAGAAGAAGACGGAAGCCATGTCAATGTTGTTGTAAATGAAGCTTCTGAACGATTAGAGTTACTGACACCGTTTACACCTTTAGGAAATGAGTTGAATGGCGTTAAGCTATTGATAAAAGCATATGGTAAATGTACAACTGATCATATCTCTATGGCCGGACCTTGGTTGCGTTTCCGCGGGCATTTAGATAATATTTCTAACAATTGTTTAATAGGAGCTGTAAATGCTTTTGGTAAAAAGACAAACTTTATAAAGAATCAAATAGATGGTGAATTTGGTGGAGTTCCAGATGTTGCTCGTAAATACAAAGCTGCGGGAATAAAAACAATTGTTGTTGGTGATCATAATTATGGTGAAGGTTCTTCTAGAGAGCATGCTGCTATGGAGCCACGACACCTCGGTGTTGCTGCAGTATTGGTAAAATCATTTGCGCGAATCCATGAAACAAACTTAAAGAAACAAGGAATGTTAGGGTTGACGTTTGCTAATGAAGCAGATTACGATTTAATTAAAGAAGATGACACCTTTAATTTTGTAGATTTAGTGGAGTTTACTCCAGGTAAACCGCTAACGATAGAAGTTGTGCATTTAGATGGGACAAAAGATAGCATTATTGCAAACCATACCTACAACCAAGGTCAAATTGCATGGTACAATGAAGGTTCTGCATTGAACTTAATCAAAAAAGAAAATAAGATGTAATTTTTATACCTCTTTTAAAGATTAAAAAGGCTCCAGTTTTGGAGTCTTTTTTATGCAGTAATTTTGATCAGTTTATTACCTGTGAAGTAGTGAACCCAGAAATACCACTAGATTTAACATCAATTTTCACATAATTGTAACCTCCATATTCATTTGTAGGGTTTGGAATTCCATGATTTAAATTATATCCTTCAATATAGCCTTCTTTACCATTTGATAGTTTTAATAAAAAACCGAAATTTTCTGAAATTGCCAATAGCTTTTCCTTTTCAAGTTGCATGGAGTTTTCAATACTATCTGGAAAAGGAATACGAACAAATTGCTCACCATTAATTTTACAATAAAAATATCCTTCATGAAATCCAATATTCTTTGTGAAAAAATTGTCCATGTCTGTAGAATATCTGTCTATAGGAGAAATGTTTGAAGGTATGTTTTGAAACTGAACAGAATCAATCGCAATAAAAGAGTTTGAACTGTTTTTAGCGCCAATATATAATGTTGCATTGTCAAAAGATTCATTTGTGTGATTCGAAAACCGAACCGTTAAATGTGCAAAATCAATATGTATTGTATTTAACTCTTTAGTACAACTATAACAAAGTAATAAGCAACCAAAGATAAAGAGGTGTATTTTTTTCATGTAGCTTTTTTACAAACCTACAAAATATTTTAAAATTTTACCTGTAAGATGTCTATATAAGATGCGACCAAAAATTCATTAAAACTCAATGATTATGAACACACTTTGGTATTTTGAAAACGTAAACGTTTTCAAATTGTTATGTCCACATAAATATAAAGAATACAAAGCCTGTCATAGCTTTTTTAACTATAAAAAGAAAGATTATGTGTATTTCGAATCTGATGCAGCCAAGAAGGTATACCTAATAGAAAAAGGTAAAATAAAAATAGGGTATTATACAGAAGATGGTACTGAGGTAATTAGTGCAATTTTATCTAAAGGAGAGTTATTTGGAGAGAAAGCTATTTTAGGTGAAGAAACTAGAAGAGAATTTGCGCAGTCCATAGATAATGTAACTTCTATTTGTCCAATAAGTGTAGATGTGATGCATGATATAATGAGAGACAATAAATCGTTCAGTTTAAACATCTATAAGTTTTTGGGGTTCAGAATTCAGAAATTAGAAAGAAGGTTACAGTTATTGTTGTTCAAAGACATTAAAACAAGATTACTAGAGTTTTTAAATGAATTGTGTGAACAATACGGCCATGATTGTGAAGAAACAGGAGATAAAGTTATTGAACATCCATATACACAAAAAGATATTGCCTCATTAATTGGTACTTCTAGGCCAACACTAAACTCAATTATGAATGAGTTAAAAGAGGCGAAAATCATCAATTTTAATAGGAAAGAAATACGAATTCTTCAAAAAATAGCTTAAGTGTAAGCTAGCTTACATTTTAAGGAAACGAGTACAGCTACATTTGTCATGACATTAACATTAAATAATATCATGATGAAAAAAATAACAATTTTAGCAACTATTGCTATCGGACTGGTTTTTGTGTCTTGTTCTAAAAACGAAGAAGAAACTGAAAAAACAATTACCCAATCATTTCAAAATTTACCTGACTTAGGTACAAATTATGTATACGAAGGGTGGTTAATTGTAGGAAGTGAAAAAATATCCACTGGACGTTTTACACATACAGAAGGAGTAAACTACAGCAGTGGGTTGATAGATATCGAAAAAGCAAATGCCGCTACGACCTATGTTTTGACAATTGAGTCAACTACAGAAACGGGTACAGAGTTATTAAGCCCTAGTGGATGGATTTTTTCTAAAGGAAACTTCTCAAATAATACAGCAATTTCATCAACAGATGATGCCTTGTTTTTAGGTGCTACAAATTTAGAAACGGCTACAGGAAATTTTTTCTTAAAAGCCCCATCTGTTGGAGCAACTGGTTCTGATGCAAACGGCATTTGGTTTATTGATGCATTACCACCTACAAAGGGAGGGTTTACGAACTTACCTATTTTAGCAACTGGATGGATTTATGAAGGCTGGGTTGTCGTACCAGATGTAACAGGAACTGCAACAGCAATTTCTACCGGAAGATTTACAGACCCGAATATAGCAGACGAAAGTTTCTTTGGCCTGGTGAATAATAACGAATTTAAAGGACCCAATGGAGTTCCTCCATTCCCAGGAGAAGATTATATTGTAGATCCTAATTCTCGATATGCGGATGTAACTTTTCCTATTGATTTGCAAAATGCGACCGTAGTGATTTCAATAGAACCTACAACAAATGATGCTGCAACACCTTTTGGGTTAAAACCATTTGTTATTACTTTAAGTAATCAAGCTGTTGCAACTGCTGTGAATATTACTAATAATTATGCTGGTAAAGCAATTTCAGGTACGGTTACGAGATAGGACAATAGAAAGATTTAATCAACTATTTTATGTTAATGGTTTGATTTGATCCGAAGTGCAATCATGTATGTGATTGCACTTTTTTTTAAGGTTTTTTGCTTTTTTGTCAATAGAAAAAAGATATATTTATACATGATTAAGATGTCAAAAAAACACGTTGTAAATATTGCTTTTGTTTTGCTTATAGGCTTGCTAATTTATCCTCCAACAAAAGTATATTTTATTCGTTTAATTTCTTTTGCTCCTAGTGTTAATAGTATTGAAAATCAAAAACTAATACAGGATGCAAATTGGAATTTAAAAGGGTTAAACACAGAAAACCTAAACTTTAAAGATCTTGATTCTAGGGTGGTGTTTATTAGCTTTTGGGCTACTTGGTGTTCTCCATGCGTTGCAGAAATGCCAAGCATGAAAGCCTTGTATGAAGGGTATAGAGACGAGGTTACTTTTCTGTTCATTACGAATGAAAACTGGACTACTGTTTCTAAATTTTACGTAAAAAACCAATACAATTTTCCGACATACAATCAACTAACGAATGCGCCAAAAGAGTTTGAAAGCGCGTCGATACCAGCAACTTTTATTTTATCTAAAAATAAAAGAATTGTTATTGATAAAAAAGGACCTGCAGATTGGAATTCAAGTTCAACTAGAAAATTATTGGATGATTTAATAAAATAAAAAAAGCTCCAAATTTGGAGCTTTTTTGTCAAGTATTCATCAACTAACTAGTTGGTGCCATTTTTAAAGGAATTCGAAATACAGTCCCTTTTTTGATTCCTTTTACATCTACTTTTTTGTAGTTTAATTTTATTTTCACAAAGCTAGCAACATTTTTATCATCTGTTTTTACTGCTAATACCACCAATTCGTTGTTATTGTTTAACATTACTGAAACTTGTGCTTCCAATGTTTTTGTTTTAAATTCATAGAAATGGTTTCCTAATAATTGCACAATTTCGGCTCTTAAAATTGTTTTTGCAGCTTTAGAAGCAGGTTCTGTGTTTGTGTTTGTGTTTGTGTTTGCCGAACTTGGCAAAACCGATGCGATGCTAATTGCTAAGATTGCAATTATGGTTTTGAAATTTTTCATATTAAAGTGATTTTAAGTTAAATGTTATACTAAAGAGACGCCGATTAAATAGAATTGTTTCATTAAATAATCTCTTTTAATACAACCTTAACAGCATTTAACACATTTTAAGATTTTATGTTAAAATCTATGAAAAAATTAAGAAAAACAGGGTTTTTTAGTTAAAAACGGGTGGAAACACTGATTAATGAAGTAAAAACTATCTAAACTGATATAAGCTTAGATTGCCCCAATTTTTACTACATTTATTTCAATAAGCAGCATTTTTTCGTGATTCCTGTTAAAGGAGTACTGCTTATTAATAATTTGAGTTAACGCCCTAAAATTTCTTTTCCATAATCAGGTATTCGATTCCACCTTTCATAAAATTTTTACCGGTAGGGTTTAAGTGGAATCGCTCATAGAACTTAGATTTTTCTGATCGAGCATTGCACCATAATTTTTTAACCCCTTTTTTATGTACTACTTCAATTATTTTATTTAATAAAATTGTACCATAACCTAACCCTTGATATTTATCTAATGTCGCAAACTTTCTGAATTGTACTTCTTCGTTCGATTCAAATATAGATATGATGGAAGCAATTTCTTCTCCTAAAAACAGACCAAAATGAATGGCTTCATCATCATTTGGAAGTCGAACATATGCTATTGACTTATTTGGCCACATTACTTTGTGCCGAATAGGTATTGCCTCTGCCAAGGAAATTTGTCTAATTTCAGGTATGATAATTTTCATATTAATCAAAGTTTTACAAAAATGAGTCTGTTGCTGTTTACCCCATTTTTTAATTGTTTTGAGTTAAGGGTACGCTATTTTTTAGAATGTCTAAAGTAGTAAATACAATCAGAAAAGGATGCCTGTTTCCACTTAAAGTACAGCCTAAGTAGTGTTTTATGTGGTATATGTAGGCCTAGGAAAGTTTTTAAACATAGCTTAAACAATGAATATCGAACCAGCGTTTCCCTTAGAAATGATTTATGACCAAATGAAGTGGGTGTTTCAAGCAGGATCAATAACTGATGTGTAACACACACAGACAAATTTAGTCTGGATTAATCATTTTATTGATTGTAAACATAGAGTAACGAGTACATGGTAAAAGAAGTAAGCTGGTCAGTAATGGGCGCTATTAATTTTAGAATATTTAAATTGATTAAGGTCTGTATAGCAAGGGTTTAAGCACTGTGTTGTTGTTTGTATATTTTATTTTATGAATAAAGTGTCATAGTCGGCTTTTTATGATGTCTATCTAATAAAGAATTTTATCCTAAAACACCCTAAATGAAAAAACAATTAAAAATTGTAATAAGACTACTATTAGTTTTTACGGCGATAACTTCAACTGCTCAAAATATAAAACGTTACGATGGTAATATTTATATTGATGCTAAATCACATATGCTGAAGGCAGATTTTACGATTACTTTTAACAAATTGCCGGAAGGAAAAATCACGAAGTTTTTTTTACATAAATCTTCAGTTGATTTGCAATTTAAATCTGGGGGTAATGTGGTTGAACACAGCATAACCGAAGAAGAATTTATAGAAAAGGATCATGCCATACACATTGAAAAAGAAAAAATTAAAAATTTTAAGTTACATGTGAAGTATGCACTAAACCTTGATAGTTTAAGTAATAATGGGTTTAAGTTTAACGAGAAATGGATTGAATTAAACCTATATACAGCTTGGTATCCTTTTAATACCAGTTATGGCAGATTTCCTTATACTGTTACAACTAAGATCTCCAAAGAGTACCAACTATTTGGCTCGGGACAAGTGGTTAATAGTAATAAAACATGGAAATTAGTGCAACAGATTCCATCTATAGATATTTCTCAGGTATTTTATAAAGATGTAAAAGAAGAAGTGATTGGGAACATAAAATTGTATCACTACAATATTAATGCAGACAATGTAGCTACAATTAAAAGTAATACAAGAAGTCATTTTGATGTATTGAATACTTGGCTTGGTAAAAGCAATTCGAATGAATTGGTGATAGGAGTAAGTAATTTAAAACACAGCACTTCTTATGCAAGAAAAAACTTTATTTCCTTATCGATATCAAGTAATTATTCTCCGTTTTATGATAAAATTCTAGCGCATGAATTAGGTCATTTATGGTGGAACAAAGCAGGTGTCACTGATTGGGAAGAATGGTTAAATGAATCTTTTGCAGAGTATTCGGCCATTATATTACAGCGACATTTATTTGGTGAGGAAAATTTTGAAAAGAATATTGTTCGATTAAAAAAGAAAGCATTAAAGTTAGCATCTCCATATCATTTAAAAAAAGGAGTTAAAAATTACCAAGAAAGTGTAACATATAAAGGGGCATATTTTTTATATGAATTAGAAAAGAATATAGGAAGAACCGAAATGTATACGTTAATGAGGGATATTCATAAAGCGAGAATTACATCTACACAAAAATTACTCAAATTGATTGAAGAGAAGCAAGGAAAAGAAGCCGCTTTGTTTTTGCTAGACATACTAGAAGAATAACGAGGTATTGTTAAATTATTGGTAAAACGTTTAAAAATAGGAATATGAAGGGCATTATGTACTATTTTTGAGCGCAACCAAAAGTTAGGAATCATGAAAAATATATTAGGTGTAGCCATTACTTTTATAACTATTTGTACCGCGAGCTTTGCACAGCTTAAAGGTGGAGAAATTAGTATAGGTACTAACTATACCATTAAGTCTGAAATTTTAGATAAAGATAGAGAGATACAAATTTACCTGCCAAACAGTTATAATACCTCTTCAAAAGAGTATCCAGTTTTATATATATTAGATGGTCAATGGTTTTTTTCAAATGGTGTTTCAATTCAAAAGTCATTACGAACGCCCGGAGCAATTCCAGAGATGATAGTTGTAGGGATTAGGAACATTAGGTCTTTACGACGTGGTTTGTTTGGAGATAATGAAAAGTTTACTTCTTTTTTGAAAGAGGAAGTGATTCAATTTGTAGATACTAATTTTAGAACCACCAAAGAGCGGGTAATTTTTGGATGGGAAGCTGCAGCTTATTATATAAGTGAAATGATTTTAAGGGAAAAAGAGTTGTTTTCTGGGGCCATCATCACTGATGGAGGTTATGCATCAGAAAAAACCGTGGAAAACTTTAATTCGAATTCTGAGGTATATTTATACATGGCTAATTCTAGAAAAGATATTTATTATATCTCTTCTTCAGATCGTTTTAATGACATCTTAAAAAAGATTAAACCAAAAAAATTAAGATGGAAATACGAGCTATTTAATGACGAAGTGCACGAAACAATGCCTCATTTAGCCTTGTATAAGGGGATAAGGTATTATTATCATAATTATGATTCTCTTGTTTTTGAAAGTATTGAAGCCTATGTGGATGCCGGGGGAATTCCGTATTTGGAATCTTTTTTTAAAGAAAGAGCAAGACGTTTTGGAGGGGATGCTAAAATTGATGATAGCACTAAAAATTCATTAATTTGGTTAGCATGGAACAGAGATAATTACAAGTACTTCAGCTTTTTTATGGAAGAATTTAAAGAGGTGCTTTCAACTAAAAGATATGCTTCTGCATATTGGCAACATAGATTTGGACAGTTTTATTTAAAAAACAATGATTATAAGAATGCAATAAAACACTTTAAAGCTGGTCTTTCTAAATACCCTAATACAAAATTTGAGCAGGGTATGAAAAGAGGATTGAAAACAGCTCAAAAAATTGAATAATGAGCTAGATATTTCCTTTTCAAGTTTTTTAGAAGCTTTTTCTTGCGTGTTTATATTTGAAAGATTTGAACAGGTTTATGTAAAGTAAAAAGCCTATTAGAAAGCCATTCAATGGTATCAAAGCGGATTGATTAAGTTCCCTGCTTCAAAAAGGGCACGAGCAGCACTTAATGAAACCTATAAATTAAATAATAAATAAACATTTTTTTGATTGCTCTAAACCACCAATTTGAATTAATAAAAACTTATTTGACATTAAAAAATTATTTCGAGGAGTACATTTTTTATGTTTCATGTAACTGAAAGAATCTAATTATGAAAAACATCCTAATCACTATTGCTTTTTTATTTGCTATAGTTGGTAATTCTCAAAATAAAGGAACCAATAATATTGTTGGTAAAAATCACGCATTAAATTCCGACATATTAAAAGAGACAAAGAATATTCAAGTATTTCTTCCAGAAGGCTATGCAAATTCTAAAAAAAAGTATCCGGTTATCTATTTATTGGATGGGCAACGTTTTTTTTTATACGGTGCCAGTTTAATACAAACCTATGGAGAGTTTGATCTAACACCTCAATTTATTTTAGTTGGTATCACCAATTCACAAGCTACTAGAATGCGAACATTTAGTGCTAGAGCAAAAGACTTTGCAAACTATTTAGAAAAAGAAGTCATTAATTTTATTGATACTAATTATAGAACTTCTAAGAAGCGTTTGTTGTTTGGATGGGCTTATGGTGGTGGTTTTGGAATAGAAACATTTATGTCTAAACCCAGTTTGTTTGACGGATATATCTTGTCAAGTCCTTTTCCTGTTTCTAGTAAAATGAAAAGATTCAAATCCTTTATAAAGAGTAATAAAGAACTAAATACCTTCGTGTACTTTGTTTCTGATTCAAAAGAATTTGGAGTTAAAGAAGGAACAGAAGAATTGTCCTCATTTTTAAAGAAGGATACAACCAAATTGCGATGGAAATTTAATGTCCTTTCTGGAGAAGAGCATCGTTCTACAGTATATCCTGCATTATTTCATGGACTGCAAGAATATTTCAACTATTATAGAGAAATCAGTTTTAGAGATTTTAAGGAATTTACCAAAAAAGGTGGAATTCCATACGTAAGAAGTTACTATGCAAAAAGAGCAGAATTATATGGTTTACCTAATAAAATGTCTCCATTCTCAAGGTATAATATTATTCGAAAAGCAATAAGAGAAAATGAATTCAAGAGTTTTGAAAAATTAGTTTCTGAATTTGGTGCTAATAAATTAATTGCTGAGTTAAGGCCTAGTTGGGCCTGTAATATTGCAGATTTTTATGCTAAGAACAATAAGAAGCAAAAAGCAATAAAATTATACCAATTTATCGCGAAGACTTTTCCAACATCTAATAGAGCGAAAAAAGGTTTAAATGAGTTATTAAAAAAATAGTGTATTGATGAATATTCATGAAAAATTAAGTGAGTACAAATTTAAATTACCAAAGGTTACAAATCCTGGAGGAAATTATGTATCGGTAAACATTAGAGGTACTATTGCCTATATAGCGATTCAGTTTCCAATTATTGATGAAGCATATCATTATCAAGGTAGATTAGGGAATGAAATATCAACAGAAGAAGGATACAAAGCAATGGAAATGTGTGCTTTAAATGTCATTGCTCAAATAGATCAGAAGATTGGTTTTGACAATATTATAGGTCTTAACCACATAGATGCATATTTCCAATCGGGAGCTGATTGGGACGATTCGCCGATTATTGTGAATGGTGCGTCTGATTTGTTTGTAAACACCTTGGGAGCCAAAGGAATACATTCTAGAGCGATATTTGGTGTCGCAAACTTACCAAGAAACTTTAGTGTTGGATTGACAGCCACAATTACGTTATCAAAATGAAAAATATCATTGTATTCATAAGCATTATAGCCGTTTTTTTACAAGCAAAAGCACAAGTAAAAGAAAATAGCAATATCACTTTAGGAAAAAGTTTTTCATTTGCATCTAGGGTGCTAAATGAATCAAGAGAAATTCAAATTTATATTCCAACGAGCTATAACGATTCTATTAAAAAAACATACCCTGTTTTATATGTATTAGATGGTCAAGATTATTTTAATTCAGTAGTTTCTTTTCAAAGGATGTTGATAAAAAGAGCTATGTTTCCTGAGTTTATTGTTGTAGGTATTCATACAGAATCCCAAAAAAGAAGAATTTTGTTTGAAGCCGATTCAAAGCGTTTTATCGAATTTTTAGATTCGGAAATAATTCAATTTATTGATAATAATTATAGAACAAGAAAAGAACAAGAAAAGAACAAGAGCGCTTGTTTTTTGGTTGGGAAATGGCTGGTGGAATCGGAATTGAGATTTTAGGATCTATACCAAAGTTGTTTAGTGGTTATATCGTTGTAAGTCCATCCCACTTATCGAAAACTAGATTAAATTCTTTAGAAAGAAGTATAAAGAAAACAAACAATTCTAAATTGCCATTTTTATTAGTGACCTCATCTCCAGGAGAAAGCTGGCTGAATCATAACAAAAAATTACGTTCTATCTTCAATGAGAAAGAACATCCAGAATTGAATTGGAGATATTCAATTTTAGATAGAGAAGAGCATCATACAACGCCATTTAAAAGCATAAATGAAGGAATTATTGATTATTTTCATGCATATCGTCCCGTTAATTTTAGAAGTCTAAAAGAATACGATGATTACGGAGGATTACAAGCTTTGAGAGCATTCTATCAAAACAGAGGGGAACGATTTAATCTATCAGTCGATATTGATAAGAGTACAAAAATGTTCATTTTATACTATGCTGTTTTAGAAAATAATTACGAAAGGTTTGTGTATTATGAAAGAGCATTTGAAGGACATCTAGAAAGTAATACAAGAGCAGGATGGTTTCATAGGTATGGCGGTTTTTATTTAAAACATAGAAATTTTGAACAAGCATTATATGTATATAACTATGGTCTTAAAAAGCTTGGGGATTCTAAGTTGTTGTATCGTGGTATAGCAGATGTATATGCCACAAAAGGAGAAAAGAAAAAAGCAAAGAACGCTTATGAAAAAGCGCTTTCAATAGATCCGCAATATAAAAAAGCATTAGAAGGACTAAATAACTTATGAGATATTTAGAATGACATAGATGTTCAAAACAGCATAAAATGGAGACTACATATATTACAATAACCTATATAATTGTTGAGTTCAACGATATAAATGCACTAATGAACCAATAAAAAGAATACAATGGCATAAATCTCATACTTTTAGGTAGTAAACCTACTAATATGGTAAATAGAATATGCGCTTATAAGAAATATACTTTCATTTTCTTTTTCATCTGTCAAATCTCTTTTTCTCAAACAAGTACAGCAAAAGAAAATGTAGCACAAACAGTTACATCCTGTAATTTAGACATACCTGTTAACAATCATGACAATGCTGAAACCGCAAATATTACTGTAAACTCTGAAATTTCTGGAGATTATGAATTTACACCGAGTGCAACGGTATTGGATGTTTTGTATGTAGAGAATCAAGGAACTGGACAGGTTGATTTCAAAATAATGTCTGTAGTGAACATTAAGAGGTTGATAGTTGTAAACACAAGTTCTGGAACTGTTAAGTTTAGAGCAGGAGGTACTGCTCCTTATCCAAGTGTAACCTATTGTGAATTAGTCGACAGCTCAAATTCGGCTGTATTCGAATCAACAGTTATACAAACTACAGAATCTGGTGTTTGTGCGGCCAATCCAGATTGTTATCCATCAGGAACTACATTAGCAGAATTGGATATTACAGCCACTGATACATTGATTTGGTATGATGCAGTTACAGGCGGTAATTTATTGTCAAATACACAAGCAATACAAGAAGGAACTACTTATTATGCAACAAACTCAGATGGATTGGGGTGTGAAAGTGATCGTCTAGCGGTGACTATCTGTATTATTAGCGCAGATGATACTCCTTTTGATTGTGACTATTATGCCTATTTATTTCAATTTAATGATGTGTATTCTATAGACTTGGCGTCTGGAACCTCATTACTTGTGGCTGAAAATATAACAGATGGAAATATTAATGCGGCAGGGTATAATAATGCAGATGGGTATATTTGGGGTTCTCTTAGTTCACCAAGCAAAAGTATTGTTAGAATTGGAAAAAATTACAATACCGACACCTATTATATTCCCGAATTACCATCGGCAGGTAGATACATAGGAGATATTGATTCCAATGGAATGTATTATTTAAAACCTGGTGGAACTACGGTATATAAAATTGATTTAGATCCCAATTCTTCTAATTATTTACAATCCGCAGGAACAATTACATTAACAAATAATATTACGATTCATGATTGGGCATTTAATGCCTTAGATGGAGCCCTGTATACCGTTGAAAAAAATACAAATATTTTATATAAAGTAGATATTGTTACAGGTGTTGTCACTAATTTAGGAGAAGTGCCTATTTTATCTGGAAATAGTTATACCTATGGAGCTGTCTATTTTGATGCTGCTGGTAATTTTTATGTTTCCGCAAATCAAACGGGTACTATTTATATTATATATAGTGCACAAGATTTAACGGGTTCAAATGCCATAAGCTCTAATTTCTTTGCTTTTGGCCCTGCGAGTTCAAGTAATGACGGTGCTAGATGTCCAACCGCTCCTGTAGCACAAGAAGATTGTTCGAATGGAATTGACGACGATGGTGATGGGCTGGTAGATTGTGATGACTTGTCGTGTTCTGGTGTTGGTTCTTGTGATGTTAATACAGAAGCTTCTGGAGGAAATGATGGAGGGGTAGAAAGCAACAATAGGCTTTCGCAAAAAATTAACGCTAGGAATTATTGGAGAAAGAAATCAAATTACCGTTTTCTAAAAGCCAATGCCAAGAAAATTGTAAAAATGAGTAGCTATAAGAGGAAAAAATCTAATATAGGTTTACAAGATTTTATTCCGTTAGACATACTATCAAATACATCTGCGATAGAGTCTAGTCCAACAGACCTTTTAGGCATTACTAATGCCACGGAAGTCTTGTCTGTAGATTATTTAAGAAACTCAAAAACCATAGCGGCACTGTTAGTTACAAAGACTACCGATGGTGTTTATGAGCACACAAAATATATCTGTGATCGACTAATGGGAGCCGAAATACTTTCAGTATCTTCTATGTATTTTAATGAGCGGCCTTTTATAAAAACACTAATCAAGCACCCTAATGGTGCTAAAGAATTTGTAATTAGTTTCTCAATAAAAGAAAGAACAAGTGATTTTAAGGTTGATAGCCATTGGAATCTAGATAGGTATGAAACAAATAGTAACTATTTTAATTTTCAAATTTGGAGTAATTCTATAGACGATGTCTATAAGTTATCGCAAGAAATATTAGATCTGGCGGTTGCTCAAAAACCAATAAATGAATACAATACAAGTCCTGCACCAAATACATTTATACGAAAGGGAGCTTATAAAAACGGAAAATTATCGTTGGATATTGTAAATAAAAGCTTGCAGCAATCAGTTCAGTTTATAGGAGGGCTTCGAAAAACAGAAACCAGTGCTACAGAGGGAGTTGATACATCATTGAACTTGAGCAATAGTTACACCGATAAATTGGAATTAAATACAGGCTTCATTTTCGATATTGGTTTGAGAATGCATGCAAAATCAACCGATACTCCAGATGATATTTTTATGTCGGATGGGGCATGGGGTGTCGATGACACACCAAGTTCTACCATAGTTACAAACTTTATGGTTTCTCCACAAACAAAATTGGCTGAAGAGAATGAGTTTGTATTGGAGAGAAATGTAAGCCTAAAAGCAACGACCTCATCGTATGTGTCGGTGTATAAGTCGTTTACACCTACTTTTCAACCGATCGATTTATCAGGGTATAATATGGTTAATTTTATGGCATCAGGTACAGGCGTTGTAGAGGTGCGTTTTATAAAAAAAGACACCCCAAATTGGGAGGACCAATACCGTACCGAAATCAATTTAACAGAAAATACGCAACAATTTTCCATTCCGTTTAGCATATTGCAAGCACATGGGAATCAAGATTTTTTAGCAAAAGATTTGACAACCATTGTATTTACACTTAAATCTCAAAACCAACAAAACCAAGAAAAGGAATTGAATATCTCAGATGTTCATTTTAAATATAGCGAAACCTTATCTGTAGATGATGTACTACTTTCTGAAAACAATATAACCAAAGTAATGGTTGCGCCTAATCCAATGCGTCAGAGTACGAAGCTTTCATTTTTAGCTGAAACAAAAGGGTCTACGCATATTGCAATATACAATATATTAGGAATGATGGTTAAAAGAACTAGCATCAATGCGACGGTAGGAATGAATGTTTGGGAATTTGAAAAGGAGAATTTGAGTAGTGGTTTGTATTTTGTTAAAATTAAATCACAATATCTTAATTACAAAACAGCCAAGGTTTTAATTGAATAGGTATTGCTGCTTATTATAAAGATTTGATGCTTTCCTCTAGAGAAAGCATCATTTTTTGAATTGTTACTAAGTTCAAACGAGGAATACTTTTTTTAATGTTAGCTCTTGCGCTGCTATTTATGTATTGAATCTTATCGTAAACCTCATACAGATAGTTCAATTGCAGGTTGGTAGTTTTTAGATGTCTATATTTTAATGTGATGCTCCTAAATTAGGCAAATATTCAATTTTAAACGCATTAGTTGTTGCTGTCTTTAGTTTGTGGTGAATGGTTTAAAATATCGTACATCGCTAGTTTATGCTTTTTGACTGGAGGGCAATGCATACTAGCATTGCTTGTTAAAAAAAATCTTAAAAGTGATTCTAAGCTATTGAAGTTTGGTTTAGAACTAGAGGTATATTTTGTGTTTTCGATAATTGCTCATTTGCTGAAATACCCGATAGCTTATACTGATTTAGAATACGGCACAGTTCTTGAAGTTTCCAAATATCTATAACTACTTGTAGCACAGGTTTTTTTACCTAGGTGTTTGCAAATGCAGTTGAAGCTTTTGTAGCATTATTTGTATGTAGCTACGATAATAAAAATGAATGTTGCTAAAGCTAAGCCATGCATACGTTGAGAAAAAAATAATTGTATTAATTAACTATTAAAAAGAAAAAGAATGAAAATTAAAAAAAACCCAAAATCAAATTTAGAAAATTACTCAAAGTTGTTTGTTCAACTAGGTTTAGTGTTGGCTCTTTTTGTTACTTATGTAGCAATGGAGAATAAGACATTTGATAAGCCAATAGACCTCTTTGGAAACATAGACTTACAAGGTGCCATGGATGAGCAAACTCCTATTACAGTGCGTCCAGAGCCTGTTAAACCAAAGCCAAAGCCTGCGCCAGCCCCAGATATAATCGAGATCGTAGAAGATGATAAAGAAGTGGTAGAATCAATAATTGAAACTACTGAAACAAATGAAACAGAAGCTATTAAAGTAGAAGATATTGAAGAAATCGAGGAAGTAGATGATATTGTTGAAAATGTGCCAATTTCACTTCTTGAAGAGGTGCCTGTTTTCCCTGGGTGCAAAGGAACAAGAGCAGAAAAGATTAATTGTCTAAATAAAAAAATTAAAAAGCACGTTTTAAGAAGGTTTAATAACGAGCTGGCTGGAGAATTAGGATTGGCTTCTGGTAAAAATAGGATTTGGGTTGTTTTTAGGATTGATCCCAAAGGAAATGTTACAGAGATACAAGTAAAGGCTCCTCACCCAAGATTAAAAAAGGAAGCCGTTAGAGTTGCCAAAACATTGCCTAAAATGATTCCTGGGAAGCAAGGGGGTGTGCCAGTCGGAATGAAATATACATTACCAATCTCATTCAATGTCGAGTAATAATAATATCCTAATAAGAAAAAGAGCAGCCAATTGGTTGCTCTTTTTCATAATGACTCAGATTGTGTCATATTTTTAGACTTGAATACCAAATCAAGACATGTACAGTTCATGCTGAATAATTTTCTGAGTACTTGATGTATTTGTCCTCCGAAAGATATAGTTTTTGAGATGTTATTTGCTTAATCAGGCAAGCGATCACGATCTTTTTTACTTCTGTTAAAGCGATAGATAAAAGTTGCAGAAATTCTTCTTTGCGAAGTATTACTGTTTACTTGTAATGCATAATTATCTCCATTGATAAATCGCCTGGTCTCTCTTGAGTTAAATAGATTATTAGCATTGACTGTAAGTGTCATTTTATCTTGTAAGAAATCTTTGCTCATACCTAAGTTAAACCAAGCAACACTTTCAGTATAGGTTTGTCCACTAGTTCTTGCACCTACATAGTTTACAGTCGATTGTACTGAGAAATCTGTGAACTTCATGGTCGAATTTAATCTTGAAGTCCAAGTACTGTTACTTGAATCGTAACGTATGTTTTTGTACGTCCCTTTTTGATTAAACCCATAGAAATTCACATCTGCTGATAATCGCCACCATTTGTATGGGGAATACGATGAAACCAATTCTAATCCATATCGGTTTTCAGAACCTAAATTAACCGGAATTGTAATGATGACATTGTTCGAGTTTCTATAGGTGATCATTTCAAAAATATTGGTAGATTTTTGGAAATATATAGCAGGATTAAAAGTGAAGCCATTCCACCGTTTTAAGGTGCCTATTTCAAAAGAGTTGGTATACATTGGATTTAAGTCTGGATTTCCATAGCGGATATTGTTTTTGTCTGCAATACCTCCGAAAGGATTCAATTGCCAAAAACGTGGTCTGGTGATGCGTTTGCTATAACTAAACTGTAAGCTGTTCGAATCTGAGAAATTGTATGTTAAATGTACCGTAGGAAAAAGGTCTGTGTATTTTTTATGATTGAAAAAAACATGCTTTCTATCTGTACTTTTTGTATCAGAATGTTCCATTCTTAATCCCAATGAATATTGAAATTTCTTTTCTCTATTACCATATTGTAAGTAGGCACCATAAATCTTTTCATCGTAGTGTAATAAGTTATCTAGGCTATCTACCAAAATAGCATTGTTCCATACTTTATAATCGCTATTAATACGTCTTATTTCACCTTTTATCCCCATTTCTAAGCGAGATTTTTCGAATATAGGTAAGACATAATCCGTTTGAAACAACAAATCTTTGCTACTTTCTACATCCCTACTTTTTAAGCTGTTTTCTAGGGGAGCTAGAGGGAATGTTTGTTTTTCCGTAATATTTTCATTTTCATCATCATTCCAAAATTCATATTGAATATTAGCAGTAAATTTTTGCCCAGGTTTTTCAAATGTCTTGACGTAATTAACCTCTATTTGATTTGCTTTTTGTGGTTCTCTGTACTTATTTGTGGCTAGAATTGTTTGTGTTGATTGCCCAATACCATCAAAATAGTCGTAAGTATAATTTGTATTGTGATTGCTGACATTGTTTCTGAAGTAATAACTAAACGTCAAGGTATTTTTATCATTGATATAATAATCTCCGCCTAGATAGACATTGGTCATTTTATAATTTCTTTCAACTCCAACATGTTGTTTGGTAGAAGAAATAATATCCTGGTTATTTGTATTTGTTTGAAAGTAGTCTAAGGTTCCTGGTAATCTCGCAGTGGTGTGACTCAAGTTTGAGAAAATATTAAATGTTTCAGTTTTGTAGTTCACGTTGTAGTTTAACGCGTTATTTACTGGCGCTCCTGTGGTGACTTGGATAGAACTTCCAAACCCACTTTTTTTGTTTCTTTTTAATATGATATTGATGATCCCAGCAGTTCCTTCTGCACCATATTTTGAAGAAGGATTAGTTGATACTTCTACCTTTTCAATATTCTCTGCTGGAATTTGCTCTAAGCCATTATTACTTGTTAATACAGAAGGTTTGCCATTAATTAGAATTCTAACATTTCCATTTCCTCTTAAACTCACACCGCCTTCAGCATCTACATTTACAGAAGGTACATTATTTAAAACATCGTTTATAGAGCCTCCTTTTGAGATTAAGTCTTTCCCCACATTAAAAACTTTTTTATCCAACTTATATTCTACGGTCGATTTTTCTGCAGTAATTTCGATGGTATCTAATTGGGCAGACGCTTCGGCTAATTTGATATTCCCTAATTGTTGACTCGTCGCATAGTACTTTGTGGGTAATTCGACCGATTTATAACCAATAAATTCTAGTCTTATCATATATGAACCTTCTATGGCTTTAAGGTGAAATTCTCCTTTTTCGTTAGTGCTTACACCGGTTACAATCGTGTTTGATTTTAATAGAATAGCCGTAGCAAATTCTAAAGGAGAATTTGTTGTATGATCTATAATAGTTCCTTTAATAGTGATTTTTGGGGAAGTTTGAGCAATTATGTGTACACTAAAACTGACGAGGAGAAATAGAAATATTTTTTTCATGATAATGGATGTATGGATTGGTTATTGGTGTTTTTTTAATAGCGCAATCATTTTTGCGTTCTGATTCATTCTTGCATGGTACATAGGGTATTCATCACTTTGTACAGCGATAGTCACAGCAGCACCATTTTTTAATAATATTTTTGCTATTTCATAATGGTTGTTTCTTACAGCAGAGATGAGAGCCGTGCCATCACCACGAATGACTTTATTAACGGTAGCTTTCTTTTTAAGTAAGAATTTAACAATCTCTATATGACCATTTGCAGCGGCGGCCATTAGCGGAGTTTCATCGCCACTTGCATGAAAATTTACAGCTGCATTTGCAGCGGTTAATAATTTTACGATGTCTAAAGATCCTTTTCTTGCGGCGGCGACTAATGGAGTTCTGGGTTCACCGGCTCTATAAACACAATTAGAATGCACTGTCTTTAATAGTGTTTTTACAAGAGTGATATTAGTTGATTTACTTGCTGTAACTAAGTTTTTACATGTTGAACTTTGTGCCTTAATTGAAAAGATACCTAATTGTAATGTTACGGATACTAAGATGATTTTATTCATTTTTTGTTTTTGTTTTTAAATTCTGAGACAAAAGTGTGGGAATATCGAAAGCGAAAAAACAATAGTGGACAAATAGGCTTGTTTTACTGTTGTTTACAGCCAAATCAAGGGCAAATAATATTCATCATCAAAAACGGTACATTTATCTATAAAACAGGCGAATTTGTCGATTGGTTGGATTCACACAAGTAGTTTGCTTACTTTTGGGTCAATTATACAATTATGAGTTATCTAAAAATTTTTACAGAGTCAATCCAACAAAAAAGAGTGGTAAAGCATGTTCTTTTTTGGGTTGCTATTTTGTTGTACGCGATATCAAAAAATTTAATAGACCAAGAAGGAAATTTAGCTCTTACTTTTTCTAAAAGCGTGTGTATCATAGTGCCACAAATTTTAGCTTCTTATTATATTTCATATTTCGTGATTGATAAGCTGATCGCTAAAAGAAAGTATGTTCAATCTGTGTTCTTTTTAATTATTGGCTCTTATTTTTTTATTGCATTAGGAAGAATACTTATAGTTAAAATTGCAGAACCTATTTTTAGGGAACCTCCATTTGAGCAAGAAACTATTTTTCAAATTTTTTTAGAAATTAAATACCTGTTCCTATTCTACGTACCGGCTATTTTTTATACGGTCTTTATCTTCTTATTTGTCAAGTATTTTTTGAACTATAAAGAAGTAAAAGAACAGGAATTAAAACATAAAACAGAAAAGATTACTTCAGAACTAAAAACCTTAAAAGCCCAATTGAATCCACATTTTTTATTTAATACCCTGAATAATATTTATGTGTTATCATTGGATAATTCGCCTAAAACCCCGAAGTCAATAGAGAAATTATCTAAAATATTAGACCATGTTTTATACCGATGCAATTCTAAATATGTGTCATTATCTTCTGAAATAGAATTGATAAAGAATTATATTGAATTGGAAAAATTACGCTATGATGATCGGTTGGAAATTAATGTTAACAATGCGATCGAACAAGATGGAGAAATAGCACCCTTGATATTACTGTCTCTAGTTGAAAATGCATTTAAACATGGAGCAGGGGAAGATAGCGGTTCTCCAAAAATTTCTATTGATTTATTCAATACTGATGCTCAATTTAAATTTATTATTTCTAATACGGTTGCCACAGAATCTGATCGTTTAGAAAGAACCCCAATTGGTTTGAAAAACATAAAAAAACAACTAAATTTGATATACCCGAATAGGTTTGAATTGCATATTGATAACAGTCCAAAAATATTTACGGTAACTGTTATAATTATGAACCCTTAGATATTATGAAAGTTCGCTGTTTACTTGTTGATGATGAGCCGTTGGCAATTCGATTAATAGAAAGACATATCGCACAAATTGATTCCTTAGAAGTAGTAGCAACTTGTAATAGTGCCTTGAAGGCGTTTGAGATATTGAATACCCAAGAGATCGACCTGCTTTTTTTAGATATTAAAATGCCACATTTAAGCGGGATTGATTTTTTAAAAACATTGAAAAATCCACCCAAAACAATATTTACAACTGCATATAGAGATTATGCCCTAGAAAGCTATGAGCTAGAGACGGTAGATTATTTACTAAAACCAGTTACTTTTGAGCGTTTTGTTAAGTCGATAGATAAATTCTTTAGACAAAATTCCAAAGCGATCGCTCCAGTTCAAAGAGAAACTGTAATAACTGATTATATCTTGGTTAAATCGGGAAGTAAACACCATAAAATTAACTTAGCAGACATTGTATACATTGAAAGTTTAAAGGATTATATAAAAATCCATTTGCAGCATGATACATCCATAATTTCAAAATATAAACTAGGTGAAATGGAACAAGAATTGTCTGCCTATCATTTTTTAAGAATTCACCGCTCTTATATTATCAATACCTCAAAAATCACAGCCTTCTCTTCCAATGATATTGATGTGAATAGCCAAGAAATTCCAATAGGAGCAAGCTACAAAGAAGATGTTATTCTTTTTTTAGAAAGTATTAAGCGATAAGATTGCACGGAAAGGAAACATGTAATGTTGTCTTGTCCAGTGATCATAATTTCTGACTGAATCGTTAGACGTACTGAATTGAAATTTAGATAAATTACACTAAAATGCGCTACGTATTGGAAAAATATACTAAAAATTATCGTAAACATGATGATAATATTATGTACTTTAGTTTGTCTAAAAACAAGTATATAATAAACGTGTACCTCATGGATAAATGGACCTCAAAGACGCGCGAGATAGCAGCATTTCTTATATTTATTTTAAGCTTATATGGATGTGGAGACCATAAAGAAAAACCACTTGAAAACATGCATGTTTCAGAAACAAAAGGGAAAGAATGGAATGTATTTGGTGTGAAAATTATTGGAAAAATTTTAAGTGAAGACACCAATGGTGCGTATTCGGTTATAATCACTGAAACACCACCAAATGGAGGGCCTCCTTTACACATACATACCCATGAAGATGAATTGTTTTATGTGCTAAAAGGCAACTTTGATTTTTTTTATGGAGATAAGAAAATAGCAACCAAGAAAGGTGATTTTATGCAACTTCCAAAAGGAACTCCACACCGCTTTGTAAATACAGATAGTATCACCGGAATTACAATGAATACTATAACTCCCGGTGGGTTTGAAAATTTCTTTGATGACATAGCCAAATTTTCTAAAACACAAACACTTTCTAAACCAAAAATAGATTCGATAGCGAATACGTACGGGATTAAGTTTTTTAAAAAATGAACCAAATAAACTATTACCTAGTAGATGTCTTTACAGATACTAAATACGGAGGAAACCAATTGGCAGTTTTTATAGATTATGAAAATGTGGTTTCAGATTCAGAAATGCTTTCTATTGCTAGAGAACTGAATTTTTCAGAGATCACTTTTGTAAAAAAGAATAGCAATAATACGAGATTTGAAGTTCGAATTTTTACGCCCGAATATGAAGTGCCATTTGCTGGCCACCCATCTTTAGGAACCGCGTATGTCATTTCAAAATATTTAATTCCGGAACCCAAGCAACAAATTACCTTGGCATTAAACTATGCAGACATCCAAATTCAGTTAAGTGATTTGCAAGTCCTAGAAAACTGCCAATTTAAAATGAAACAGGCACAACCTATTTTTTATAAAACCTATGAGCAGAAAGAAATAGCGACAGCGCTTAATTTAGATATTTCGCTGTTTAATACTACAAAAATTTGCGAAGAAGTGACCACAGGGTTGCCATATATTATTGTTCCTATTGTAAGCATAGAAGCCATCGATTCAATAACATTGAAAGCAGAAACCTTTACCAAATTTTTATTAGAAAACGGCTTACATAAAACGAATAACCCTTCTGGTTTATCAACCTCTTTTTTCTTTGTCACAGAAGAAACCGTTGAAAAAGAAAGTGACTTCTATGGAAGAATGTTTTGTTTGGAACAAGGAGAAATTATGGAAGACGCTGCTACTGGAAGTGCTAACGGGTGTTTTTTAGCGTACTTACTTAAACATCAATCAAAAAGAATTCTTGCTACTGTAGAACAAGGCTTTAAATTGGGGCGAAAATCATACATTTATTTGGAGGGAAATTTAAAGGCTAATAACTATGACATCTTTGTAAGTGGCCAGGTTAAAGAAGTAGGAATGGGGCAATGGAATGTCATTTAATAATTGCACTAAATTTAATATTTTCTTAACATCTTAAAGGTTACATTGGTATTGTAATTGTTTGTATACTCGCCATACTATCAAAACAAATAATTACAATTTATAAATTAACTTCAGCTTTAAAATTCGATGAAAAAATATATATATCATGCCCTATTTATTGTGGCTTGTTTAGTAGCTATTGCTTGCTCAAAAAATGATGGAGAAGAGTTTCCGATTCCAGTGACCCAATTTATTGCAATACCAGATGTGAAGTTTGAAAAAGAATTGGTCGCACAAGGAATTGACACAGATGGTGTAATTAACCAAAAAATATTAAGAATAGATGCAGAAAAAGTTGAAAAACTATCTCTTTATAGAGCTGAAATTAATTCCTTAGAAGGTATTGAAGGATTTGTTAATCTAAAAAGACTGTATGCAGATGCGAATAATTTGGTACACATTGATTTGAGTAAAAATGTATTGTTAGATAGTATTAGCTTATCTTCAAATGATCTAACAGAAATAGAGGGGCTCCCTATGGCAACAAATTTGAAATGGTTGAGTTTGTCCTCTAATTTATTTACAGCATTTACATTAAAAAACGAAAGTATTAAACACCTTTTAATTAGCCATAATGACATCACCACTTTTGATGTTAGTTTGGCTCCTAAATTAGAAAGTGTTTTATTGCAACTAAATAAAATAGAAACCTTAGATTTTAGTAAAAACCCATTATTAGAAGTGCTCGTTTTTTCAGCAAACAACGTAAGTTCAATTGATTTAGACTTGAATGTAAATTTAAAATACCTTTACTGTTCTAGTAATTTGTTGACCGAATTTGATGTCAGTAAATTATCCAAATTAGTAGATTTGAGAATCGATAGAAATCCAACATTGACGTGTATTAAAATTGCTCCAGGTCAAGATATTCCTACTTTAAAATTGTCCTCATATCAACAAGCAACTGTGAACTGTGATTAGTTGAAAGTATAAATCAGCTGACAACTTTGTATATTTTATCATCGTAAAATGAACTCATTATCATCTTAATTTGGTAACGCTCGAAAAAGTATATGCCATGCACAGTTTTTTTCTGTCTAGAATTTCGTAGTCTCAGCTATAGAAAAGAAGGATTTTCTGCCATTATTTATATTGAAAAACACTTCTCTTTCAAAAACATGACTTTTTTAGAAATTACATTGTCAAAAAGATCAATGATCTTATTGGGGACTTTATCAGTAATAGCAATTATATTTATTGTCTACTTTGTGACAAAACGTATAAAGAGGTAAAAGGCAGAACCACGTCATTTCTCTTTTTTCAGCCTAATATCTATAGAAGGTTGTCACATCTTAAGCAATATATAATTAACGACTAAGTACAGGTTTCCTCTAGAAAAATTTGTCCTTTACGTCGTATTGTTGCCAACGGCCTTGTACCTGCCTAGTGAAGGGCAGTTACCGTTTGTATAAACTAAAGTTACTGCTTAATCATCGAAAAAAATCGAACACTGTTGTACGGGGGGATATTTAGAAGAGTGAAAAAGAAATTTCAAATTCTAGTGAGTGCGAAAGTGTATACTTGACTGCTAGTCCAAAGATGTTAGCTGTATGTCCCAAATGTTCTTATCGATGATACATTTAGAAATTGTATACACGAATTTGAAAATAATCAATGGACATAATTAATCCGTAAACTTTTGTGCAAGTAGGGTAGTAGTGGCAATTAAATTAGAGAGTTGATATTTTATTTTTTTATTTCTCTGAATTTGTCACGGCGTTTGTTAAACCTATTGTCATTTGGGTTTTTACTTTTAATTGCCCTTTATTGGTTTTGCCATAATACAACGCTCCAAATTGGGTGGCATCATTATAAGCTACAGAAACCACCCCATCTGTATTTTCATAAACCAGCACTTTTTGGCAAAATGCATCCAATCCAATTTTTGTTGCATTATACATCGCCTCGGCACCTACTTCTGGAACTCCAAAAAGACATAGCATTGTAGGACCAATGGATATGTCATGGTCAATAGCATCTTTTTGTAAATCAATTTGAGAAAACCATCGATTGGTCTGATTATCACGTACAAATTCTCTGATTTTCTCCAAGGTCACATTAAAATTATAGTCCGATTTAATTTTAAGTATGCCAAAACCATTTTTAACGGTTAAGTACTCTGTTGATGAAATAGAGTCCTGTGGAAGTTGAGCAACTGTGGCATCGATTATTTTTTTATACTTGGCAAGGTCATCTGTTTGTAGACCATGTCTTCTTTGAATAAATTCGGCAGAAGTATAGGCCCATGATGCTTTATCGGAGCCTAGTTCAGTATAAGCAAGAATTTTAAAAGGCATGTCTATGCCAATCAGTTGATCTTTAGATAAGAGTTCGGAGACAATCTTTGAATCATCCGTAAAAATTGAAACAATGGCAGGAGGAGTTTGAGCACCATTTCTTTCGGCCATTCGATGATGGTCTAGTTTTACAATTTCTCTATAGTTCAAAATGATTTCTTCGACCCTAATATGTGCCGAGTCTACTTTGTCTGAAGTCGATTTTTCGACTGGTTTAATATGATACATAGTTCTAATTGATTCAAAAGAATCACCAATGAGCATCTTAACCATGTTTGTTGGTGATTCTAAATTACCATACCAATATACTTAAATATGCAATACATGGGTGTTAATGAATTGTAAAACAGGTATTTATGCTTGTATGTGCTTTTGGTTAAATGAGTATGTTTGGTACTAATCATTCATGCACTCGAAAAATGAAACGTACATTAATTATCTACACAGTAGCAGCAGTGTTTATTGTGGCTACCGCATCTTGCACTGATATAGGTCCTGTCGAAATCTCCTATTCGACGGAGCAATCCGAAATACCAACAACTATTGAATGGACTGAAATTGATCTGGGAAAAGAATTAATAAACATGAAAGACATGGGAGTGGTAATAAGTGGTGGAGAAAATCCAATTCCTACAGAAGAATGGGATGATTTTAAACCAAAATACCCATGGCAAAAAAATATTGATCGATTGTTACTATTTGACAGCACGTACTTATACAGATCTCCTGATATTGCCGCAGACTGCACAGATTGTTTTACAATCATTGACTACCAAGGTTACACATGGCTAGAATTGGCAACCGTTTATGGTGCAGCCTACGTTCCCAGTGAAACGGATTATTTAGAACCTGAAGAAGGGTACCTGGTCATAAAAACCATCCAAAAATGCCAACTTGTTTTTTATAAATCGGGTAGCACTGTGTATGAATTAACGGATAACAAAGGTAATTTTTACATGATGCATGCTACAGAAAATGGAGAGCCAACATTGAATGTTGTATTACCCACAGGTTGGACGCTCATCAAGAAAGTCATTTCTGAAGATCTTATAATAGCCCCCTTTGGTGGTGGCGATTATTGCTATTACAACATTGTGGGCGATCACTTAGGGCAAGGCTACCATCAATACATCTATGCAGATGATGTGTATCCAAGTGTAGAAGAATAAAATCAATATTTGTTACCCATAAAAATACACATTATAAATATAAACAATCGTTGAAGTTTTGATTTTTGTCTATATAAGTGTATTTAAAAGTGCACATAACAGGAGTCGAACCTGCACGTTCTTACGAACACAAGCCCCTCAAGCCTGCGCGTCTACCAATTCCGCCACATGTGCATTAAAAAAGAAACAAAAAAAGTTAAGCGATTGCTTAACTTTTTTAGTGACCGGGCTGGGGCTCGAACCCAGGACCCTCTCCTTAAAAGGGAGATGCTCTACCAACTGAGCTACCAGGTCATGCTTTTGTTTAAAAGCGAGTGCAAATA
>Ga0105356_10000785_pt1 | contig 30986 bp, 26 predicted proteins | sample GOMGulsemesocosm_3_FD_83502 | JGI IMG/M metagenome (GOLD analysis project Ga0105356, IMG submission 83502) | Methane-oxidizing microbial communities from mesocosms in the Gulf of Mexico - GOM9D Gulf of Mexico | ecosystem: Environmental > Aquatic > Marine > Cold seeps | place: Gulf of Mexico...
AAGAATTGGTACATATCAATGCTGTTGAAATAGAAGTTCTAAATGGAAATTATTTAGATTTAGAAACTGGAGAGGAGTATTTAGATCCCAGTCATATGTTTAGTTATGATATCGATTTATTTGGTAGAGGTTCGTTCTTTCAATATAGCAATAGAACGGCTACAGCAGCAGGAAGACAAAAATTGGTACATCTGTTAACCAGTAATGATACGATTGGTATAGAAAAGAAACAAGAAGCTATAAAAGAACTGGCTGAAAAACCTAAATGGCGACAACGTTTTTTGGCAGTTGCAAGTTTAATAGAAACAGAAAATTCACCAAATGCAATTGTAAAGTGGATTCGAGAATACACGCTGTTTTTACCAAATGCAATGCAATACATTTCAACTATATTCTCTATAATTTCTGTTGGGATTATGGTAGCAATGTATTTTGATATTTTGTTATTCGGACATTTGTTGTTTTGGTTCTTTTTAGGTTTGGGAATAACAGGTGTTTATCTAAAAAAAGTTAGCAACTTGTACAATCATGCTACAAAAGCTAAGGATACTTTTCAGCAGTATTATAGATTGTTAGAAATTATTGAAGAAACAAAATTTTCTTCAAAATTGATAGAAGAAAAATACAACGATATATATTCTGAAGGTAAAAATGCATCTGCTGTTTTAAAAATATTTTCAAAAGCTTTGGAAGCCTTGGATCAACGAAATAATATATTTTTAGCGATTGTTGGGAATGCACTATTTTTGTGGGATTTAAAACAGACTTCAAAAATTGAGAAATGGATTGCATCGTATGGAGCCAATGTAGAAAATTGGTTTGAAGTGGTTTCCTTTTTTGACGCTCAAAATACATTGTCGAATTTTGCTTTTAACCACCCTGATAATGTTTTTCCAGAAATTGTAAATAATACATCTATAATTGAAGCAAAAGAACTTGGACATCCATTATTGAAAAGTTCTAAAAGAATAACAAGTGATTGCCGTATAGGTTCACAAGATTTCTTTATTGTCACAGGGGCAAATATGGCTGGTAAGAGTACTTTTTTAAGGACGGTATCATTGAATATAGTAATGGCAAATTCAGGTTTGCCTGTTTGTGCTAAAGAAATGGATTACTGTCCTGTTAAATTGATTACCAGTATGCGGACAACGGATTCGTTAACAGATGATACTTCTTATTTCTTTTCAGAATTGAAGCGCTTAAAGTTTATAGTAGAGGCTTTGAAAGACGAACATTATTTTATCATTCTAGATGAAATTTTAAAAGGAACCAATAGTACAGACAAGGCAATTGGTTCACAGAAATTTGTAGAGAAATTAGTAGGTTCCAATGCTACAGGTATTATTGCTACACACGATTTGAGTTTGTGTGAAATTGAAGAAAAATATACAGAAATCAAAAATTACTATTTCGACGCAGAAATTATTAATGATGAATTGCATTTTGATTACAAATTAAAAGATGGAGTTTGTCAGAATATGAATGCATCTTTTTTGTTACGTAAAATGGAAATTGTGTAGAAACAAGTTTTTTGTGTATTGAGTATAAAACCAATTACTTATCTTTCTTAGTATAAAATTTAAAAATTATGATTTTAGAAAAAAGAATTCATATATCCTATTGGTTTAAAATAATTAAATGAAATCTACTAATAGTGTTGATTTTTTTCCATAGGAATACATTATTTGTTAGTATACATACTCAATGCAGATATTCCAATTTCAATAGGGACTTTTTTAGGAACTGCGATCGCCTTGTTGCTTTCTTTTAAATTAAGTCAGTCTTATGATAGGTAGTGGGAAGCAAGAAAAATATGGGGAGAAATAGTGAATGATTCTAGAAGTTTGATCGTTCAGTTAAAAAACTTCTCATCTAATGAAGAATGCCCTTTGGTAAAATAAATTGCTGAGAGACAAATTGCATGGGTGTTTTCGTTTGGGCAAAGCTTAAGGAAATTGAATCCTTTGGAAGATTTGAAAAAATGGATTTCTTTAAGTGATTTCCAAATGGTAAAATTACATAAAGAAAAAGAGTTGAATGATTTTCAACAAGTGCAAATAGATGCAACTTTGGTTCGGCTTTGCGCTGCAATGGGAAAAGCAGAGCGGATAAAAAACACAGCATTTCCTAAAACATATAGATTGACATTGCACTTGTTTATTTACATTTTCTTGGTAACACTTTCATTGTCAATAACACATTTACACAGTGTTGTTTAGGTACCATTGCTAATGTTTATTGCGCTTCCTTTTTTATTACTATAAAAATTGCCTTAAGCATACAAGATCCTTTTGAAAATAGATCTTCAGATACTGCAATGACCACGATTGCAAATACAATAGAAATAAATATCAAAGAGTTGTTAGGGAAGGCTCCAGTAACTCAATCTTTAAAAGAAGATAAATTTTACATTTTGTAAAAGAATAACAGGGTTATAGATAAGATGGAGATTGCATAGTCGTTTAAGAACAGAAATAAACACTTTTAGAACATTTTATGTTTGATGATAATCTGAGTTATGGATTTAGTTTTTACATTAGCAGTTCATTTGAATTGATAGTGTGGGGAAAGTAAAAATATTAGTAGTAGAAGATGAAATTATTATCGCTGATAATATTTGCGATACCCTTAATGATTTGGGGTATGAAACCTTAGAACCGGCAATTAATTATTCAGAAGCAGTAGAAACTATTGAAAGAGAAATTCCAGATATTGCTATTTTGGATATTCAAATTTCGGGGAGGAAATCTGGAATAGATTTGGCTAAAAAAATTAATAAATATTTTAATTTCCCTTTTATATACCTTACCTCCAATTCAGATTCGCTAACTTTTAATGAGGCAAAACAAACGAATCCTTCAGCTTTTTTAGCAAAGCCTTTTTCTAAAGAAGATTTATTTCTGGCTGTAGAAGTTGCAATTCATAATTTTTCAGTCAGAAACAAACAAAACATAAATGACAGTGCAATTATAAATGAAGCCTTGTTTTTTAAGGAAAAAGGAGTGTTTAAAAAAAAATATTTTGTAGATATTTTATTTATAAAAAGTGATCATGTCTATGTAGATATATTTTTTAAAAATGGAACTTGCCAAGTTGTTAGAATTGGTCTCTCAGAAATAATGAATAAATTAAATTCTTCTTTTGTTAGAGTTCAAAGAGGGTATATAATTAATTTAAATGAAATTACACAAATAGAAAGTAAGGTGGTTAGGATAGGAGAACATAGAATTCCAATAGGAAAAACTTATAAAGACGCACTTTTAAAGCATGTAAATACAGTATGAATTTTCTGTTTTAATATTTTATACTCTTAATATATCCTTTTGAAAAGAATTAAATTTATATATATAATCTTGTTTTTCGGTGTTTTTTTTATTTCTTCCTGCCAGAAGAATAATGGAAAAAATATTAATAGCAGTTCAGTTGATTTATCTCAATTTAATTTTAAGGGAGGGAATTATCATTTCAATGGAGATTGGGAGTTTTATTGGAAACAAATTCCTATAGATTCTTTGCATAATTTTGATATTTCAAAATTAAAAAACAAACAGTTTGTTTCCTTTTATAAAGGAACTTGGAAGGAATTAGGGTATTCATCTAAAGGTTTTGGTACTTTTCGTTTTCAATTGATTTTACCAGATACGATTAATCAATATACATTGACAACTCAACGAGTTAAGTCGTCTTGTCAAATCTGGATAAATGAGGAAAAATATAAAGAAATTGGTCAATTTCATAAAGAGGAAGAATTAGTTGTGCCAAGTGCAAAAACCTTATATGTAAATTTACCAAAGCAAAAGCATTTAGATATTGTTATACCCGTCTCTAATTACCAACATAGAGTTGGAGGAGGTTTTACAGCTAAAGTTCTTTTAGGTTTAGAAGAAAAGATCAAGAATAAACGTTATGTAAATTTAATTATTGAAACTTCACTTACAATAGTAGTTTTTTTAATAGGCCTTTTTCAATTGTTTTTTTACTTTTTACAAAAAAAGAAGTTTTTTCTTTTTTTGTTTTTGGCTTGTTTGGCCGGAGGAGCACGGCAAATGTTTGTAGGCGAGGTTTTTTTATATAATTTTTTTCCAGAAATAAGTTATTCAATTATACAAAGAGGAAGATATATTACTTATTATTTGTCGATTGTATTTTTGACTATTTATCTCTGGTCATTATTTAAAAAAAATGTAAAAGTGAGTACGGTTTATGTAGTTGTAGTTCCTTTTATTTTTGGGAGCATATGCATGTGTGTACTTCCTGTGTATTTTGCGACTAAACTAGCACTGTTTTATCAATTTTATGCAGTGTTTTTTTTGTTGTTTATTATTGCTTTGGCTATTAAATTAGATTTTAAACAAAATAACTTGCATAGACTTGTTTTGATGAATTTTGTAGGGGCTTGTGTTTTTATTCTAAATGACTTGTTGTATGCTAGGGGTATTATCAATACAATGTTTTTATCTAATTACACAATTTTATTATTTGTAAGTATTCAAGCGATAATAAACTATTTATTTCAAGCGGAAATTGAAAATAAAAATAAGACAATGAAACTTTTAATAGAGCAAAAAGGAATCATGTTAAAAGAGATTCACCATCGTGTAAAGAATAATTTTCAACTAATTTCTAGTTTGATAGAAATGCAAACAAGAGATATTACAGATAAAAAAGCTTTGAGTCTTTTAGAAGAAGGGAAAAATAGGATAAAATCAATGGCATTGATTCATCAAAAGTTATATAATGATGACGATTTTTTAATAAACGTTCATGACTATGTAGGTAGTTTGGTAAAAGATATTGCTTCCGCTTATGGTAAAGATAAAACGGCGACTATAAGTTTGAATATACCGAACTTAAAGTTTGATATAGATACAGCAATTCCAATAGGTTTAATCATTAATGAATTAATAACAAACGCTTATAAATATGGACTTACCAATGAAAGACAAGAATTATCTATAGCAATGCGCAGTATTTTTAAAGGCACTTATGTTTTGGAAGTTAAAGATAATGGTGTTGGATTGCCAGATAAATTTGATTTTAATAAGAGTAAGTCTTTAGGCTTGAGACTGGTAAGGCGTTTGTCAAAACAACTTTACGGATCAACATCTTATCTGTATGAGAAGGGAGCGTTGTTTTCAATAGAGTTTAAAGATACAAATTCAAGAACCAATGAATCATAGGGTTTTTGTTCTTAGAATTGATATTAGTCGTTTTTTTGAAGTAATATCAGAAGCATAATCAGGTGCAAGGTGTTTTTTAGAACATTATAGGGAGTGTACAGAACTTGGTTCTGTTTTATGAAGTTTCATCGATATACATTTGTTGTCAAAAATTAACAAAATCGAGATATAATGAAACAAAGACTACTTTATTTATTTTTAATAGCAAATATGTGCTCTGTAACTGCGCAAGATGTATTTCCTGATACATGGAAATATCAGGGGTCACATGCTACTTTAAGTTCAGGAACTATTGCACTAGGCGCTGCACCATATGTTGCTCCAGGGCTTAATCCAGCAGGGTTAGATGTAGCTGTAATACCAACGGCAACAGGAAGGTTAACTTCCCCTGTATTTGTAGACTTGGATGGCGATAATGACTTAGATTTTGTTTCTGGTGGTCAGGATGCAGCAGGTAAGTTGTATTATTTTGAAAATACAGGAACATCAACAGCTCCTAATTGGGTACAGACTGCATTGCCTACATTAGATGCTATAGCGATTGCTCCTGGAGGAACCAACGAAACCAAATGTCAATTTGTAGATATTGATAATGATGGTGATATGGATTTGTTTTATGGTTCTAAAAATGATGCAAATGGATTTAATGGTAATGATATTCATTATTATGAAAATGCTGGGACGGCAAATGTTCCTAGTTTTGTTGCATCAACTATTCCAGGAATTCTTAATCAAAATGTGGGTAATTTTCCAAGTTTTGGATTTGTAGATTTAGACAATGATTTAGATTATGATATGGTGACCATGTCAAGTGATTCGTTGGCATACTTTCAAAATATTGGAACCAAAACTACTCCGAATTTTCAACGTAAGTACAATATGGAAAACCCATGGGATATGGATACAGGAACCGGTATTTTAGATAGAAAATGGAAACATGGAGATGTATTAACTACGATTCCTAATTTTTTTGATATAGATGCTGATGGAGATCAAGATATGTACTTTGGTCGAGATAGTGGAGTTCTAAACTGGATAGAAAATATTGGCACTGCAAGTGCTCCTGATTTTGGAACTTTTGATTTTAAACTTTTTGTTTCGGAGTTGAATATTGATATAGGAGCCTTTGCAGTTTTAAGTTTTGGAGATGTTACGGGAGATGGTATATTGGATGCAATACTGGGTAATTTTAATCCTGGGTATTTTGCTTGGTTTAAAGGTGTAAATTCTACTTTAGGGAAAGATGAATATAGTCTGAAAAATACTATGATATATCCTAACCCTACTAAAGACATTATTACCATTAATACAGATGTAAAGAATGTATTGATGTATAATATTATAGGGAAAAAAGTATTAGAAAGTACTAAAAAAATAATAAATGTAGAAGGGTTGAGTAGCGGTATTTATTTTTTAGTGATAACGACCACGACAGGAGATAAAATTAAAAAGCGTATGATAAAAGAATAAATTCAAGATGGGTAATTGGGTTTAGTTATACGTAATTAAAGGATTCAGAGGGTGTAAGTTCTCTGGATTTTTTGTTTGATACAGTTTTTAATTAATTGTACGGAAGGCTTAAAAAAAACAATTGTCTAGCTATAATTTAAAGTAGGTATAGAGAATTAATCGTATTTTTCGCAACTAGAAATATTAAAAATTAACTATGATATTAGAAGTTGCTATTTTAGAGGTGAAAAAAGGAATGGAAACTCAATTTGAAATAGATTTTCAGACTGCGAGTCAATATATTTGTTCCATAGAAGGATATATCAAGCACAGTTTAAAAAAATGCTTGGAAGAAGAAAATAAGTATTTATTACAAGTTGAGTGGGAGACTTTGGAAGCACATACGGTTGGATTTAGAACCTCTGAAGTATATCAAGAATGGAAAAACATCTTACACAATTATTACGATCCTTTTCCTGTTGTAGAGCATTATGAAGCCGTTTTTGAGAATGAAAAATAGAAATTTTGGTTTTTTAAAGTGGATATACTATACAGACAATTTAAAATTATTTCATATAGAACAACTATCTTTTGTTTAAGAACTTACTATAAGTAGTATAGAACATTTTTTTTTTGAATAAAATAATTGGTATTAACTTACTTAAAGCGTAAGTATAATCTATGATACGCTATTATTAATTATCAAAAACAAAAAAAATGAAAAGCAAAAATCCACTTGATGCATTTGATCACGTAGTCGTGTTAATGTTAGAAAATCGTTCTTTTGACAATTTACTAGGTTACCTCTACAAAGATGGTGTCCCAGAAGGTAAAAAATTTGAAGGTTTGCAAACTGGAAACTATAAAAATCCTGTTCCAGATCGTGTAAAAGACTATGATAAAGACTTTGTCGTAGGGACAAAAATGGCGCCTATACCTACAAATGATTATCATCAACCCTTTCCTGATCCAGGAGAAGTGTATCAACATGTAAATACGCAACAATACAATACAGTAGATCTAGCAAATGTAAATAAGGATGCTGCTGACATGGTAGCTCCATTTAATTTACCTAGTAGTGGAATTGATACACCACCAATGAATGGTTTTGTAAATGACTATATTAATACATTGCAAGCATTAGAAGGTAAAGAAGGGAAAAATTATAACAACCCAACTCAAAAACAGTATAGTAAAATAATGGAGTGCTTTACTCCAGAAAGTGTAAATGTATTGTCTACACTAGCAAAGGAATTTGCAGTGTTTGATCATTGGTTTTGTTCAGTGCCAAGTCAAACATGGTGTAATCGTGCGTTTTGGCATGCTGCAACTTCAGGCGGAAATGTTATAAATCCTATTGGAGAGAAACATCCTTTAGAATTCAGCCCAATTTCACACCCAATAAATACAGCTAAAAGTTTATTTGGAAATGGCAAAGAATTTTTAGCTTGGACAAAATCTGTTTGGTCTCAAAAAACTCTTTTTGATTTAATGAAGGAAAAAGGAATTACCTATACGGTGTATGCTGAACAAACTTCTTTGACTCAACTAATTAATGGTAGTAGTGGGCTTGTAGAGGAAATGAATAATCCAAATTTTAATCCAGCAACTCCTTATAATCCATCGGATCCTAATACAAGTCCAGTAATAAAAAAAACTCATATAAAAGAATCAGGATTCCTAAGAGGGAATAAATTTTTTAATCATAAAAACTTAGAATTATTCACACAAGATGTGAATAAAGAAACGTTACCACAATATTCATTTATAGAACCAAGGTTTATGTTTGAGCATAACGATCAACATCCTTCTTCTGTAGATAGTTCTGTGTTTGGAGAAACACGTCAGGGGACCGTATTGTTAGGAGAAAAACTGATTTGGGATACATATATGGCAATAAAAAACAGCGATACTTATAGAGACAATACGTTATTGATTATTACTTATGACGAGCATGGAGGTTGTTTTGATCACGTACCACCTCCAGCAGCAGTTTCACCAGTAGCAAATATGGTTGGTCAGAAAGATTTTAAATTTGATCGTTTGGGGGTTCGTGTACCTATGGTGATGGTATCATCAAATATTGAAAAAAATACAATAATGAATGAGGTTTTTGACCATACTTCTTTTATCAAAACTATGTGTGAGAAATGGGGAATGGATAATTTAACAGATAGAGATAAAAATGCAAATTCTTTCGCAGATGTATTTTCAGAAGAAAAAAGAACTAGTTTTCCCGACATACCTGAACCAATACTGCCAGTAAATGGTACAGTAGATTATGCTAAAGATCCGTTAAATGATCTACAAAAATCCATTCTAATTGGAGCACATCATACAGCCAGTTTACATCCCGATGCTGAGAATTTAGTAGAAAATGCTAAAGATATTCAAGACGTAACTACAGTAGGTGGGGCTATGCAATATCTAGAAAAAATCAAACAATATATTCCAAGCTAACAATTGTAAGTATTGATAAATAATAAAAGGCAAGTCAATTAGATTTGTCTTTTGTTGTTTTTTAATTTAAAACAAGAAGGAAAGAGTGAAAAATTAGGGTATGAAAAAGATTAAGGATGTGCATTTACCCAGACCTCACCATCTTCAAAATGTTCTTTTTTCCAGATAGGTACGGTTTCTTTTAAGGTGTCGATAGCAAATTGACAAGCATCAAAAGCAGCATTTCTATGAGCAGCGGAAACTGCAATAATTACAGGAATGTCACCAATTTGTAATGGGCCTTCAGCATGATGTATAGCGATTTTATGTACTTTAAATTTTTTCAACGCAAGTTCTGCAATCAATTTCATCTCTTTGATTGCCATAGGAGGATAGGCAGAAAAGTCCAATAATTTCACCGTTTTTCCTTTGGTGTGGTTTCTAACGGTTCCAACAAAAACATCGATGCCTCCACAAGTAGGGTCTTCCACAAAATCATAACATTGTTGTAGTGATAATTTCTGTGCAGTTAGTTTGATTGAGATATTAGAATTATTCATGTTTTGGATTGAATTAAAAATTAGGAAGAAACAAAAGATAATTTTTATCCACCGCTAACAGGAGGGATGATGGCAAGTATGTCATTGTTATTTAATACCAAAGTATCATTAGCATAGGCCTCATTTACCGCAACTGCATAACTATTGTAGCTTTGAAGTTGAGGATAGGTTTCAGTAAGAGCCTCTTTAAACTTTGATACGGTTGTTTTTTCAGGCAAGTCATAGCTCAAAGAGTTTTTACCTATCAAATCGGCTACAATTCCAAAAAGTAATAGTTGTATTTGCATTTGTGATTTTTTACAAAAATAAGGATAAAATAGTATTTTTATTGAATAATTTCTGCAACATTTAGAACAAAAATTTTGAGGAAGTTCTAGTTTGAATTGTTTAAAATGATATTTTTGTACATCTTGAATAACCAGCAACTACATACACAACTGATAAAAGAAAAAGCCCTGTCATTAGGGTTTACAAGTGTTGGTATTGCAAAGGCTGAGTTTTTGGAAGAAGAAGCACCGAAGCTAGAGCAATGGTTGAAAAATGGCTTTCAAGGAGAAATGCAATATTTAGAAAATCATTTCGATAAACGTTTGGATCCACGTCTTTTAGTAGAAGATTCGAAATCGGTAATTTCATTAAGCTATAATTACTATCCAAAAGAAGAGCAAAAAGAAGATTCATACAAATTGGCTAAATACGCTTATGGCCAAGATTACCATCATGTAATAAAAGAAAAATTAAAAGAATTACTAGCCTATATACAAGAAGAAATAGGAGAAGTGTCAGGAAGAGTATTTACTGATTCTGCACCTGTAATGGAAAGAGCTTGGGCTCAAAAATCAGGTTTGGGATGGAATGGGAAACATTCCTTGTTGATTCAAAAGCAACATGGCTCATTTTTCTTTTTAGCAGAATTGATTTTGGATTTGGAATTGGAATACGATAACCCCTTTAAAACTGATCATTGCGGAACTTGTACAAAATGTATTGATGCATGTCCAACGCAAGCCATATTACCAAATAATACGGTAGAAGGTAGCAAGTGTATTTCTTATTTTACCATAGAATTAAAAAATGAATTGCCATCTTCTGAAAAAGGAAAATTCGAAGATTGGATGTTTGGTTGTGATATTTGTCAAGATGTATGTCCTTGGAATCGATTCTCAATACCTCATAGCGAACCTTTGTTTCAACCCAATCCAGGTTTGTTGGAAATGACAAAAAAGGACTGGCATGAAATTACGACAGAAGTATTTCAAAAAGTGTTTAAAAAATCTGCGGTAAAACGTACAAAATTTTCTGGTTTGACTCGGAATATTACTTTTTTAAAAGAATAATCTTTGGTTTATTTGGAGTTGTGTTTTTTAAAAAAGTAAAGTAAAATACTCTCCATTTGTTTGTTCCATACTTTCCAGTTATGATTTCCATTTTCTATCCGTTCAACTTTCAATTCATATCCTTTTTTTTGTAGGATTTTAATCATTGGTAGGTCTTGTTTTTCTGTGTCTTTTCCAGTTCCATAGCTCATGTACATTTTCAAATCTTTCTTTTCCTTATTTCTATAATCAGAATAAATACTTTTACACGGATGAAAGGCAGGAGATTGCATGGCTATATTTTTAAACGATTCAGAAGCTTGGCACCCCATAAAAGCGGAAAACAAGCCGCCAAATGAAACCCCTAAAATGGTACGCCCTTCCCTATTAGATGCCGCGGGATATTTACTTTCTATAATAGGCAATAATTCTTTGGTGAAAAAATTCACATATTTTTTATTGCACAAAAAGTATTCTTGCCTCAGGTTTTTCCGAGTCCTAAATTCTCTTGGATCTACAAAGACAGCCATTATAGGGTTTATTTTCCCCGCTACAATCAGGGCGTCTATTTTTTCAACGATTGTTTTATTTTTGCCTCGTTTTTTAGTGTAATTCTGCCCATCAGTAAGGTACAATACAGGTAGTTTTTTATCAATATATTTTATTGGAGGGAGGTAGACTTCATACCGTATTTGTCGCCTAAAAATCTTACTTTTAATAGCTATAGAAGGTAAAAAACTTCCTTTAAGGCTATCTGCTAATTTTAGGTTTTGGTACTTCTTTAGATAGGTGTCTCCCCTTTTTTTATAGAGATCTACTTTTTTTGACGGTATTTTAATTGGCAAGGCTACAATCTCTTTCCATATTTTTAATTCATCTCTCTTTCTTCCACATTTTTTATAAAAGTTGATCAAATTCATTTTTGGAGCAAACCTATAAGGCTCGTTGCCAATATTGAACTTGTAAATTTCCTCTGCCTTTTTGTAATTTTTACTGTCAATATAAAAACCTGCTAAACGATTGCCCACTTTAGGCAGAGAAGTTTCTTTAAAATTTTTATTTAAATAGAACAATCCTTCCTTTTTGTATCCTTTTTTGTACAATGCATAGCCCAAAAAACCATCTCCATACGATCCCATATCCATGGTGTTGTATAGTTTTATCAAACCAACAGCATCCAAACTGTCCTTTATGGAATTGTCTTTTTTAAATTTTCGATAGTTCAACTTTGTTTCTGCTTTTTTACCTATAGCATAAAAAGAAATACCACTAAAAAACAATATCAAGAGCATTATAAAATTCTTTGTAAGAAATTTTATAGTAAGGATTGATTTTCTCTTTTTTTCAAAAGCGGTACAAATAGCAGCTCCTAATACGCCTAAAAGAAGCAGTGAAGGACGGTGTATAGTTGTGTTAAACAATGAGAATGTTACAATTGTAAATAGTAGTGCCATGCCAATTCTGGTTTCGTTAGTTGTTTTCAAATTAAAAAATAGCAGTATGAGTATTGAAAAAAATAGAAAAAGGCCCAATAGTCCTAACTCATATCCCAATACTAAATAATCATTAAAGGCAGTAGACACGTAGTTTGCAACCTTAATTTCTTCCCAAGGTCTTTCTTCTTCATTAAAATAGATAGCCTTTGCTTTGTTATACCCTGCTTTAAAAGAATACAAACCATTTCCTATAAAAGGCTTTTTTGCAATTTCTTTTAATGTGATTTTCACTATCAAACTACGTCCATTTACCGATGCCGGTTTTAGGGCATACATTGCCTTTGCACTTATAAAAATGCCTATAAAGATCCCTACAGCTAACACAATTTTTTTTGTTATTGAAACCTTTCGTAAGAAATCTAAAATTTTACCCGAACTAAAAAACAATACAAACAATGCGCCCAAAACAGACAACCATGTTCCTCTAGATTTTGACAAAACTATCAATATAAAAAAAAGGAACGCCATGACTATGAGTACCCCTTTTATCCATTTTCTTTGCAATGTACTCACAAAAAGAAACCATATTAAAATAACAAAACCACAACCTAAATAAATTGCAAAAAAATTAGGGCTCGAATAGGTTCCTTTTAATAAAAAATAAGTAGACTTAGATGTCACAATTTCAAAATACTGTAACAACCCTAAAACAGATTGAAACAAACCAACAACTAAAATAGTACCCAATGAATAATATAAAAATAGTTTTTTATGATTATAAAAAGCCCAACGAAACAAGTAGAAACTACAAAAGACATTGACAAAAATCCAGAATTGTTTGTGCAAATAAGAAGTAGTACCTAACAACATAAAATGCACCAAACTATATCCAAAAAAAAGAAGAATCAACACATCTAATAAACTGTTCTTTTTAATTTCAAAATGAAATGGTACAAATAACTTACTTACAATCCATAAGACAGTAATAACTCTCCAAAAAATGAAGCTATCGAAAAACATAAACTTTGCAATTGTTGGATTGAAAACAGGTGCTAAAAACACCAATACACCAAAAATAAGATCAATACAATTTCTTGTTTTTATAAAAGTAGGACTCATTCTTTTTCTTTCTTTTTTTTATTCAAATGTACTTTATTTTTAGAATGGAACAAACAATAGCAAGTGTTGTCAGAATGCTGTTTTTTTTATTTCTCTTAACACTTTTGCTATCAAAAATCATTTTTACAAGTAAAAAAGGAGTTCTAATTTCTTACGCTACAAGATCTTATATGCAAGTGTTTTACAGGGGTTCTGGTTATTTTGTTCATTTTTTTCTTCTGATTTTACAAGAGCAAAAATGACATTTAGTGTTTTTATGAAAACAACATAAAATGTTATATTACTATTATGTTTTGTGCGTTTTGGCGTAATTTTTTTAAGAATATTTAATCAACTTTGTGAAGTTGTTATGAATAATGGTTATTGCTTTTTAGCATTTAAACCCATCCAACATTATTTTATAGAATAATTATTGTCTAAAATTAAGTCGCTATGCTTAAAGAAAAACTATATTTTATTTTCTGCTTTTTTATGGCTATTCCGTTGCTGTTTTCTCAAACGGAAGGAAAGACTTTGTTAGCTTCAAATGCCAAGAAAGAAAAAGCAACAAGTGTATTGGTACATTATAAAGAAACAGGAGAAAAAGAAAAATACCAGGCTGCTTTATTTCTAATTAAAAACATGGTTGTTCATAAATCCGTAAATTATGAATGGTTGGATGCAGCGGATCAAAAGGTAGCTTATTCTGAACTGAATTATTCGAATCTAGAAACAGCACTAGTCGCTTTTAAGCATCTAAAAGACAGTATAAAAATTCATCCAAAGCAATTTACACAGTCTGATACTTCTGTAATTACACCTGCCTTGTTGATTAAAAATATCGATTTGGCATTTCTACAATGGAAAACAAATCTTTGGTCTAAAAATTATGATTTTGATACTTTTTGCGAATACATACTCCCGTATAGAAGTTTGATAGAACCTTTACAGGATTGGAGAGAGAATTACCAAGCTTTGTTAAAAAGCGTAAAGGACGAAATTGAAGATCCAACGGATCCAGTAGAGGCATGTTCTTTAATATTAACAGAAATGAAAGGTTTCCAATTTTTAGAAAACCGTCCCGATCCTATTCCTTTGTTAGGACCTAATCAATTAATCTTTAGAAAACAAGGCAGTTGTCCCGATTTAGCAAATGCGGCTTTGTTTGCCAATAGAGCTTTGGGGGTTGCCGTCTCGTTTGATTTTACACCTCATTATGCAGCCTCTTCGAATCGGCATTTTTGGAATTCGGTAATCGACGCGCAAGGAAAACACATTCCTTTCAATGGTGTAAATAATGGCAATGGCTTGCCGTATATGTACAGTCCTAATTTCAAACGTTTTGCCAAAGTATTTCGAAGTACCTATTCCATTCAAACAACGAGTTTGGCATTCCAATATACCGAAGAGGAAATTCCTGATAGTTTTTTAAAAAGAACCACTATTTTGGATGCAACTCATGAATATTTACCTGTTGGTTCTTTTGCGTACACTTTTCAGAAACAAGGTCCTAAAGTAGCTTATTTGAATGTGTATAACAAAGGCAAATGGCGCGCTATAGATTGGGCTGAGCTCAAGAACAATAAAACGGTTTTTAAAAACCTCGGAAGAAAAGTGGTCTACTTGCCTGGAATTTATAAGGAAGGAAAAATGTTGTTTGAAAAACACCCAATTTTACTGACTGCTGATGGGAAAAAAACGGTTTTAGCTCCCAATAAGACAAGTTTTTTTGCTTGTGATTTGAGCAGATTGAATGAAAAAAAAATGGATTACAAAGAAAATAATAGTCTAGAAATAATTGATAGAAAAGAGTACGCTTTGTATGTATGGTATAAAAGGTGGATGCGAATTGGTACTGCTACTGCAGAGGGTAAATCACTTTATTTTAAACGAATTCCGAAAGGTGGGCTGTACAAAATACACCCTAAAAAGAAAGATCATTTCGAACGCATATTTACAATAAACCCTGAGACCTGTGAAATAAGTTGGTATTGAGATGGGAGTTACCTGTACAAAATCGGCAACTCGAAATAGAAAACGTCTTTGCGAGAAGGTACGACGAAGCAAACTGGAGATTGCTTCTTCCTTCGTTATCGCAATGACACTAGAAATTAAGCTAAAAAAACGCGAATGAATTGAATATAACAAAAAAAGAAATCTATTAACAAACACTAAAAACCAAAAATTAATGAAAAAACCACAATTATTCTGGTTGGTACTGCTATGTACCTGTCTAGGGGGCTTTGCCCAAAAATTACCCAAAGAGAAACGTTATGATTTAAATACGATTAGCAATACGATCAACGTCACACCTTCACAAAAAAAAGAATTGGCAATTGCTTTAGAGCAACGCAAAAAGCAATTATCAAAAGCACTGGAGTCTAAAAACAAACAAAATTCAGAAAAAACATACCAACTACAATTTGAGCAAATTTTAAACGAAAAGCAACAGCACAAATTTTATGATGCTTTGATTGACCCCGTAAAACTAAAACAAACTGTAGAAAAAGAATATTCAAGACTTTTAAAAGAATTGCCTGTTCCTAAGGTTTATCAAAAAGTCTTGAAATACAAGTTGCGAAGATACAGCTATCAAAAAGCTTTTTCATACCAGCGTTACAACCGGCAATCTAGACTAAGAGAGCGCAAACAAAAAGAGTTGCGCATACAATGGAATCAATGGGTAGGAAAACAAAGAAAGGTATTGCGTTTGTCAAAAAGTTTTCTAAAGAAAAATTCAACCAATGCTACAGCCCTTTCTTTAGTTGAGAAACAAAGCATTTTTACATATCAATTTTATGCGCTGGTAAAAGAACAGCATGCTAGGGATTTAGAGTTTGTAGACACTGTTCTTCAAGAATTATTAGCAAAAGAAAAGATAAAAAAGATTGCTAAAAAAATGCTTTCTGCTAAAATAGTAGCCATTGTTGCAGGGCATGAAAATTTAGGCAAATTGGACACTAAATCTCGAAAAAAACTTGGTAAAGTTCTTTTGGATTCGCAACTAAAAAAAATAATGAAAGCTTTTGAGGAGAAAAAACCTATCGTCTTTGAAAAAATAAACCTGTCTCCTGCTGTAAAAACAGGTAGGGAATTTGCTCTTATAGAAAAGCAACAACAAAAAGTTAAGTTGTTAAAGATGAAAATAAAAAAGGCAAAACTTGGCAAAAAACGAGGCACTCAGCTGTTGGCATTGGTTGTAGAAAAAGACAAGGCGATAGCAACAGCTCGTAAAAACAAAAGCACAGCAAAAAATCTCAGTAATTTGATCGGGACAGGAAAGGACAATAGCCCTAGAAAAATAGAAATGGCTTATCAAAAGTCTTTGGCAGAGCTGTTAAGTAAAAAAGAATTTGCTACCATTTTTGGTGACAAATACGACAATGGAATCTCGGAAAAAATACGAGAACAAATCAAAAGTCTAAAAGCAAATATAACGCTAACCAAAGAACAAGAAAAAGAAATTGTTGCATTGATGTTGAGCTATTATCTAAACGAATCTGTTACAAACGATTACTATTCCTATGACAAACGTACGGCTAAGAAAAAAAATGCCTTGGCACGTTACCGTTTTCAAAAGAAGTACTCCGAACTCATGAAAGGTTTTGGTATTGAAGTAAGTTCTACCAGAGCGGTAAATAACAGAACTTTTCAGTGGAATTGATTACGCTTCTGTACATCGTATTCAATCGGAAAACCAGACTCAATAGAAAACGTCTTTGCGAGGAGGTATGACCAAGCAAACTCATTATTAAAACAAAAACATGAAAAAATATATTTTATACATCACAGTGCTCTTCCTTTCCATAGAGAGTATAAAAGCACAAACACTTTGCGAAAAAAAAGTCGCACAAGCAGAAAAACACATCAAAGGAAAATCACCTTTTAACAACGCCGGTCAAGCTGTAAAATTATTAGAAGATTGTGCCGCTCAAGGAAATGCAGCTGCCAATCATTATATGGGCTTGTTTTACCTGAACGGAATGGGCGTTGCCCAAAACGACAAAAAAGCTTTTGAGCACATGCTAGAAGCCGCACAAAACGGACATGCAATTGCACAATACAACCTAGGACGTTTGTACAAGTATGGCACCGGATGCACTATTGATTTTGAAAAAGCAGTAGCTTGGTTTGAAAAGGCTGCGGCGCAAAACAACCACAAGGCTTCCTATTCTTTGGGGTATATGTATTTCAAGGGCTTTGGTGTACAACAAGATTATAACAAAGCGGTGCATTGGTTGCAACAAAGCAAAGACCCTATGGGCAGGCATTGGCTAGGCATTTGTCATTACTTTGGGTACGGTACGCCCGCAAATGAAGAAAAGGCATTGGAGTTGTTATTAGACAATAAAATAACCAACAGCAAAACTATGGTGCGCTATATCTACAACAACCGTAAAGTTAAACTAGAAGCAGTAGTACAAACAGCTTTAAAAGAGAATAGCAAAGAAAGTTCATCCGTTGCGAGGACTGCGGTTACTTCTTTACAAGAAGAAGAAAAAGAAACCAATTTAGAAGAAAAAGAATTACAAGGAACTTGGATTGGAAAATTGGTACAATACGATTGGTCTGGGAAAGAGATTTTACACATACATCCTATTGAAGTAGGCATCGATAGTAAAGATGGACTTTTAAAAATTACAACTCTTTTTGACAAACAGCAACAAGAAACACAAGCTTTATGGCAAAACGGACAATTGTATTTGGAAAAATTGCCCATTGTATTGCCTATTTTATATCCTAACCATCCAAGATTTTCGATTACAAATTACAGTTTATTATCTATGGGGCTGAAGGCTAAAACAATCAACGGAACACTTTACTTGACAGGAGCTGTAGATGGTTACATCGATAATTGGACTGAATACAGTTCGCCAATGGGTATCGTATTAAAAGCTAAAAACAGAACTGCAACAGAAAATAAAGAGGAAGAGTTATTGGAAGCTTTGGCAGCTCAAGCAGCTCATTTTGTAAAACTGTATCCTATTCCTTTCAAACAAGATCTTGCCATTCAGTATCATTTAGAAACCGCTGGACAGGTAAAGGTGGCCATTACCAATTACCAAAGTACAGTACATGTTGTTGTAGAACCAGGTAAGTGGCAAGAGGCTGGTGAGCATTTGTACCATATAGATAGTGCTTTGCCAGAGGGGATCTATATTGTACAAGTAACAGTGGGAAACAAAATGCATACAAGAATGGTAGTTAAAGAAAATTAAAAAATATGAAAAATATGAAAATTAAAAAAAAGATACTTTTTATATGTATATTGTCAGTATTCTATTTTCTAGAATCAAATAAAATGTATGGACAAAATAACGATTATGCTGTTCTCACAGTAGATGGCTATGAATATTACGCCAACCTACAGGAGGTGGTAGTTTACGCTACAGGCCCTAATAATTCTCGTGAATATGTTGACACCTTTTCTAGTTCTTCTGGTGTAAGTGGCATAGATTTTTCTACCGGTTCAATGGGAGGAAGTTTGAGTATTAGCAGTGAGTTAGTTGGTAATTTACAGTCAATAACGACCTCTTCTGGATACACTTCTTCGTCTGGAGGGACTAATTCTGATGATGGGTCTTATGATGAAATGGGGGACGAAGATGTTTTTGGAAATGATTATTTTGGAGATAATTTTTTTGGAGATGATTATTTTGGAGATGATTCTTATTATGAAGAAACCAATTATAATACAGTAACGTATACTCGACCAACAACAAATGTGTGTGGTATAGAATGTAATTCAGACCAAATATTAAATTTGGAAATATGTGAGTGTGAAGATGAAATAGATTGGTTTTTAGACCTTGACCTAGATGGGTATCATGGAGATTTTCAAAAGGCAGTAAACTCACCAGGTGATGATTGGAAAAAAGGAATTTCTAACGGGGAAGATTGTGATGATAATAACGAATTTATTCAGAAAATCAATAAATGTGGGGTTTGTGATTCTCAATATGCACCTGACTTTTGTTGCCCCAAAGGTCAAATTCCTGATGGTACTGGAGGATGTAAACCTGACCCTTGCTTAAACAAAGACTTGAGGCATAAAAAAATTCCAGATAATATAAAACAGAAAATCAATTCTAGAGTAGAAACCAATCCATATCCTCCACATGGCGAAATTCGATCTTTTTATCTTCAAACAATTGAGGATGGATATGGAGACATAAATCTTGATCGATATGATTTGGAAATAACAGATTTACCAAATGGTTATACTCCTCAACAATTATTTGAAGAAATAAGGAAAAATTTTTCTCAATTAATTACCGGAGGAGATACCCCGGGTATGGGAGTTGAATTAAGACCATATTCTGGTGAGGATGCTATTACTTGGACTTCAGATGACCCAGTTGGAACGGCTATGGATTTTGCAAATATTATAGATACATCTACAGTAATATGTACTGAGTATAGTTATAATGAAATGACTTGGACTTTTACAACATATAGTAGCTTTAAAAATGCAGGACATTTTGTTAGTGGGCATAGACAATTTGGTCTTGAGGTTAATGATAGTGGTGGTTATTCATTTTATTTAAGAGGTGCAGATCGTTTAGGGGGCTGGTTAGATGTGATAGGTAATAACCTTCCACCTGGGGAAGATTTTTTATTTAAAAATGCTGCAGATTCCACTTGGAAAAATTTAATGGTAGATTTACAGAAGTTTATTAGAGATAAACCTGGAGCAAATGCCATTTATTTTGATAAAAACAAAAATAACTACGGAAATAGACATGAATACAACAAAGACGATTGTCCTGAATAACAAACTTAAAAAACACATTATGAAGTATTTAATATTTTGCATTCTAATTAGTTCAACTTTATATTCGGCACCGAAAACCGAAGTAGTCTCTAGTTGTAGTTATTTACTAGAAATAACTGATCAAATTCCTGTTGCAGAAATTTATTACAATAGGCTTGAAGCTTCAAAAAGACTGCCTCTTTTCGTAAATAAATATATTGACCGAAAAGCTAAAGAAAAACCAGAAGTATCTTTAAATATATGGCAAACAATAAAAGACGATTTAGATTATACCTCCTTTAAAAATTCAGTGATAGAAGTTCTTAACAATAATTTTACTATAGCAGAAATGGAACAAATAATAGCAGAGTATAATGGTAAGCCTTACGTTCCTATTCTTCGGTTAAAAGTTAGAAACGAATTACATTTGGCTTTGAAGGAGTTTAATAAAGTATTGTTAGTTCAAATAAATGATGTTTTAATAGCAAATAATTATCAATCCATTTAGTTTAAATTATGAATAATAATAATAAAACAAGAAATGAGTTAAGGGATTTTACTACAACAAAACAAGTTAGAGTAATTAATGCCACTATTTTTTGTTTGTTTCTGTTTTTCGGTTATGTTTTTTTTTCTGTTTTTACTATTCTTTTTAGCTATCTTAACATACTTATAAGTATATTATTTTTAATTTTAGAAATTAGGTATGTGGTTTTAACAAAAAGTAATTTTTTAAAACATATTTTTTCTAATTGGCTTGTAATAGTAGGATTTTCTAGTGTAATTTATAATATTGTTAGTCTGTTTTTTTTGAATAAATAAACGCTGCCTAATATTTTGTTTCAAAAAAAACCGAAGATTTAATTAGAGTGCCCCCAAAATGTTAGATACAATTTGGGGGTGTTTTTATGTTTTAAGAGTAAGCTAGTCTAGTTTTCACAGAAGCAAGTAAATTATCAATAGTATACAGAATATGGCTTTTATCTGTTTCAGGTAAAGCTAAGATATCGTTTAAACGTTTTAACATCTCAGGCTCACTTAATAGGTTGGTTTGCTCTGTTTCTCCTAAGAGATAACCCACAGTAGTATTTAAGAACTTTGCTATTTTTTTAGCCGCATCAATACTTGGTGCCATCTCATCACGTTCATACCTTCTACAACAGATGACTTCATTTATGGAGGTGGAAATTCGGGCCTACCACAGGTTGAACCAATTGATTTGAAGTCTTTTACAGAAGCTAAATCTGGTGAAATCAACTCAAGTGGGCTAAATCCTTGGTCAAGTAAAAAATTTTACGAGACAGAAAACCTTTTAGAAAAAACGGAAGTAGAACTGTTTGAATATTTTAAAGATGCTCTTGGAGTACTAACTACTGGAGATGAGGCTAACAGTGCCTTAAATGATTTATTAAATCATTTTAGATTAAATACAGGAGATTTTTATATGAACGAGAAGCTATCAAACATTATTCAGTTTGGAGATGGTGATGCAGAAACTTTAGGAAACGATGATAGAACAGTAGGAGATTTTATGAAATCAGCATTTAATGAGATATGTAATAAATTAAATGAGTTAAATGGGCAGTGTGTTGGAGATGTTAATATTGATGTAACTGCTTTAAAATACCCTAATTTTCCGATGTCAGACCCTAATCTAATAGCTCAATTGGGAGGAATTCAAGGAGTTAGTGTGTTGATTGACAATGCTGGTAATTTAACAGCAGAGCTTTACGGCACCTTTGGAGTTAGTGAAGAAGATGCCGTTAAAAGAGATAGTAAATTTGGCAATACCATAACAGGTGGGAGTATTGGAACTAAAGCAATGAGGATACTTCAAACACATCATGGGAAAAAACCTTTTGTCGATGGGGTAAAAATAGACCCATTAAAACTAGGAGAATCAAACTTTAATTTAAATGATTGTAATTAATAATAATATGAAAAGATATATTGTAATAGTACTGGTTTTTTTATCATTCCAGTCATATAGTCAAACAAGCAGTTTTTATAAAAGCTTAAACAACAATGAAGCATTTATGTATAGTCAAATAAATAAAGACCCTGTTTTAATTTCTCATGGTACTATTTTAAGCGAAAACAATTTGCCTAACTACTCTAAAGGGCTTCAATTTATGCAAGCACCAGGTTTGTTTAGTTCTGTAGATAGTTTGTACAATTACCTTACCGATAATAATAAGTTTTATTTTGATAATTATGATAAAAAAGGATCTTATTATTCTAAAAGTAGCTCCCATATTAACGAGAGAGTAATGCACTATAATAATGGGGTTGAAATATATAACGAATCGTTAGGCTATAAAACAGACGAAGAGGCTGTTCAAAGTGCTGTTTGGGATTTGATCAGTGACGTAAGGTATCAGCTCATTTTTGAAGAAGATTATATAAAAGACAGTAATTATGAGTTTTTAATTTTACATACTGTTGATGTTTTTAAAGCAGATATAGATGTTAATTCCAATAATGATATTGAGAATGTAGCTAATGTTTTTCTTAAGATCTTAAGCGAAGATGAGATAAATAAATTTAACAGAAGAAATGTAGGGTTGTATTGTATGATAAAAGAAGGAGGTGTTTGGAAAGCCTGTTCTTCAAAGTCGGCTTTTAAATACATGCAGGAGCGAGGATATTTACATTTGATAAAAGCAAAAGTAGAATCTAATAACTTTTATGACGTTCTTTCTACTGTAGAGAACGGTGTAAGGCAATACCAAAAGATTAATTAGTTATAACGAAAGTAAAACCGAAGACTTTAAGTTAAGAAGTCTTCGGTTTTCAATTTTAAACGATTAAATAGAGTACAAATACCTATAAATTAAGATATAAAAATAAAAAAAATGGCAATTGTTTTTTTTAAACCTGTAGTTTTAATTGTTACAATATATTTTTTGTACCTAAATAATCTATCTAATCTTTTTGTGAATGAGGAACCTAATAATAGAGATTATATAATTTTCTTTGAGCATGGAACTAAAACAAAATTTCCTAAATCTGGAAGGATTGTAAAAAAGGAATATTTCGGAGAAGTTTTAACTGATGGTTGGCAAACAGCTATAATAAATGTAGATGACCGAAACGAATTTAAATTTCTGAAAGAAGATATTATTAATGGAGGTTATCTTAAAATCAGAAAAAAGGATTCTAAAGCAACTACATTTATTTTGTCTTTAGGTGCTAAAGTAACTTTAGATTCTGTTTTTTACAACAAAAAAAACGAATTTAAATTAGTGTTTGACAATGAAACTAAACAGATTCTTTTTGAAAAGAGATGGTAGGTGTTTTGGGGGGTGACGACTAGTGGGGAGGATTGTGATGATACGCTTCCTGATGGAAAATACGCACAAACAGATTGTACAAAAGTCGATTGGATAATAGATAAAGATGGGGATGGAGCTTGGTCTCAGTCTGTAAAAAAATACCCAAATTGGAATTCCTCAGAAGTGGGAGTTCCTGATGCAGAATTTTGGAAAAAGAAAAGCGATTTACCTAATGCCGAAGGAATAGATTGTAAGGATGATGATCCTAAATATAAATATGCGAATTTAAGTGTTTCGTTGACTGTTAATAATTCTTCTCAAGTTGGTACAGGAGCAGATTTTCAAAGTGGAGATTTATTAAACTTTCAAGGTATTCATGATGTTATAAATGGATCAGATTTAGAATTTGGGGAAAAAATAGAAGCTCATAAAAATACTTATTTTGATGAGCTGTATGATAAGTTCATGGATGAAGATGATTATATTAAAAATCTAAGAGACTTTGCTGAATGGACTACTTTTAATGATGATCTAGTTAACGAGATGATTTATAGGTTTTTACAAGGGGATTCGTCTGGTCACTATACAAGTAATAATTTAACACAGGCAATGTTAGAAAGTGATGGATATGACTCTTTTAGAAGTGGTTTAATTCGGTTAATCAAAGATAAAATAATAAATGATGTTACAAAGGGTAATCGGCATATAATAATTACTGATTTAGGAGGTCCTACTTTCGATACTAATGGAGGCCTTTTCTCATGGAATGGCTCTCATTCTTCAAATCTAGAAGTAAGTAATTTTGTTATTAATTGTAATACGTTTTCTATGACAGCAACATTAACGATGTATGATCATTTTGGATTAGATAACACTGATTTGTACTCACAACCTTTTGGTTTATCAGGAGTTGCTGAGTTTATAGCTAGAAGATCTAAAGCAATTAGAGGCTGGTTTATTTTACAGCGAGTTAAAGGCTATAAGCCATTTATAAGTGAAGTAACAACCTCAATTAATATTTCTAATGAAAGTTTTTAGTATATGTATATGTGCAAGTATCTTATTCGCTTGTACCTCAAAAAATATTTTACCTGAATATAAAGAATTTAGAAATTATCCTAATGAGAATCGAGTAAATCATAATGGGAGTGTCTTTCAATACTATTTCATCAAAAACGCTCCCAAAGATAATGATGAATTACGATTATATACTGATAAGGTAGTTAAAGAATTAATGGTTTATAAGTTTAATGATACTCTTAAAAGGGTAAGTTTTTTCTTTTTCACAGATAGAGAAAGTGTTTTTTGGGGTGTTGATGAAAGTTACCATTCAAATAGATCAGGTGTTGAAGATTATAACAATCCTAGGAGAGCAGAATATTCATGTTATTTGGATAAAAAAAACAAAATTAGACTTATAACTACAATTTATAAAAATGAAAGAGCAAGTATTCCTTCAATAATATATTCAAAATCTAAAATAATAAAAGATGAAAAATAAAATAAAATTTTGCTTAATAATATTAATAGCGGGCAGTGTGAATATATTTTCACAAACAATTTTTAAATTAAATGTTGAACATGAGTATTCATATGACGGAGATCTTATAAGTAAGGATGAAAATTATGTGGTTAAAAACACATTAATAATAGATTTATTAAATGAATTAGAAGTTTATTGTGATTCTTTACAATCTTCTTTAAGTGAAAAATATTTAGATCATACTTATACTTTTTTTCGATATGAAATAGGGGTTCTAGATGAGAATGTTTCTTTATCCTCTGAAAACCTTTATAATCACAAGGATAAAGTTATTGCAATTTTAAGGTATCATCAAACAAGGAATAACGGTTTAGAAAAACGTTTTATGTTGATCGAAAATGGCAATCCTACCAAGTATTACGTAAATGGCGTTGAAAAACCTAGATTAAAATAAGGTTGTAAATCCGAAGCCTTCAATTTGATAGTCTTCGGTTTTATGTAACTTTCTATCTTGCATTAAATGAACTCCCTATAGGCAGAACCTTTGAGGGTTCTGTAAATTAATCATGGCACTGAGTGCATATCTTAATAATAACATAAAAAACAAAAACACCATGAAAAAAGCAATCCTAACAATTATACTATTAATTGCAATACATACAACCTACGGACAAACAAACACACCTAGTGAAACTTCAAAAGCACCTGTTTTTGAATTTGAAACAATAGACTATGGAAAAATAAAACAACATGCCAATGGGTATCGTTATTTTAGGTTTAAAAACATAGGAAAAAGTCCCTTAGTTATTACCAAGGTAAAAGGAAGCTGTGGCTGTACAGTGCCAACCAAACCAGAAGAACCAATACTTCCTGGGAAAACAGGAAAGATAAAAGTAAAGTATGCTACCAATAGAATTGGTCGTTTTTCAAAAACAATAACTATTAGTTCTAATGCTTCAGAAGGTAAAAAAGTAGTGCGAATTAAAGGAGAAGTTCTGGGTGGTTTTAAGAAAAAAGAAATTAAAAACCCAGTGAGTTTAAAATAGGTTTTTGGTTAACGAGTAGAATATAAAAACACTCCCAAAAATAGAAATATTTTTAGGAGTGTTTTACCTCTAGAAGTTTTATTGGGAAAATGTCATAAATACGATTTACAAGAAGAGGTAGAAATAAAAGAATGTGCAGGTAAAAACAGAGACCCTGATGCAGATTGCGGATGTTTAACTGGTTATGAAGAATCGGGTCAAACTCCCGATTGTTTTCTTAAATGTGAAAATGGAACCGGATTAAGAGATAATAATTACAAATGTTGTCCCGATGGATACACCATAGATTCTTATGGAAATTGTGTTAGTGGAGATATCTGTGACTTATATAGTGAATCTTACAGTTATGAAAGTTGTACAGAAGATGAAGAAGGTAAAGATTGGTGCAAATCTGTAGATATAACTTTTACCTTTGCTGTAAGCAGTACGGGTAGATTGACATCGCCTGTTGATTTAATTGCAAATTGGATTTTGGAAGTGGAAATATTCCTCAATTTATTAATTATCCATGTAGTTCTAATTAGAACGATTTTGCATTTGATTTGGCAGATACTACTTGGAAAGTAATAATAAAAAGTGAAATTGAAAATTCGAAAAGTATTTAAAAAACCTACGGTAAAACGAACTAATTTTTCTAGTTTGACTCGGAATTGTGTTTTTCAAAATAATACAACAAGATGTTTTTTAATTGAGGCTTCCAAGTGTCCCAACGATGCTCACCATTTTCAATACGTTCAACTTTTAAATCGTATTTTTTGTTTTTTAAAAGAGCAATCATGGGAAGGTCTTGTTTTTCGGTATCTTTCCCTGTGCCGTAGCTCAAATATACTTTTAAATCTTTCATAGGGCTATTCGCATAGGAGCTGTAAATATTTTTTCTAGGATGAAAGGCAGGAGATTGCATGGCTACATTCTTAAAAGTATGTGTTGCTTTGTTGCCAAAATAAGCAGCAGCCAAACCTCCAAAAGAAACTCCTAAAATGGTTCTGTTCTCACGTTTTTTACTAACAGGATATTTTCGTTCTATTAAAGGAATAAATTCCTTTGTAAAAAAAGTTACAAATTTAGGGTTGCACAAAAACAATTCCTGTCGTACATTTTTCCATTTTTGATTCCCATCTTTGGGCTCCAAGAAAACAACAGCTACAGGCTCAATTATATTGTTTACAATCAGACTATCAACAATACTAGGGAATTCCCCTTTTTTAATATAACTATAACCGTCATTTACATAAATTACAGGTAATTTTTTTGTTATTTTATCTAAGGAAGGTAAGTATATTTTATAACTCAATTTCTTGTCTAAAATTTTACTATTCCAGATTTTTCCAGCTGATAAACTTCCCGTTAGTTTTTTTTGTGTACTACTGCGTTTACCATAACTTTTAATGTTTTTAAGAGCTCTTTTTTTATAAGTATCTATTTTTTTTGAAGGAATTTTTGTTGGAAGGTCTACAATTTCTTGGGAGAGTTTTGTTATTTCTTTATAGCGATTACTACGTTTGTATACTTCTAGCAAATCCATGCGCCATTTATAACGATAAGGTTCAGTACCGATATTCGATTCATAAATTTCTACTGCCCGTTTGTAATTCCCCTTTTTTAAATAACAAGTAGCCAAGTTTTGTCCAATTTTAGGAGCTAAAGTGGTATTGAAAGCTTTTTCCATAAGAGTCAGCCCTTCCTGTTTATAACCTAATTTATACAGTTTTGCACCCAGGTTACCTTTTGAAACCCCACTATTCCCAGAGTATTTAGACAAAGTTTGTAGTCTTTCAATTTTTATAGAATCTTTTGAAAGAGCACGATAGGTTTGGTACTTTTTCATTCCAGTAAACTTAGAAGTACTGGCATAGATTCCAAGGATAGAAACAAAAAAAAGAATCAAAATGACTCCTGTTTTTAGAGTTTTTGTCAAAGCAAAAGAAATAGAAAAAAAATGACCATAAGCACTTACAATTGAAAAACCTACTATAGCAATAAGCATGATAGGAATGGAACTCAACGGACTAGAAAACAATGCCAGAACCAATACATTTACCACCAGAGCCATTCCAATTCTTGTGTAGCGATTGATGTCCGTTTTAAGGAATGAGAATAGAAGTATGCTCATTATCAAAAGAAGCCCAACAAGTCCAATTTCATAAGCAATTAATAAATAATCATTAAAAGGAGTAAAAACATAAGTTCCATTTTTAACTTCACTCCAAGGTCTTTCCTCTTTTGTGAAATAAGTCGCTTTGGCTTTATTATAACCTCCGGCAAAAGAAAACAAACCATGTCCAAGAATTGGCTTTTTAGCAACTTCCTGTAATGTGATTTTAGCAACCAATAGCCTACCTTTTACAGACTCTGGTTTTAAGGAATATAAAAATTTACTTGCCCCAACTATTAAAATTAATAAGGCAAATACGACTATTGTTTTTTTTAATAGTGAAGTCTTTTTTAAAAATAAGTTGATTTTTTTTGAGGTAAATAGCAACAAAGTTATGGAAGCGAGGGTTGCCAGCCAACTAGCTCTAGATTTTGTAAAAACAATGAGAACAGCAAAAAGAAGTAAACCAACAATTCCCAATCCAATCCATTTTTTTTGAGTGATTTTAACGACAAATAAAAACCAAATCAGCACACAAAAACCGAGTCCCAAATAAGCTCCCAAAAAATTAGGTGAAGAAAAAGATCCTAATAATTTAAAATAGGGGTTTTTGGTATGTAAATAATCAAAATTCTGTAAAATAGCAATCATAGATTCTAAGCTGCAAATAGCTATAAATAGTAACAATATAGCATATATATAAAATGGTTGTCTTGTGTCTTTATTGAAACTCCATCGAAATATAAAATAACTAAAAAGATAAGAAAGATAGCTCCAGAATGTGGCATCGTAAAAAGAAACTTCTGAAAATAAAAAATAATGAAGAAGCATATATAACAAACCACAAAGTAGTCCGAAATCAAATGGAGTTACTGGAAGTGAATCAAGCTTAGGAAAAATAATTTTAAATAAAAGCCAAACAGAAAGAATTCCTGTAAATAGGACTTTCAATTCAGTCGAATTGAACTCCAAAATAAAAGAACCCAATAAAGAAATACTTAGAAGGAGTCCTCCAAAAAAAATAGAACTATAAGAGGGAGACCCTTTTAGTCTAAAAAACAAAATCTTTTTCATTGCCAAAATTTTACAAGACCAAGCTAAGATTAAAAATAGCTTTATCAAAATAGTTAAGGAAGATTATGACTTTATAGAACAATAATGGAATGAACAATAGGACAGGCGGATTTATAATAGTTTTTAGTCTAGGTAGTTGTTGTTTAGTGGTTTAAGTATTGTTTCTTTTGGCGTATTTGTCTGAGAAGGTTTTTTTTATTGAGTTTTGAGAGCAAATTGCCCCCTTTGAAAGAGCATTTTCTCCCCTGTATTGCCGTCATAATATACTGAACTTGCAAAAAAAAAGCTCTGAAAAAAATGCATGGAAAAAATCGTATAGTACGTTTTAAAAAAATTAGTTTCTTCTGTTTCTATTTGGCAACTCCAATTCTATTAGGACAGACACTAGCACAATCTTTTGAGCAGGCAGGTGAAAACAAAGATAATTTAAAGGAAGTTTTAAATTATTATAAAAAAACAGGTGAAAAAGAAAAATATCAAGCAGCGTTTTTCCTTATAAAGAATATAGGTGTCCATAAATCAGTCGATTACAATTGGATTGACAATTCGGGTGCCGTAATTCCTTTCGAAGAATTAGAATACTCAGATTTTGAGAGTGCCTTAAAAAGTTTTCAAAAACTAAAAGACAGTGTATCTATCAAGCCAAGAAAGCGGGTAAGAAAAGATGTGGATATCATAACTTCAGTATTTTTAATAGACAATATAGAATTTGCATTTTCGGAATGGAAAAACAATCCATGGTCTCGTTCCTATTCATTTGAAACTTTTTGTGAGTATATATTGCCTTACAGAAGTTTGATAGAACCTTTAGAATTTTGGAAAAAGGAGTACAAACAATTGGTCTATGGGGCTGTAAGTGAAGTTGAAGATATAAATGATCCTACAGAAGTAGCAACCCAAGTTATTCTGGCATTAAAAGAATTTTCTTTTGTAGCTAACAGACCAGATCCCATACCCTTGTTAAGTCCTAAACAACTTTTATTTAGAAGGCAAGGTAGTTGTCCCGATTTGGCAAATTTGGCCTTATTGGCCTGTAGATCTTTAGGAGTAGCAGTGACGTTTGATTTTACACCTCATTATGCAGCTTCTTCCAACCGTCATTTTTTCAATACGGTTGTAGATTCCGAAAAAAGCCACATTCCTTTTAATGGAAATTCAGTGAGTAATTCTGAGGGATTGCCATACACCTATAGCCCTAATAACAAGCGAATGGGGAAAGTTTTTAGAAAAACGTTTTCTATTCAAAAAACAGCATTGGCAAGTCATGTTTCTAAAAACAACATTCCGAATGGTTTTTTACAAGAGCAAAATATATTGGATGTAACAGCTTCTTATGTGCCTATAGGAGAGATAAACTTTAAACCAGAAAACGAAAGCTCCAAAATTGCTTATGTCAGTGTGTTTAATACGGGCAAATGGAAAGTAATTGATTGGGCAAAAAATACAAATGGAAATTTCCGCTTTAAAAATTTAGGAAGAAATTTAGTGTACCTACCTACCCTTTACAAAAATAAAAAATTGGTTTTTAGTCAGTACCCTGTTTTACTCGATAAACAAGGCAAAGAACATCTTTTGAAACCGAATTTAAAAAATACATTTAAGGTTTCGCTCAGTAGAAAACGAGAATTTAAGAATGCTTACAAAGAAAATAATTCTTTAGAGATAGAAGATGAGAAAAGCTATGTCCTTCTTTATTGGGATCGCGAATGGAAAAAAGTTGGAAAATCTAAAGCAAGTAATGAAGAGGTGACTTTTAATAACATTCCTGAAAATGCACT
>Ga0105356_10000791_pt1 | contig 30786 bp, 23 predicted proteins | sample GOMGulsemesocosm_3_FD_83502 | JGI IMG/M metagenome (GOLD analysis project Ga0105356, IMG submission 83502) | Methane-oxidizing microbial communities from mesocosms in the Gulf of Mexico - GOM9D Gulf of Mexico | ecosystem: Environmental > Aquatic > Marine > Cold seeps | place: Gulf of Mexico...
ACTTGGGACAAATACCGGCCGACAACATGCTCCGCATTGGCAGCATAAAATCACTAAAAGGCCGCACCTCAGCTCGCAAAGGTCGCTGCTTACGGCGAGAAGAATTAAAAACGTTAATCATGGCCTGCAGTGAACTGCCTTCCACCGCTAAGCAGTTGCGCGACAAGGCACTTTTGTTGGTAGGCGTTGGGGGCGGATTACGCTGCGCAGAGATTTGTTCGCTGAATATTGAGGACATAAATATTGAGGACGGAAAACTGGTCGTTGAAGAGGGTAAGGGGCGAAAGCAGCGACACCTCTATTTGGCACCAAAGATCCTTAAAGCACTACAAGACTGGATAACCTACCAAGGCATTCAATCTGGCCCTCTTTTTACTCGCATTCTCAAGGACCACACCGTCACACAATCTCGCCTAACCAGCAGTGGCTTAACGCACGCTCTAAAAACCATTCAAACGCTAGCCAACGTATCGGCATTCACCCCTCATGATTTACGCAGAACATTTATTACTCACCTGCTCGAACAAGGAGTGGACCTCAACACCGTTCGTCAACTCGCGGGGCACAGCGATGTCAGCACAACGATTCGTTACGACAAGCGGGATGAGGCCTGGCAAAAACAGGCCTCTCAAGGCATTCAATTCTAACTTCTTAGGGAGGTCTTATGGACAACGGAGAGCTTACTTCAATGTTACGCGCTGTTGCCGAACTTGACGATCAGTGGCTCCAGCATACCGAACGCAGTGCTTTTATCGGAGAAGCCTATGCCCGGTTGTTAACGGACCACCCTCACCTGCCGGCAGAGGTTATTCAAGGAGGTGAATATGAAATCCGTCAACTGCGGCGGCAATGCCAACAGATAGGGAAACAAATAATGAAGGTCCAACGGCTTATACAAAACGCCGCCGACTCAAGAGAACCGCCTAAAGAGCGGGGTTAATCACTTTCAAGCCATCCACTGGAGACACATTCAGCGCCTCACGACATGCGAAGAACCTACATTACCAACCTGCTGGAAACAGGTACCGATATTGTACGCCAGCTAGCTGGACACAGTGGTGTTAGTCCGACCGTACGATATGACCGACGGGATATAACCTGGCAAAAGCTAGCCTCTCAAAGTATCAAGTTTTGAAACGGCTAACTTTCTGTACCGAAATCACTCTCCGTTTAACCCTGCGCTTCATTAAGCATTGCTGTCCATGCTTCATACACCATGACCATGGCCAGCGTATCCAACTCACAGTATTTAAGTAGCCCTCGCTCTAACTCCTCACGCTCATACTCAGACATATCTTCAAACTGAATTTTGGCATACGCAGTCATCGCTGCCCCGCCATTGGCCAACTCATCTTCTTCCGACAGTAATTCAATATTTTTATATGACACATCGTTGAACAAGGTCGGCAACTGCTTATACGGGTCCATAACCTGCCCGTCGTCCATGATTAGCCATGTATGCTTCGTAAAATTCAAACTGGGGATACCACCCTCGTCGCCATAGATAGGATTCGCGTATTTTTCTTGCAAGAACCCGGAACTCATTAACACTGCAGGTAGTACCTGCTTCAGTGAGTTCGACCCCTTCATACTCGCGTGGTAGTAATAGCGTTTCACCAAATAGAGCAAATCGACCATATCCCGATCACCCTTCCAAGGTGGTTTCACCTTGCCGGTCGAATGCGTAATCGACTTGATAAAGGAAATGAGTTCATCCGCATCAGCGATCTGATCATAATCCGCCATGATTTGCTTGAAAATCTGATTGAGGTAGTTATTTTCATGATCGGCGTAGCGGAAGATCGTACCATCATCTTGCTCTAACTCGGCCTTAAGCGCTCTGACAAAATCATAGTTGGGAAACGTTTCTCGTTCGGTATTCAGGTATTGCCCCACATGCTCGACGCGACCACCGTCATGAACCACATGATGTGAAAATTGAAACGCGATACCTTCATAGGGTTTGCGCCCCTGAGTAAATGGCAAGGCTACCGTAGTGGTCTCAAAATCAATGAAGTGTAGCGGGTAAACCCAGCTAGCCATTTCAGCCTTCATACCTTCGATATCTAAATAGGCATCCGTATCACCATCGCGTGTCATTTCAACCTGTAACCATTGGCGCTGACTCGTTGAAAGACCTGGCTTGCCATCCTCCTTTATCTTCAAGTCATCTTCATCTAAGTCTGTAAATTTAAGCTTATCGGCATCAATCAGTTTTTGAGCGCCCCTAAAGTTCCATAACTCAAAAACATTGGCCTCTTGAAAGTCAGCCTCTGACCACTTTTGGACTTGCCGCCAGCATTCTTTAAAGCCACTTTTATTCCCATGCGTTTCATTTTCAGAGCTACAGGTAAACTCACATTTTTTACAGTGCATACTCACGTTGGGCGGTATCTTGATGTCACTTTTATACCGATCAGCGAGGTAATCGATATGCTCCACAAAGGATTTACCATCGTCATGAAGCTCTTCATTAATGTGTGCAACCACATCATCGACGGGCACTTGCACTAAAATTTTCTGCGTGAGGTCTTCTTCTGTCAGAGAGCTACTGACAGTAACTCCCATTCGGTTGTTGTCGCGTGTAATTTTAAACTTTTGATTGAGGCTATTGGTCCCGCATACAACATGCTTATCTGCCAGCATCAACGAGCAATTGATTGTGGAATGGGGAAATACACCCTTTAAGACGTGATGCTGAAAAGCCACATCATAAAGATAAGCCTTCCAGCCACTTTTAATACCTCCTCGTGCTCCAAAAAACGGCGACTCATCCGTGGTATCAATGGACTTCGCTTTTACCTCTATGAGCTGAAAGTGATCTCCTTCTTTAATTAGCACATCAATCCGGACAAACAGGTTGCCAAAACGGATAGCTGGCTCATAGATGATGACATTATCCTGCTCAAGCAATGCATCAGTTTGGCCTTCAGCCTCTTCATAATCGAGACTGGTGATATCGTGCCCACCAGGAAAGTAATGTTTAGCTAACTCACCGACCTGATAACCGCCTTGTGCCAAAGCGGCCATAAAAGGATCATCCATTTTGGTATCGGGATATTCTTTCTTACCGGTGTAATACAGCTTGGTCGGGCATTCCAGCCCAATTTTATAACGCGACTTCGTTAGATATCGTGGCCTTGTCATACAGCTTCCTTAGTTTTCTAGCCCCTCAAACTTGCTAGCCATTGTGGGGTTTTTCCTCGTCAGTTTCTTGATAGTGACATCTTGAGCTTTATTGTTAGCTAGCCGAAGATTTCTATCTGTACCCAGTAACGCATCCTTCGTTTTCTGAAGATGATCGATCGACTTATCGATTTCATCGATCGCTGTTTGAAATTTACGAGACGCAAGATCATAGTTTTTAGCGAACGCGGATTTAAAGCTATCAAGATCATTCTCGAAGTTAGTGATATCGACACTCTGTGCTTTAACCAGAGCCAGCTCAGTCCTATACTCGAGCGATTTCATCGCGGCATTTCGGAGCAAAGTTATAATTGGAATGAAGAATTGTGGACGGATAACATACATTTTGGGGTAACGATGAAATACATCAACGATGCCCGTATTGTATAACTCATTGTCAGGTTCGAGCAGTGAGACTAAAACAGCATACTCACAACCCTTCTCTATACGATCCTTATCCAACTCCTTTAGAAAGTCTTCATTCTTCTTCTTAGTAGCGGTAGTATCGCTTTCATTCTTCATTTCAAACATGACCGAGACAATTTCGGCATCAGACTCATCCGAATCCCGAAAAATATAATCGCCCTTACTACCCGTACTTGCGTCGTTATCTTTCTCAAAATAAGCTCGGGGAAAGGCTGTTGACCGGATACGGTTAAACTCAGTCTCGCAGTGTAGCTCTAAGGTTTCACCTACCATTTTGGTTGATAGGCGAGCTTTCATATCACGCAGACGCTCTATTGCATCATCACGATCCTGAATTTGCGTCTCGTATTTATCTTTTAGAGATTTTTCGGAAAGCTCTTTCTCAATCTCAGCTTTCTCAAGACTATTCTTAAGCTCATTACGCTCTTTTTCAACGAGATTCACTGCATCTGTAATTGCTAGCTTTGACTCAATATTCTTTGTGTCGAGCCTAGCCTTCAACTCTTGAATTTCTTTGTCTTTTGCTGCTTCTTTCTTCTGAATCTCCTCTGAAAGCTTCGCTTCAGCAAGGCTCGAAGCTGCCTGCTTATCACGCTTTTCCTGCTCTAATTTATTAGCTAACGCATCACGCTCCTTCTCTACAGCACTCAAAGCCTGACTCACCGCAAGAGTTTTGGACACTTCACCTGCATCTAACTTGGCTTTTAGTTCTTGAATTTCAGCATCTTTAGCCGATGCGGCTTTTTGCATTTCATTTTCAAGTCCACTTTTGGCAAGCTCAACCGCATTTAGCTTATCTTTCTCAGCCAGCTCAAGCCGCTGATGTATTTGTTCCTCAAAGTCACTATCACGGACTTGCTTTAGAATATCAGCATAACCTGCCTCATCAATTTTGAAAGCCTTCGTACAGTGCGGACAGATGATTTCATTCATAATAAATTCCCAATTAATGTTAACGTCTGGCCGCCTATAAAAAGCCTACCTATTCGTCTTTGAATGCCTGCTTTTCTTTTTTAAACTATTGCCTTTGGATCGATTCACACTGCTATTCAGTGCCTGCAAATTACGCGTGGTAGTTTTACCACCTTTAGACTCAGGTTTAATATGATCAACATCCCACCCCATATCAGATGATTTACCGTGGGAAGCCTTATACATCGCATTCCCATAAGGGTCCTGACGGTACAACTCTGGATCTTTGCCCCGGATTTTCTTAGCTTTATCCCAAACAGCGTCTTTCTTAGTTTTAGTTACCACCGTCTCACACCTCATTAATTATCTGAGGGTGTTATTATTCCTACTATTAACTACATGTACATACTGGCGACATATACATGTCGTATTTTCAAACATATAAGCGCCATGTATGGTTGGCAATATCCAAAAGTATGTAATGTCGATATAAAATCTCAGCTCATACAGTGCGGCAATGACGTCTTCGATATATCAATACCAGACTCAATAGTTACTAGGTAAAAACTACCTTTCCACAACCTGCTCTGTTGCTAAATCATATCTGTAATGAACAATTTCACCATTAATCAGTAATTGAATAGCCATCTCAATGGCTTTCAATGGTGCTATAAACCACTCTCTGGGCTTGCACATCTTGCCGTTAGAGTCAGCTACTTCAATATCCAAACATGACTGACCGAAAAAGGAGTGTAATAAGTTTTCGAACTTCTGGGCATTCATATTGAAACACTTGTACAAGGAAACATGATGAACTGCTGCCATCAAATAGGTAGGCTCGTTTTCGGCATTAGCCAATCGTTTTTCAACGGAGGTTGTGGCATAACCAATTTTATACAGATTCTGGATAGATCTAATTTCTGGATTGCCACTCAGAGACTGAAGTATATAAATATAACCTGATGCCTGATCACTTTCTTCAATACCAAGCATTTCATCAAGAGCATTTTCAGACTTAGGTAATATTCGGCCACCCGTCTCGTCTTTATATAACTCGCGAGCTAAGGACCGTAACAGCATGCCAGATTCAGTTCCATTTTCAAAAATCAGGTGAAGCTTTGCATTAACTTTACCCTTCTTTTCCTCTTTTTCTCCTACATCAGCCACATAACACATAACGCCATTTAGAATGAAGAACTGGCCCTTTTTTATTTGTTGCTCGCCGGTAAACTTTTGCCGCACTTTCTCACCGGATTTAAGATCCGCATGACAAAATTTAAACAGGGGTTCAAACTGATCAAAATCTTTACACCGTTTACGTCGAGCTATCTTATCCGGCATATCAATGGCTTTGGGGACATTTTTAATCGTGAAGATACTGTCAGAATCATCACCTAGTAGGCCTAACGCATCGTCCGATAAAATGTCATCCAAAGACTCGATCTCTTTGGGCGTATCTTCTTGTTTAACTTGATAGTCTGCTTCAGACTCTGAAACCTCGGACATTACGACTGAAGGCAATAAACCATGCACATCAAATTCACCTAACGACGCACACTGCTCTACGATGCCGCGAATAGCATTCAGCCGTTGATGTAACATAAACTCAGGCACGTTAGCCATATCTGCTGCTGGTTCGCGGCCGTGGGTCGTTACAAACTCACTAATCTCGTTAAACCTCGCTAACAAGTGCTCATCGGCGGTTGGGGCTGAGGTTTTTGGTTTGACCTTTAGCAAGCCCAACTCATCGTTAGCACTGACAAAGTCTAAAAATTCATTCAACTCCATTATGCGCTAGCCTCTTGAGCCTTTTGCCTCTTCTGTTCTTTAATCCAGATAATACATTCTGCTAAACGTCTTTCCATTAGGTCTGCTGAATCCAGGCTTGGTTCTCGGCCCTTTTCTTTTACAAAGGTATTCACTTTCGGCCAGAGTATTTTCACTTCCTCAAAATCCATCTTGATACGAGTCGATTCAATCGACTCTTGTATGAGTTTTAATACGTTGACCGTTACCGACTTGGATAAGATTTCAAAGGCTTTTTGGAAAGGGTTAACGCTATCAATCAAGTCAATATTCAGATCTTCGATATTGACGAATTTATCGGCCATTTTAATAAACTGCTTGCCTCCCTCCTCTTTGATTTCACCGGTACTCACCGCAGAGCCAACGACTACATGCTGTCGCACTTCTTCCAATTCTTCCGGGGTAAGGTCAGGGTATTTGGTTTGGATGATTTTAGGGATCAGCACTTTGTTAACTACTTCTGGATCAACAGCTCCGGCGGAGGCAGCGATAATTTTATCGTCTTGCAAAATAGCCGCTTTTAAATCGGCCAAATCAGACTCTACGATATCTTTGGTACGCTGTGTGCTCGGCTCTTTCAAGCCACCCACTTTCATGGTGCCCGGTGGTGTTGGCTCAGTATCATTTGGGAGCTTGGCTTTAAACTTAAAATTAGGCGCCAATACCTGCTCCATCAGTAGTGAGCAGGTGATAGCTTTGAGCATATTGTTTACCGCTATCTTCACCTGATCATCTTCGGCATCGGGCTGAGCTATAAGGTTGGTAAATTGCGCATGGGTTTTATTGCTGCTATCACGGGTACAACGCCCAATAATCTGAATGACCTCTGTGAGCGAGCCGCGATAGCCAATAGTTAGGGAATGTTCGCAGAACGACCAGTCAAAGCCTTCTTTGGCCATACCTAAAGCCACGATCACATCCATATCATCGACACTATCCATATTGCGCAAGTACTCAACAATCTTGTCGCGATCTTTAGGCTCGTCATGTACAAGGTCGGCCAGCTTGATTAGCTTGCCATCACCTTTACGCTTAATGGTGATAACGCCGGTATCAGGGTCTTTATTTTGGAAGGTACCGATCGTATCAATAATCGAATCGACTTCATCGTATTTATCTTTGGTTGATTCACCGGCATTCACATTGGGGATATGCACAATGGTCTTTTTGTCGGTATCTAGCACTTCTCCAATAGCATCGGTATAACGCCCTTGGTAGAAGTGATAGCCAATACCCAAGGACTTTAGGTATTCGTAACCATTAAGCTGCTCATAATAATTGAACGTCACCTTGGAGAATTTAGCCTCATCCTCTGGCAACAATACAGGTACGCTATCACCACGAAAGTAAGACCCGGTCATAGCAACCATATGTGCACTGCTATTGGCCATGATAGAGCGCAATGTCTCACCCAGTACATTTTGGCCGTCGGCCGACACATGGTGAAATTCATCAATGGCTAATAGCACATTATCAAAATCAGTATCTTCAAGCTCGGCACAGGCAAAGCGTAAGGTCGCATGAGTACAAACTAGAATATTGTCATCACCTTTAAGAAAGTCTTTAAGGGCAGACACCTTGCTCTTGTTACCATCACCCCCTGGTGTGCAAAGGTTATTTTTATCTTTTATATCCCAATCAGTGAAAAAACCATATTTACTCAAGGGCTCTGAACTAAAAGAGCCGCCAATAGAGCGCTCTGGCACAGCAACAATGGCCTTTTTTACTCCTTGATTGTGAATTTTATCCAAGCCGATAAACATTAAGGCTCTAGATTTACCTGATGCCGGGGGGGCCTTAATTAATAGGTATTGATTGTCCTTGGCCTCATAAGCACGCGCCTGCATTAAGCGCATGCCCATATTATTGGTGGAGGTGCTTTCGCCTGTTTGGGCGTAGGTTACGTCAATTAGATTAGGCATTTTGACCTCCTGTCATTGTTTCATACAGACTAAATAAACACTCTAGCCTTTCAGAATCATTATTGAATGGTGTTTTTCTGTAGCATGCTTCCACAAACCTATCCAACTCCATATGAGCCTCTAGTAAATCCCTAGGCATTTTATCCGGGTCGTATATCTGACCAATTGTTTTATCGGGGTATCGCTCTCTTACCTGTATGATATTTAATGACGCACCCGTAATTTCTTGTTCTTTTTTTGAGGATATGCTGGGAATTGGAAAATTGTTATAACAGAGAGCTGAAGAATACCGATAGTCAGTTTTCAAACGGCCTGCTACAACCCTAACCCATTGCACATGAATCCTGCTTGACAGTATGCCAAACAAATATGGAGGTGGATCATAAATGACATTGTTTGGTGCAATTACAACATCAGTCTTTTTTAAGTACCCGATAGGAATATAATCTCGGCGTTCCGACGTCACTGTCGGTACAATTAACGAGTTATTTTTTGGCTCTCTCATTTCCCTAAATTGATGTGGCTTAGCCGCCAACTTCTGAGCCCCACTATCGTTACTAGCTAATCTAACCTTTCTTACATTTTCAATACGTTTGTAAACCTCAGCATCTTTAACAGCATATTCCAAGTCTGCATCTTCCAACCAAAGACACCATCTAACTTTCCCATTAATAAATTCTTCTGCTCCATAGATTTGACGAATCATAGGAGCTATCCCAGGAAACCGATCAATGAGTAAATTCTTTTCCTCCGAATTTAGAATAAGGTGGCCGCCATCAGTAGCCTTATTACCACTTACCATTTTTGGCAAATCTGAAATTGTCTTTGTTCTTCGACCAACAATCACTTGTGGAGCATCAAGTAAATAAGCGTTTATATGTTCAGCATCTAAAACGAAATTATCAGTAAATATTCTTTTGGGCTTGTCGCATTTTTTCTGCAAGCCAAGAATTATACAGGTGACCGCAGCATTTGACTTTGCATTATTACTCCACATAAATGGCTTATGGGTAAACGCCACCTCATAGTCTTGATCTATAAGGCGCGGCCAGAATATCTCTACCTGCTCACCTTGACAAATAGAACTCGTCGATACAAAGGCAAAGCGGGATTTAGATCCGTACAAATAGTCGCCAGCTTTAAAGAACCAGCACGCTATATAGTCCAACTTCTTATAAGACTTCATGCCTTCACAAACGTACTCAATATCATGTTTATGGGATTGCTCTTGATACCTAGACCCTACATATGGTGGGTTACCCAATATGAAGACATCGTCTGACTTAGGACAGACATCCTCCCAAGAAATTCTAGTTGCATTACCACATACAATACTTCCACCTTTCTGTAGAGGCAACGAAGGTGAACAGTCACCAAATTCCGCCTTAAACTCTACATTCATCTGATGTTCAGCCAACCACAAAGACAATATGGCCACCTCATGAGCAAAGTCATCCAACTCAATTCCATAGAACTGAGATAGCTTAATCACAGAGAATGGCTGAAAAATCTGCGCCATTACCCCTGATTTCAAATCTTGCTTTTCATCATTTAATTCTTGAAGGCGCTTCAGCACCTCCATTTCCAGCTTACGCAATTCCTTATAGCCAATGATCAGGAAGTTACCGGAACCACAGGCGGGGTCGAATATTTTAATTTCACCTAAACGCTGTTGCAGCTTTTGCAATTTGGTCGTACTGCTCTCAACCTTTTCCAACTCTTCATAGAGATCATTCAGAAAAAGAGGCTCAATCACCTTCATGATATTGGTGACAGAGGTATAGTGCATACCCATACCACCACGCTGATCAGGGTGTACCACGGCCTGAATCATAGAACCGAAGATATCAGGGTTAATATCGGACCAGTCCAATTCACTGCCACATTCAATTAACATGCGGCGTGACTTGGCAGAAAATACCGGTGACGGAATGTCATCAGCAAATAAGCCGCCGTTTACATAGGGAAAGTTAGCTAGGTAATCTGGCAATTCCCCTCGATCACTATCTGCGGTATTTAAAACAGTGAACAGCCGATTCAGGTATGCGGATAAATCACTACCATCATTTTTAGTGTGTGACTCAACGCCGAAGCTAAACTGGTTATCAGTAAATATTTCAGTATCTTCTGCAAAGAAGCAGAACAACAAACGGGTCAGAAAGATATTGAGGTTATGCAGTGCTTCTATGTCGTCTTTATTTGACGCATCAAAGTTATCGTCCTTAATCAGGTCAAACAGCTTGGCCATTTTTTCAGCGGCTTTAACATCAGCCGGGTTTTCACCTTGGTAAACCGCCTTTTCCATACCTGCCCACGGTAGGAAGAAATCAAACTGCTTAGGTAGCTCATCAAATTGAATATCGAGCGTATCAGAGGTTTTGGTATCTACTGCCAATAGCTGATTAAAATTGGTGACAATCACAAAGCGAATTTTATTGGTCGCAACCCGTTTCTCTTTACGCATTTGGTCAATTTCAGCGTGTAGTTCATCACCATCAATATGCTTGAAATATAGGTTACGCTTCCAAGTAATTTCATCATGGCGCGGAGTGCTTCCCTTTGCGGAAAGGTTTCGCTCGCCAGAGCGTAGGCGTGTTATTGACTGTTTTCGATGCCCGTACGCTAATAACAATTCGTAGATAAACTTTGATTGCTCAATATCACCTGCGGCAATACTATTGAGTAATACTTTTACGTTTTCTTCAATTTGAGCAATGTTCATTAACTACGGTCTCATTCATTCTGGTTTGTTGACGACAACAATATTGGCGGCCTACTCTATGCCAATTGCATTTTGTTTTTGCTATGTGCTTGGCTATAGTCTTGCAGCGCTGCAGGCCACAGCATTCGCTCACTGTTGAGTGTTTGTGTACTCACATCAAAAGGGACTACCCATAAGCGCAGTGAGGCGCCTTCACCCTCATTGAATTCAAAGCAGGGCTCTATAGGCTGGCTAAAGGTTGCTGTAGCGGGATAGATAAGCACGATATCACCCGCCCCTTTTAAGTATTTGTGGCCATAGGCAAACATCTGATAAAAATCGGCCTGGGATAAACCCAGCTTATCCGTACCGTTATTTTTCCGGCTATCTAGCAGTTTCCATTTGGTATCCATGACTAGCGCGGTGGACTTGCCTTGTTTGATCAGTAAGTCAGGCCTTAAGCGGAACCAGCTTTTATTACCAAAGCGTACAAGGTGCTGCGTCTCACCCTTTGCCTGTTCATTCAAGCGATAAGGGGCTGGTAGTTGTTCAGCTAATACTCGTGCTACATACGCCTCAAAAACAGCCTCCATAGGAAACAACAGCGAAATAGCCTGCGCCTGACCCGCCATAGCAATCGGGCTCAAGCCTTCAAGGATCAATTTAGCCCAGGCTAGTGGTTGACGGTAGTACTCCATACCCCGTGTCATTTTAACGGCGGCAAAATCCTGTTTAACATTTTGGCTGATAGGCACATCGGCAAAGGCGAAGCTTAATTCACGGCATAGTTTCTGTTGGCTGTTGACGCGGGTATAAGCGGCCACTTTTTTTAATGCCGTATGAATTAAACGATTGATAGGGCGATCATGAAGGTATTCGTCGTATTCCACATAAAAGCGCTGCTTATTAATCAGGTTGTGTTTTAGCTGTTTACTCGGCAGCAACTTTCCCTTTAGAAACAATACATTATCTTCACGTGAAAGATATTCAGAACGTAAACCACGCTTTAACAGCTGATTGACGGAGGCTAAGAACTGGGCAATGAATATATCTAACAGTGGCAGCTTTGATGTCGCCAGAGATGATTCTGCCGATGTAATATGACGGAAGTCGTGTAAAGCCTTAAGCATATTGAGCAGTGCGCTACGAGACTCAGTGAAGGCCACTAAGGTAGAAGTACTCTGCCCGGTAAAGCCATCACCGATGCCCTGTGTACGTTTTGCGACTTTGGGCAGGATTTCTAGTTGCTCACCGGTAGGTAATTGTAAAACCCCCACATAATTACGTACTTGAATTGCACGTTGCCCACTGATTTTTGTGAATTTTAGAAAACCAGATTCGGCGTTAGTGCTATCTAAAGCTAACTCTTCTAAATAACGGAAACCTTTCTGGCTGACCTGAACGGCTGAGGCGGCAGGTTTTACAGTGATGTGTCCGTATTCAAAGAGAGTGTATGCCTTCATGACTAAACACCAGCCTCGCTGTCGGTGACTTCATCTTCTAATGCACCACCACCGATGATTTGGCTATAGGCTTTAGGCTGGCTAAAGGCACTGGTGTTTATGCTGTAAGCCATTTGGTCGTCACTGTATTCATCTGGCTGGTAGTTCTGGCCGAATAGTGCATCCAAATTTCCGGTTAGCTTTTCTTCTCGCACAAACTGTAGGCGTGGGTCTTGCTTTTGGTTATCGCCTAATACAAGGCGTATTTTACTCCAGTCTTCAAAGAAGTATTCCTCAAGCAAAGGTAGTACTTTATTTTTGAATACATTTTGCAGAGTTAGCCAGGCAGCCTCTTCGCTTTCTTCTAAGGCTAGTTTCACCGGAATAAAAAAGGCATGCCCCAAGGTGTGTTCGCGATCATAGAGGTACTCTATACGCTGGTTAATTGTCGAGAGTAACTCTTCTAAATCGCAGCCTTTGACATCAGCATTTTGTAAGATATCGGGCTTTGGCATCATTTCAATAAAATCAAAGCGGCGTCGTAAGGCAGTATCCATCATAGCTAAAGACCGATCAGCAGTATTCATGGTTCCAACTAGATATAAATTGTTAGGTACTCCGAATTCATCTTTTGAATAAGGCAGGCTAACGGCAAGCGCTTCTTCTTCGCCGATGCGCTTTGATGGCTCTATAAGGGTTATTAATTCACCAAATATTTTTGAAATATTGCCACGATTAATTTCGTCAATCACCAACACATAATTACCAGCAGCACTTCCGGTCGACTGAAACGCTGCTGGTAGCTGGTACTGACTAATCAAATACTGGAGAACGCTTTTAACGTAGGATTTGTTATAAATCTTATCGACGTTAATGCCCCGGTAAAGGTTTTTTATATTTTGAATGGATACGGGGTAGCCACGCGTAAGCCGACTATTCTGACTATCCTCAGGAAATACGCGCAATGTGGTATTACCATGGTATTCGACATGGAAATCGCGACCGGAGGATGTTTGTAATTTTATACGTTCTTTATCGTCGATATCAGCGATAAACGCTTTTAAACTTGCATCTAAGGTATCGTTATTAACAACACCTGCCTGAGCCTTAATACTGATAGCCTTAAATGTGCCATCTTCAATGCTATAGCTGATCTGCCCCTTGTCATCGGTATTGGCTCGTAAACCTTCAATAAACTCTTCATAGCCATAGCTTTGATGAAATGTAACGAAATCTACCCGGCCTTCGACCTTGAGTTCTTCATAACGCTCTTTTAGCCTTTCTCTGCTCTCTCCATTCTCCTCTAAGAACTTCGGATCAAGTATGGCTAATACGCTATTGATTGTTTCGTATGTTTTACCTGTGCCTGGTGGGCCATATAGGATGCTGTTGAGTGGAGAGGTACAGAGGGGGTTCTGGTCTTTTTCTAGCTCATCGTCTTGCTCTATAACTTTATCATCTACCGTGACCTTAACCTTAGGATCAACCCAACCGTCTTTTAGTGGCGATATATAAAAATCAAGCTTATCGTTTTCTAGCTCTTGCTGCTGTTCAGAGCGAATTTTATGTATAGCTTTATCAATATCTAGCTCCGTCATCTTCCGTATTTCTTTGGGTGTTCTCCCAAGAAACCCACGGATAATTTTTTTCCTCTCTGAGCGACTAAAAATACGTTCGTATTGATCAGGAAACAGTAAAAAAAGCAGCATATACCTAAACTGCCGATGCCCATATCCATCCGTTTCATCAGCCCATTCAGCGCATCCCCAGGCATCAGAAAATATCGTTTTTATATCGCCCTCATACTCAAACATACGGATAACTAACTGAATAAAATAAACCAATTCTCTCCAGCGGTTAACATTATAACTAGGTCCACCACTACCAATTCCCAGTAACGTTTGATCTGAAAGATAAGGAGAATCCATATCGATCTCCTCTCCAGACCAAGCCCATATTTTCCCTATGCTTTTACGCTTAGTAATGACGCCCGCATTACTAAGACACAGCACCATAAACCATGTCATTTCCGCTACCAACTTCTTAACTGGCCCTTCCGTTTCTGACAAACAGGCTTCAAGCTTCTCTATAAAATTCCCATCTCCTTCATCGAGGCTATTAGTGAAATTTTCATCCAAGGAGCGAATGTTTTCTAATGTCCAAATGGCCTCATCAGTAAATATAGATTTTCTTTGGACTATACAACGGTCTAACCAATCCTGCGCTGCATTGATTGGTGGGGCTGTATTTTTATTTCCGCAGTAACGGGACATGTAATTTCCTTCTTCGTAATAACTCTATATAGCTGGCGATCCTAACCCACCGTTTTATCGAATAGGTCTTGAGCGTCTTTTCCTCGCACCGTACCGGGAATAAGCGCGTTGTAACTTAAGTTACGCTTTTCACTAAGTAAGCTGTTCAAATTCACATCAAAGGATCGTTCTTGATATTTCGGACTAATTGCCATCGGTATATAAACATTGACTGGACGCTTCTGGCCGATCCTATAGACTCTATCGGTACTTTGATCCTCTACTGCTGGGTTCCACCAGCGAGTGAGGTGAATGACATTATTAGCTGCTGTTATGGTTAAACCAACACCACCCGCCTTGGGTGAAAGTAACATGACATCAAATTGATCTTTTGGCCCGGACTGAAAAATATCGACATATCGCTTACGTACTTCGCCACTGACACCACCATGAATGCGCATTGGTCTAGTTGGCAGTTGATAACGTTGCTGTAAAAACCCCGCCAAATGCTCTTGCACCTCAAGTGATTCACAAAAAATCAGGGCTTTTTCACCTAAGGCCGATATTTTGTCCAGAACCTCAATAAGCGCTGTTAACCTTGCTGATCGCTCCACAACTCCATTATTAATACCGCTCGCATCAAATTCTTCGGCAACCAATGAAGCCTTTCTGACCAGTTGAATAAATTTGAGCATTCCGCCTTTTTCTTCTTTATAGATCTGAGCATCTTTTACGAGATTTTCATATTCTTGTGCTTGCAGAGACGGCATTTCTACTGGCAGTTCGTGAATATGCTTTTCTGGCAGACCTTTAATATGGTCTTTCTTTAGCCTACGGAGCATTAATGGCGGCGATGTCTTTTCGATCAATACTTCTTTTAACCGCTGAGCCTCAGCAGGATCGTGCTCCGCAGGTTTCGCATAGTTTTCATGGAATTCTTTAAGGGAACCAAATAGTCCAGGCTGGGCTGTATCAACAATGCACCACAGGTCTTTGAGTTCATTTTCGACCGGTGTTCCGGTTAACATCAGCGTAAAATCTGAAGATAAGGACTTAGCCATCTCGGTCACTCTAGAGGCTGGATTCTTAATCTTCTGCGCTTCATCAAAAATTGATACCCCCCAATCTACCGACAGAAAGTAGGTAATTTTGTCCCGTAAGGTTTCGTAGGTTGTTAGCACCCAGTCTGATTTCGATAATTGCTCTGTACGCTCTATTGTAGTTAAGCCACTAAAGGCCCTGAAGCTATTACCAAAAGCTTTAAAACACTCTCCAAGCCCAGGCTGATGCAAATGTATGTAGGCTTCATCCTGCCAATTTTTTAATAGCCCGGAAGGAGCCACTATTAAAAATGGTTTATGGGAGACTGCCCCCTGTACCATTTGTTCCTTAATTGCTGCCAAAAAAGCTAATGTTTGAAGGGTTTTACCCAAACCCATATCATCCGCCAGTAGAGCACCGATTGAGCCTGACTCCCAATGCTCACCTAGCCATTTCAAACCATGTTTTTGATGATCAAATAATGTGGTTGTTTTGAGCCTTGAGGGTTCTAAGGCTATCCGGGGCCGCGGCTGCTGCTTGATAACATCGAACTCTAACTGCTCGATATTATCTTTTAGAATTGGCACCACTATTGGCTGAACGTAACCCGAGTCAAAACCTTCGTCTTCTTCATAAGGCTTCAGTAATTCAATAATGGTATTTTTTGTTTCCAGTGTGGCAGGCAACTCATGACCCGAAAACAGCACTGTAGGCCGATGAGCATCTAAGGCTTCAACCACGGCATCAAGCAACACTCTAAGTTGATTGGAACTAATATCAACCAACATATCACCGATAGGTACAAATAATCTGTCCCCGTCTTCTGGTAGCCAGTCGCCCTGCCTCTCAACTTTATAAGCACAAAGCTTTGGCTCCCATATACCAATATTCTCTATTCTCTGACTGATAAACTCTGGAGTCTCTAAAAACAGTCCCTCCAAATTTTCAGACAGCTGTTGATCATCAAGGTGCTCATTAATATATTTCTGAGGATTTGAAACAAATGCAAGACGCTCTTCTATCGACCTCCCTTGGTATTCTTTTACCACCTCAAGAACTTTGGTCATTCTCTTTGGCAATACAACATAAGTACCTTGACCTACGGGGTAACTGCTTCTTGTCTTGCTCCAGTTTTTAAATTGATTTTCAAATTCCTTTTGTCGAATTTTAGGGACGGCATAATTAATATCAGACTGCGTCTCATCTTCCCACCCCTTATCTTCATTAGCCTTAATCAACACCGGATTAAACCCACCGCCATTACTGACATCCAGGGTAAACCTATCAGCTCGGCATATCGTGATATTTCCGAGCTGGCCATCAATAACAGCATCTTCGGGTAATAATTCTTGTATTTCACCCCAAGCTACAAAGCGTTCATTTCTATCTGAAATCTTTGCAGTATTAAATTTGTCAATTTTATCGATGAGGTTAAAGATGGGGTCAAGCAGCACCTCCTTTGCCCCGCCTACCGAAATAAATATGCCTGTTCTTTTCAACCCAAGAAAAGGCCGTCCATCAGACCGCAGAATGGTATAGCCCAACTCGAAACCTGGCTGACTGATAAGGCCTTTAGACTTGATTTTTATTTTGCATTGAGAAGTATTAGGTAAGCCTAGCTGCTTAACTTCGAATTCCGTTAAGCTTGCAATGTAGGCCTCACTGCAAACAATCTGGTGATCTTGTATTTCAGGTTGTATATCTAAGTCAGCATCCCTAAATAAACAATTTACACACCCTTTACCGTGCTGATGAGAAAGGTCAAACAAGCCCCACTTTTCAACTGGCTCAATCTGTTTATCGCTAGTTACGGAAAAGACGAACGTCCCTTCCCCCGTATGTTCCCAGCTTAGAACTGCGGTCTCAGTCATACATATATTCCCTATGACCAACTTTAATTCCGGTTAACTCTGCAATACGTGTAGACAGTGTATGTTGCCAACTACCATTAACACTCCCGCTATGATTTCCCTCATAATCGAAGCCATATACTAATTCATCACGATGATAATGCTTCTTATACAAGCTTGGGCGACCATGCTCTGAATCCCACAATCTAAAACGACCAGAATGACTCCACTCAGTGATCAACACACCATTAATGACCATTATTAGAGAGCTATGCCTATTCTGCGCACCCGATAATTTTGCGTAGACATTTCTATCACCCTTGAGAAAATCCTTGGCCTCATGATAAGCCACTGGGCCTAAAGCAACCCAAGCTTCCGAAATAACACCTTTTTTAAGGTAAGCATTCCAAAATCTTTTTCGATACTCCCAGTGCAGGTCAGCAGTAGAATCATATCTCGCAACATGCGTCAGAAGAGCGAAAAAGTCATGCAATGTATTTTCAACCATCCATTGCTGCATAACTTGCTGGGCTGACTCAGAAACTTTAGACCACTTTGTTTTTTCTGTTCTTATATCCCCATAGAATTTTACGAAGAAACCTTTCAAATACTTCTTAATTTCAGGCTGTGCCGGTTTTCTAATAAAAGATTGCAGGAGACCATTCGCCAAAACAGTTCTTAATGTAGGATAAACAAATTCATCTCCATCTAAAACCTGCTCAAACAAAGAATCTAAAAAAAACTTCTGATCATTAGCTTTTTTTGATGAAAAAGAAGAACTCAGGCTGCTCAAAGCCTGAGTCAGGCCTAATACAGCAAAGCGCCCAGCTGATAAATTCCCAACCAACCGATAACTATCAAACGCTTTCTTAACCCCGCCTTGCAGGCAAACTTGCGCAAACTTCTTAGAGCCATCGACACTCAATATCGAGTTGGTTTCAACCCAATGTTTCAGTCGAATATTTTTTTGACCACTAGCATGATGAAAAAGACTGCTTAGGTGTGCACATAACGAACTAAAAGATGATTTTTTTGAAGGATAATAAAGTAAAAAAACGTGAATCCAGTTGGAAAGCCCATGGCTAATTTCATTATCAACTAAAAACTTTAAATAGCCCTCTATAAAACCCTCTAAATCAATTAGCCCTTCATCTTCTGTCACCAAGAAAAAAACCCAAGGGGCCAACCTGTGCTCTTTCCGAGATAAATCACTGAATGATTGATCACCATGGTAAATAGCTAACAGTTTTTTCAACACCTGATCAATTGAGTATCGCTTGGGCTCAACAACAGTATCAACGCCAAACTGTTCACGTATACGCTGACTGACCTCCACGAGAGCAGACTCCTTAATATCAGGAGAGGGATAATTGAACCCCCCAATATTTTGAAGCCTTAACTGAGTCTTCATCAGTTAACTCCTTGCATAATTAAAGACTTCTGAGCAGGTGTTAACGATGGCGGCGTCATAATAAACCGAATATCTATACGTCGATTGGTAGGATCTGCTGTTGGAACACTATATTTATGACCATCAACGGGTCTCCCTTCGCCGTAACCACTCACAGAAAAAATGGGCTGCAAGGAAGCGTTCTCCATATTCTCAAGAACAGTGTTAGGCACTAAAAAACTGTATGCAGAAATAGCCCGCTGGGCGGACAAAACCCAGTTGTTTTTATATTTCCAGGATGCTATTGGGACATTATCTGTGTGACCTTCAACAAATACACTATCAAGCATGCCCCTGTATTGCTCCACACCCTTACATAAATCAACCTCTGGCGTTGAGCTGGCGTAACAGGGAAGTATGTAAGACATAACTTCACTGATGATTTGGATATTGTTTCTGCTTACCTCATCTAGCGAGTCCTTTCCTGTCTCAAACTTCACTGCCTTTTCGGTTAAACGCAATACACCATGATCAGCATCTATCTCAACCTGTATATCTTGTCCGGCCAAAACTTCTTGAATGTTTAGTAACAACTCAGCCCTAACTTGATTAGTACTTGTTAACTTCCGAACAATAGTCTTTTGGGTTTCAGTCACTTCTTTCTGTTTTTGTATTGCGTCCTGAAAGTTCAAAATAAAGGCAACTAATGTAATTATAAAAACGAACAAAAGGCCTGACATCATGTCACTGACTGATATCAAATAACCAGCACCGTCATCTTCCATAAAGTCATGATGATCACTCATATGCAATACCCTCTACTATCGACAATCATGGCTAAATCTGTTCATTCCCTAAAAAGGCCAGATCAGATAAGGCTTTTTCAGAAACAGTATTGATTGATTGGGTAAATGATGATTTCTGAGCCTCTAGCGTTTCATTAATATTCTCCATGGCATCGTTAACCTCTTGAACTGCAGAGGCTAAATCCTGAACCACTCTAGCTGCGTGTTTATCTAGGCCAATAACATACTCGTTCGTAGAACTGGCATAGCCGTCAAGCCCTTCTCTTAATGCCGTAATTGAGTTTGACAATGACGTATCTACAGCCTCAAACCTTTCGTTATAATTATCCCAGTGAGACTTTAAGGTATTCTGTATGCTATCAATATTCTCCACAAGACCGGCCATATGAGAAACAGAACCATTGATTTCAGTGGATGATTTACTAACACTCTCCGTAAAACCAGATAACTCCTGTATTGAATTATTGAATGCGCCATTAACCTCTCCAGCTAACATTACAGTTTCACGCGCTTTTTCAAGTGAGCTATTTAATTCTGAATGAAGAGCCGCTGTACTCTCGGTTATGATTTCATATTTATCAGTGACGCCTTGAATTTTATCTAAAATCACGTCAAACCCGCTAATGCTCTCACTCAATTTATCAGATAACATCTCAGCTGCACTATTCAGCTGAGATGAAACAGCCTCCAGTGACCGACTTATTCCATCCGCTAAAGCGGATACAGCGCTATTGATTTCATCTTTTATCTGCTTGCCACCTTCAGCCATTGCTTCAGCCATATTCGCGACTGCGTTTTGAGAAGCCTCTTGCATTTCTATCTGATTTTTAGTCATGTTATTGATTTGTGATTCAAGACCTGAGCTCACGGAGTCCATTGTTGATGCCAGCGCTTTCATTTCTTCTCCGGCGGCACCGGTAATAGACTGAGAAAACTCAGAAATTAATTTTTCCAACGTTTCATCATTTGCAGACTTTTGCTCTTCCTTCAATTCATTGATCGCTGCAATCATAGGCCTTGATATTTGCTGCTCTAGAACTTGGCCGAGAGAAACAGCAAGATCGTTTGCAAAAGTTTCTAAAGCTAACGATTGCTTTTTTGACTCACTCAACCCTTTACTTGCCAACCTCTCCGCCGAAAAATACTCGACACGCGCATCAATTTCAGAAACCAGCCGCTGACACAAATTATTAAATCTATGAATTTTTCGTTTTTCAAAAAATGAAAAAAACAATGAACTTAAAAGACCTACTATCGACGTAATAAATGCAAGTGAGGCACCGTTAAGAAGGTGATTTAGTGCATTTTTAGCATCATTAATGCTTTCGGAATTCAACCCAGGGGCCGCAATATAAATCCCAACTGCTAGCCCTATAAACGTACCTACAATTCCAAGACCTGTCAGCATATTAGGTAGCGCATTGTAATAACGCATATTTACCTTATGCCAAAGGATATTTTTTTGATTAAAATATACTGAAGTGAGGTGAGTATTAAGGATTACTTGTCTCTCACCGTCAAAATCCTCCCCTGGAATGAGGAGTGTTTCTTCAAATTCTCTCCAGCTATCGTCAAGGTATTCTGTGTCTTCCATCCACTCCTTGAATTGATAGTAGTCTTCGGGAAAGTCCGTTTTATTTCGTTCTGACTCATTAACACGAGAAATAGCGTCATTTAGCTCTTTTATGATTGGGTTTATTAGCACGCTAAATCTGATATAGCTAATCGCGCCTATAGCCAATATTATTCCGCAATAAAGGTATATGCTATTTGTAGAAACTAATGCACTTAAATCTAGGTTATTTAACATAATTTTATTTTTCTCTTTTCACTGCAACCTACTACCAGCCATTAATTTTTCGACCAGTGTTAAAAAGGCACGGAGAAGCTTCTCATCCGTCATATACGGCTTTCTTAACGTTTAGAATTATTGAGGTATCTGAAGAGATTTTTTTGTACCGAGGAGTGAAATTAATAGCTAAAAAACTATTACAACCCACAATAGATCCAAACCCGCAAACAAAACTATCCACTTCTGTTCCTGCGAGTTTCCTTGGCCTTATCTTCCTTAGCAAAGATCCGTGGCCTGATTAAGACGTCCATATCAAAACGACTAACATCCTGATAATCGCTTTCTTTTGGAAACTAACTATTTTTATGCGTCCGATTACACCATATACTCCATGGATAGGCAACTTAGTTTATTGATTTAAAACAATAACTTACACAAGCTGCCACCCAACTAATACTTATGGGTTATTGCAGATCACTCACCACCCCACTCAAGGCGTTTAGGCCCTAAATTGTAACCAGGCTTAACCTCACCAATGAAATAATTCCGTCCTCCTTCTTCTTGTCTGGAGTCAGACGGGCCCATCCAGGCAATACACTCGCCAGACCTAGCATAATGATTCACTTCTTCGATCGTCTTACACGCATACACACCCCGATGGCAAGCCGAGCAATAACGTACATCAGCATCATTCGTTGGCATTAGCTCATCCCACCGCTTTGGACACTTAAATTGCCACTCTACTTGCTCACAAGCGATCAATACCTCGTCTTTTTTAGTCATCAAGCCGCCTCCACGTGGCCCGCCATTAAGCGACGCACACGCTTCTTGTCAGCTCGGTAGGCTGTGACCACGACCCCTTGCTCAACAATTGCAGCTATATTTGATAAGCGTGCCAAGTGCTGAATATCTTTTTTTCTCCCCTGCTGACCTAATTCTTTATAAGCCTCATCAAGTGCCCCTTGCGTCATCAGGTAGCCATCATCCACCGGTTCACCAAACTCAAGAACCAGGTGAAGCCCTTTTAGCTGTATGCCACGCTGGTTAGTTCGCTTAAACGCATGCCGACTAATACCCACATCGTTAGCCGCCTCAAACCAATGCGCCTGACTGATTGCTCCATAACTCATTGCGCTCTCCTATTTGCAGCTGAAGAAGCGCATCCCTGCCGGCGTCCTGCCTAATCCATGGAGGGCATAATATGACGTCAATCACGACATGTCGTTACTGAACAGGCATACACGTATGATTTTCAGGCAGGTGCTTAGGGACTAGGAACGACGATATAACCGTCATGGATATCACCAAAGACACACATGGCATATCCAGAAGCATACAAACCAGCGATATAAAGGCAGGTGATAGCATCCAGCGAGTCTTCATTATCTCTTAAGGCTTGCCCCTGTAGAGAGGCTATACAAGCCCCATCTAACAGGTAGCTTAGGTCTTCTTTGATATTGAGCGACAGTGATGAACGACCCTCGAGGGTTTTAATTAGGCTAGCCAAGCAGGCCTGCCCTTCCCGTCTTTCTTCTACTGAGCCCTTTTTATAGGCCAACCGTTGCTCAAGGCCAAATAGTTCAACAATGGCCGGATGGGGATAACATTCAAACTGCCACTTATCTTGGTCAGAGCGGCCTAAATGTAAAAACTGCTTTTCAAGTAACTCTACCCCCAACCTAACACTTGACGCATCAGGTTAGCGCTCGAGATTAGACGGGTGGCACCCAGCCCACTTTTTTTGAATACACAGCGTTCAATGCTTTTTCACAAGGGCGCTTACCGGAGTTATTATTTATTATTAAGGGCGCATCAATAGCAAGGCCGGCTAAACCCGGAACGGAATCAATGATATTAACCACATGGTCGTAGCCTATAACCCCGGTATAAACATCAGTTACAGTTATCTCTCTACCACTTAAAACCCCAACGGCAAGGCCAGATCCGTTTTTATCACTCAGCCAGGCTAAATCGATACCCATTAAGACCGAGTCACTATCACTGACCCCCTCATTAAAGTCTCGAACAGGTGACACAACCGACGTATTGATTGACGGCCTTCTTTTGGCCACCCTCTTTTTAGGCAAGGTTTCATCAGCGAGAAAATCATTACCTGTAAGCAATACCGAACATCTTTTTCGTCCGTACCAATCAGATCAGCCCAGTTCTTAAGGCATTCAAACTCCCAATCCACTTCGGCACAGGCGATAGCAATTATTTGATTAGCTTTCATCATGCAGCACCTATGTGCCCTGCTTGCAGGCGGTGGATACGTATTTTGTCGGACCTGTAGGTTGTGATCACCGTGCCACCGCCTTCGATCAGAGTTGAGCCTACCAGGTGACCCAGACGTTGGAGCATCATCAAAGGGGAGTCGCGCGCCTCATTGACCGATTACCCCGTCAAAACAAAGCCATCCTCAACCTCTACACCGAAAGCTTGAATTAACAGCGAACCCACTTCCTGCAAGCCTCGCTGTTGCAGCTGATCTCTTGCATGGCTACTCGATTCCAGCACTTCAACTGTGACTTTCAGTTCATGCCTTTTCATCGTTAATCTCCCGATTGGTTAGTAAGTACATCTCTGCTGGCTTCTCGCCTAATCCTTGGCGGCACACTATGACGCTATTGACGTCATGTCGCTACTGAACGAGTGTACATGTATGTTTTTCATGTACTCACTGGAAATCAACTACGGAAAACGATTAGTATATTGAGAAAAATAACTACTAAGCAGCAAATAAATTTTAGCCAGAAGGTTACGCATCACCCGTTATTTAATGGCCAACACACTTTCCCATGGAATAACGTCAACTAAAGACTACGGCCAGCACCATGATACGACTAGAAATATGATTCTGCCTTCCCCTTTACAGAGGCGGTCGGATACAAACCTAACCAATCATCGCGCTGACCACAGATCAAGAAAATAGTCGCCAAGTCTGGCCGCGCACCGGTGAAAGTGCGCCACCCAGACAAATCCACCTCAGAAGGACTGGGCGTAGGTTCAGGATGCGTATGCCACTCCCCCAGTACATTCACCAAGTACCCACTGTCATGGTACCAACGCTTAATCGCCTGGATATGCCTGGGGTCTCTACGGGTAAAACGCGCCCTTGAGCGGCGATCCTTAGGATAAGGTTCGGTCAGATGAGTGACATGTATGTGATTGCATGAGTAATAGCCCGACAAAAAACCGCCCGCCTCCGAGTCTGTTGATGCCAACTGCCGATAGCCATGGATCGTTGCCAACACTTCGGGCTCAATAAACACATAACCCCCTAGTGGCAGCAACCATCCACCATCTTGCCGATTCAACGTTAATGGTGCTGGCAAAACGGACATTCCTTAGCTGGGGAGGGCTGGGAATTAGGCCGATTCTGGCAACGATCGGGCTGAACAATATTAAATTGCAGAGTTTGGTGCACACCGCCACTAAGTTGCGCCTGAACCAGCTGGGCGACTTGAGACGCAGCCAACATGGCGGTTGAGCCTACATAGGGATGGTAACTCTTGTGACACCCCACTATCACCGGCTCATCGTCGGCCAAGTTTTTCGCAAGCGGGTAACGATGAACATACTGACTATTACTTAGCGACCAAAGGCACCGGTAACAAGCATCGCTAGCGTCACGCTTAATCATTGCAACTGTTGCAAGGCCGCGCCCTTGGATCCAACCATGTACGGTGATCGGTGGTTTTACTCGTTGCGAGACAAGCTCTGCCACGGCAATAGCCACGGTCTGACTGCCCGTCGCATCAATCACCCAATCTGCTTTCGTAAGCAAGTCAGTTTTACTGGACAAATCGGCCGCATGACCTTCAATTCGAAGAAAAGGATAGCTCGTATTTAAACGGGATTGTAGGGCCGCTACTTTGTACTGATCAATCGATTCAAACCCTAATAGGTGGCGGCCAATATTTTCAGGCCCAAAGATATCGGGGTCTATAATTTCAAAGCTGCCCCTTTTACCAGATCCCGCCCCCATCCCACAGAGTAATTCCGATAGAAAGCCTCCGATGGCGCCGGCCCCCACCATTACTACCCGTTTATTTTTAAGCGTGTCACCCTCGGCCGGAAGATTTCTTTTTTGTATGTACGCTGGGTCAGAAGGTTTAACTGAGTATCGTGTGATGGCCGAATTACGCTGGGCGAGTAAACTGGGGACATTGCTGACCCTGCCCTGCGACAAGGCGATCAACGCTACCTTATCCAAGGTCAGGGTAAAACCACAGCCCAACACCTCTTGGCCGCCTATCCCGCACCAAGTAAACAATACGCCCACAGTTTTCTCTGTGTTAATCACCCTCTTCTTTTTTGCCGGAAACAATACCGGCCGTAAGACATCGAGTATTTTTGTCATGCAGCCCGGCTCGGAAAATCGCAGCCACGCCTCTAACTGACGATAATTCTGGGGCGGCCATTCGGCTTCAAGGGGGTACGGTAGCGATGATAAATGTATGGTCACCCAGTCACAGTGTTTATCTGTATCAGCAGGCTGGAAAGGTAGCCAGTCATTATCCCCACCTTTAGGAATCAACCAAGAGCGTTTAGCCTGGTCGACAACGTGCGAAAAAACTTTCTTATTGGCGGCGGTGTCAGTTAACCGAAGCGTAGTACTACCGCTCCAATAACCTTCAAAGTCACGGAATACAAGATCATAGCCTTTGTCTCCCGCCAAGTTTCCACGAAGGAGATCCTGAATCTTAAACAAGACACCAGCTGTTAAAGCCGCAGCTTGCCCGCAATCCCACCAGGTCTGACTCTCATCGGTGTGGCACACCTTGCCGTCCGAGCGAATGCCTCTGGAACCCAGCTTAGCCCGGAGCTCAGTATCGTATGGCCAGTCCAACAAATAAGCTTCAGGATAATCATAATGATCCCGATTAAAGCGCAACTCGAGTTTCACCAAAAACTCATCAACCACTAACACTCCACTGAATCTAGGGTGATGACACTGGTCTAAGGGCATATTGGGGTAGAAGCCTTCTGCCTCAAGGCAAGCCTGAATTGCTTTCAATCCGTTTATCCCGTGGTTGATGATGGCGTAGCAAACAGTGGCTCTACACGGGGTTTCGCAGCTCTCACCGCCCGTTCCGCTTTCGATGGCGTACGCGGCTCCTGTTTAACTCGTTCGGTGTCCATCGGCAATCGCGGGCCAAACAAAGTCAGCAAGATTTGATTACAGGCGAGTGAAGACGTGGTTGTTCTCGCCGTTTGATAGCTGCTTTTTAAGGAAAGGAAAGCCTGGGTGTATTCCTGCCGAGTCGTGAAATCAACTCGATCACGTAGATCTTCTCTCGCGTCCAAATCTTCCGATGTGGGACATGGAACCAACAGCGGCCGATCATATGCATGAGGCAGTCGATCGATGACTTGTTCCAGTAGATCACAGTACTTACCAGAAACATGAACATAATTTTCAATGGTAAACGCTAACAAAAAAATTGAACTCGGCCCGCCCCCATCTCGCCACCGCTCATCACGCCAAGCTTTCAGAAAACGACAGACCGGGCGGATGGCGTTATTCATGCCTTTGGCTCGGCACGAAGCCTTTACCCAGTTACGAATAACCAGCGCATCAGATGGCAACCATCCTTTTTTGCGGTGCGCCATATGGATTACCGTTGGATCAACCGCCTCAATAAATCGGGCTTGAAAGTCAAAGCTACTCTCATCTAATGTTGTGGCACTATCGTGAAACGACTTGTTTACCTCAACAGCATCACGAACCCTATCCATTTCGCTTTCCGGTGCGGCATATAGAGGCAAATCAATATGAAGGCGATCGCTCACCTGGATGCGTAGACACGTGTCTTTACTGGCGTCCATAGCCCAGTGATTATTGGGCCGCTGCTTTAGGTGATCAGCCAATATTGCTTCCATCAGCTCAAAGTATTGCTGGGTGGCCTGTTTAGGCCTCTCGCCGTTACCCAGTGCAGAAAAGGGTAAATACACCCCTAAATCAATATCGACTTGTTGTTTAGGTGGGTATGCAGGCGAATTTAAGGTGTGGTAAACACGTGAACCCTGCATCGCAAAACGCGGGACAGGCACATCGAAGCCCTGCCCTCGTTCTCTGGCTTGCTTTCGCGCATTTTTAAAACCGGCTATAACCGCGTCTTTTATCTCATCCCGAGCAGACACCAGCGTATTTTCATCTCTAGGTGATAGATTGAGCTCTTGCAGCAACCCTCTCTTGAAAGTGCTATCAAGTAAACCATGAAACCTGTTTATCAGCATCTTAAGCCTCCGCAGTCGCACTGCTTCGTTGTGGTATACAGCGTTTGTAAAAATCCGTCCTTAAAAACATCGACAGCTCATTCTCAGCTCTTGCAATGAGCGTATCCTGCGCAACCTGACTGGCATCATCTAGGTCGATATCTGACGCACTATCCTCCGAGATAGTCGTATCGATAATGGCATAGCGGTCGCCCAGCAAGCGCGACAACATAAAGTCCGCCAGATACTCCTGCTGTGACATAAGAAATTTCAGCAAGCGTGGATTTTGCGGGTTCATCCAGAACCACGCACCTTGATCCGCCTCAGTTCCACTGCTGATATTGGGTGCGCCCGCTAAAGTACCCACGGCCAGCACGGAAATTGACTCTCGAGGCGCGCCTAGATACTCCTCTGCCTCCAGCCAGCCAAATAACCCCGGAGCATTGCCGACCAAACCACCGTCAGCAAAACGGGTGCTCAAGTCGTCAATTTTATGAATTGGAAAATAGACAGGGGCCGCACTAGTGGCCAAGGCCACATCGACAACTTTAAGCTTGGCATCGCGGAATAAGTGCTTGTTATGCGGGGTCTTAAACATCTTCGGCTTACCAGTCGTCAAATTGGCAGCGGGAATCAGAACAAAAGCTTTATTCAGCTCCCCCATAGTTTTGTCACCAAAGAGCTCCTCCAACACCGATTTTAGACCGCCGGCAGAATGAATAGGATTGCGAAGTGCTTTGGCAGACTGGAGTTTGGTTTTTATGGCCCCACCTGAATTCAACGGACTAGGGAAAATCAACTCGCCCTTTTCAATGAAAAGATTTTCAATGTCTTCTAGCGTAATACCGGCGGCAATACCCAAGGCGATAATGCCACCAATGGAGGTGCCAGTGATGATATCAAAATGATCAATAATGGATTTCCCCATCGCTTCTTCAAGCCGCCGAAGGACCCTGACAGTAAACAACCCCCGAAATCCCCCGCCAGACAGTGCGAGTACGTTACATGTATCTTTACTTGCCCCCAACTTACACTCCTTATTCTGGTCTTAAGTTAAAACTGCTTTAGCTGCTAAGATATGCGACCAGCCCGCGCACCATTTCAAATTTCCGTTAAGGCTAGTAATTAGTGCTTAGTCTATAATTGGCTATAATATGCCGCTATTGACTACACGTCTCTACTAGATACATAGACATGTACAGTTTTCAAGCACATCGATGTCAGAAATTCAGCAGCGCAATGACAGTTAGGTACTAGTTTGCCAAACTACGGCTCTACACAAGGAATAGACTATGAATAACAAACAATGGCCAATTCGCTGGGATCTTCTGCTGCGTTATCGCCTTATTGAAATCATTGCGCTATGGGAAGGCAGAGTCACCACCAATCACCTACGCGATACCTTTGGCATCGGTAGACAGCAGGCCTCAAAGGACATCAACACCTACCTTGCAGAAGTGGGGCCCGGCAACCTTGACTACGATAAATATCTAAAGGGCTATAAACCTACCGAACTGTTCAAGCCTCAGGTCACCTCCGGTATTGCGGATGAATACCTGCAGCTTTTATCACGCAACAACGAACTCAGCGACACATTTGATAGCCTGTCCCTAGGTATTGCTAATACCGAAGTACTCTCTGTCCCTGTCAGGAATGTGAAACCCGAAATAATTCGAGCGATCGTCCGTGCCGCTAGAGAGCAACGCCGCCTCGAGGTTGACTATGTATCAGTTTCATCACCCAACCGAGAAGGACGGGTCATCGTACCCCATACCCTCATTTTTACAGGCGTGCGCTGGCATGTTCGTGCGTGGTGTGAAAAGAATGGGCAGTACCGGGATTTCGTTCTGAGTCGATTCCGGGGCGAGGCGGATATGATGGATGAGTCTGACCAAACCGTTAAAAATGACGAAAAGTGGAATACCTTTGTCACAGTAAAAATAAAACCCGACTCGCGACTTGAAAAAGCACAACAAAAGGTTGTCGCTGAAGATTGGGGAATGACTCGTAATAAGCTGGATGTCAGAGTGAGGGGCTCTCTGGTACAGTACGCCCTGCAAGCTCTCCACATCGATGTAAACACTATTCAGGCAAAGCCCGAGGCGCAGCAGATCGTGATCAGTAACCTTGATGAGGTTAAGCCATGGCTGTTTGGCAGTTAATTGCCTAACAACGCCTCCATGAACACTATTATCCCCTCCTGTGAATCTTCACTGACTGAAGTCACACTCTGAAACTTTATGCCGAAAAGTGCTGATTTCAGCTACCTACCTCTCAGACCTGTCCATCATATTTAGCGCAATTCCCACATCTATGATCAGCATAAAAAGAGAGTATTCACAAACACCAACGGAGCCGCAGGGTGGCCTGCGTATTCCGGCCCATGCTGAACACCGATTCCGGTAAATGAACAAAAGTGTTCACCTTCCACCGGAATCAGTGTTCATCTTGAATCGGAATGGGTGTTCATCTTTCGCCGGAATGAGTGTTCAGCTTCACCGGAATACGCATGGCCACCACAACTGCGTTTATCATAATTCACCGACGGTAAAAATCACCTAAGCGCAAGACCAGCGATGCCACCACACATCATCCCTAGAGAACAGTCGAGCCAATATTAGTGTGATTCCGGCGCAGCCCTCTCGCCAACCAGTGGCTTTAAGTAACCTAGAATCGACGAGTACTCACGCTCAGAAACCTTGAAATACCCACTGCGATCACCTGTCCAAGCACCGGGATCGGCAATCATACTTTCGGCAACTGCTGTTAATGCACTGCAGATTTTTTCAAACCTTGTGCTATCACTCTGCCACATTGCAATTAGCCCCCCTTTTTCAAACGCAGAAAGGTTTTTGCACATCTGACAATATCTATCATAACCGCTTCCCATCCACCAACCATGCCGCTGAATCTTCTTGCTTACTCCGATAATTGCCATATTTAATTTGACATCATCAACACCAAGACGAGAACGTATAGCGGCTAATGTCGCCAGCCCCAAGCACGTCGGATAATAAATAAAATCTGTTCTAGCATCC